>JGI24159J19872_10000357_pt1 | contig 38275 bp, 26 predicted proteins | sample Ectturendosymbi4_FD_19872 | JGI IMG/M metagenome (IMG submission 19872) | reverse complement strand
TATTACTCCGTTAGAAGCATTCAAGCCGTAAAATTTTCAAGGTTATACCAGCTTCGTTCTTTTTACACTTAAGCAAAGAAATAGCTTCACTGTGCATAATTTACAGTCATTTACACTGAAAAGCAACTAATATGTAAAAAACAAATTATTCCCGCCAGAGTTTGCACAGCTAGAAAGGAATTTTCAAAACCGCATTGCTCGCGAGATATGTATGCAATATGGTGTATTTTTAGTTTCAATTGATAAAGTCTACTTAATGTTTCAACAAGTCGGTGTATTCTTACGCGAAGTGTACAATTATATTGAACCCAAGTTGTCGGAAAGAAAGTTCACAAGAAAATATTTTTAGCAAGCATCATTAGTTTTATCGTGGTCTCAGCATTTTAAACCAAAATCAAAATTTTATAAAAATCAATAACTATTCTCGTTTCTGTTCTCCATGCAAAACCCATTAACTTCTGAAATATATTTCTTATAAACTTTACATTAATTTGTTCTCTACAGCTTTAACTTTGGTTGTCGCTGTATCATAGTATTTTTTCTGCTTCGCTGGTCGTTGCAAACACAATTGTTGCGTTCCCAGTTTTTTGTATTCGTTGTTAATATTTGGTGCTACATTGTGGATGGTTTTAGCCTTGCGGAATACCTACCCTGATATTTGGCATCTTTGGTAAAGCCTGTTTAAGTTACTTTTCTAATAATTTTGAGGTTCAATCTCTAGCTTTAACGCCTATTGGACTTCAGTTGAGAGAATGAAATCGGAACTGGCGAATAACTTTCTAAAATTGGCAAAATAACATCACAAATGAAATAATTTAATTTTTAGCAAACTGAAAACAAATCGTTTTTGTATTAGCTCTAAGTTGCTGACTTCACTAGACAGACGTGGTGAGTAATATTTCAGATTATATAGAACTATTTATGCTTCCTAGAAAAACACAAAACAGTGATGACATACATCATTTGTGAGTTCATCTGCTGCAGATGTTTTCAAAATAGAATAACCTTTGGTCAAAATCGCTCCACTTATTTTCAAGAAGTTAAAATCATTGGTTTCCGCGTTTCATGCAGATTCGTCTTTTTTGAACTTCTGATGTTTTTATCATTTAAAAAATTGTTACTACTTTTGCGAAATTGCATTTTCAAAGATTGCAGCAACAGTAGTTTCTTTCGTAAACAGACTAACAAGATTGAAACAACTGTACCGTGAAGTGAAAAAACAAAAGATAGAAAAACGGAAGGCAATATAAAATAATGAAGCAATTCCAACAACTCCCATCACGATATTATGAAAGAATCAAAATCATTCTACTTGAAGATTCTTCTGTTGATTTGAACTTCATCATTCCATCAATTTATTAGTGTATTTTATTATTCTCGCTTTGCACTAGTTTTGGAAAGTACAAAAGAGACTTCCCACAAAAAAGTATAGTGAAACAAACTAGTAAAATGATGGAATGAATCTGAGAAGTTTTCTCTGCCATCATCTGTTGACAACTAGCAGGACAAACCACATGCGTCGTTTTACAAGCCTTCGGTGTGACTCGGTGAGGAATCGAAACCATCCTATCAACTGAGGTTGCATGTGCTAAACCCATTGCAACAATTTTCTAATCCTATCAAAACAGATTATTTGTCTAATCTTATCAAAATAAATATTTTCCTTGCGTTTTTCTGTATTTCACATCTTGATGTAGCGTTTCACTTTGCAACAATTTTCTAATCCTACCGAAATAGATTAAAGTCAGTTTATTTTCAGAGAAGCCAACCCCAAAGCTAAAACGGTGCATTAAAATGAAACTATCAGACAAAAAATGCCTTAAAACAGTCCCTGGACTTTTGTATATCATAACTTTCTAGATACAACAACACTTCAATTTTAGCTAACAAAGTTAATAAGCTAACTTACCGTAACAAAGGTTGGTTTATCAGCAACAAAGCAGGTGGGCAAACGCACTTTGACATCTTTAACAAACAGCAGACCACTTGGTTCGCAGTGTAGTTTTGGAGTCAAAATACCCTGTAAAATTATGCTGGTATGTAGAATATGAACGAACACATGAAACTATTGAGTAGTAAAAGATGGAGTTTTTGATGCACATTTCTGCGATGAATGGGAGGAGCGTGACGAGCTTGTGCATTGGGTGGTGTTTTCACCCACTGGTACGCAGACACTGACCCATATAATTTTGGGAGAATTTTTAAAGTATTTTTTCAATTTTATAAATACGTTTCTCTGGTCAGAGCTTTCCCCCCACTTTGTTAACTATTTTAATTAATCATTCAGACCTCACTGTTGGTCGTAGCTCAATGGATTCATATCACCTTGTCCAGTTGTTTTCAAATTAAATCCATCTGGTCTGTGCTTTTGATGTGCTTGGCAGCGTTTTTCAAACGCATGCCCAGGCGGCTCTCAATCGAGTTTCTTCCTGTCAGGTTACAACTCATCCGATTAAACGTTTGTTTCTTGAAATAGGTAAACTCTGTCGCTCCTTTCAATGTCTTGATATTTTGTGCCACAATCGTTTGGGGATAGGAAATCGTGGCTCGTGCACATGGGTAAATTTTAACAAGCCATATCAGTAACTACTCATTGTGGTCGTCGTCGTCGTTTGAGCCACTTCCTAACCACTGCTTGGCCGCACTAGATCTTGGGACAGGTGTTGAGCAGCAATTCAATTGTCCCATCGTCCAGAACCGCCAGGCGGTGCAGTCCATGCAGAGGTCGATGGATTAGACATTGGGGACAACATGGTCGACGGTTTGTTCTTCTGCGCCACGCTCACAGACAGCAGAGGGTGCCTAACACCATTTGTGCAAGCAAGAGCGGAAACGTCCGACAGCGGTGCGCAGTAGTGGTCTTAGCGTGTGCAGGGTGTGCAAAATGGGGGCCCCCATTTTCAATTTACGCGCTTTGAGGGGGCCCCCATTTTTAGTTTACGCGCTTTCAAAAATTTATGAGATTTCTTTATGATTGTATTTTCATTATAATGTTTACACAATAAAACTTAATTTGGTTTGCTATGCGTTGTTATTAATAATATGTTTTAACACATTTGGATTTTCAGCCTGAAGATAAGAAGTCAACCAGAAATGATGAAACAAATAGCTTTCTGTATGATGAAAGGACAAGGGGCCCCAGTCAAATTGCAAAAGGTCCTCAACCAAGATATTAGGGTCCCCTAATCAAAGGATAAAGAAACCTATAGCTATGGGTTAAACATAAATAGCCTGCCTACTGTATGTACATTCAAAGGACAAGGGGCCCCAGACAAATGATAAGATGACCCCAACCAACCGAGATGTTAAGGGATCCCAGTCAAAGGATAAGCAGGTCCTTTGTTNATTTGTCATGGAAAAAGTGCCCAATACTCTTCAAAAAGATATGGGTTCCTCAATTTAAGAGGTTTCAAATCAATANTTATTGGTAGAGNCCTTACTTTTATGAACCATTTTGCTACTAGTTACAAGGCTTAACTGGTAGCCTACCATTATTACTTATAAATCTACTAATTACCCAGTGTACATATCCTGAAGCAAAATACCATGCACAGAAAGCCATTGCAATAAACCTATTTTTAAGCACATACCCTACCAAAGATTTATAGTTTTGTGATATTAACTTGTGTAAGTTTTTACTGCCAGAAGTGTAGTGTTTGTAACCTTTAAAGGCCAAGACAACATTGAAATCTGATTAACATGTGTGAGTGAGTCAATACTGCATATTTCATTCATTCCAGTCTCATCACAAACATTATGGTTGATTTGTTCTTTCTCAAGGTGTACTCCACATAATAGGCATGTTGACCTGTACTTTTGGACAATGAAAATTAAAAAACAATAAGTTCTTACAAAGCTCAAGGATAACTCCATTATTCAAACAGTTGTTACAGGCAAGTTTTGCCAGAACAATGAATCCTTGTATATTAAATCAACCTTACGGGAAAGCCAATAAGCCTGACGAAAGTAACAACAACGACAAGATATGACAACCAATAAAAGCTGGTTGTCGGACCGTTGCCAAGGCAATAGAACCTGATAAGCAGTTATCCAAGGACAGTAACCTCAAGTCAACACAGAAAAATCACAGTGCAATATCAATAGAAAGCACATGACAATTACCTAATGGACAATCACGACAGGAAATGCATGTGACAGGAAATGCGTAAACGGAACATGAACTGAAGTCCAGGAGGTGGAAAGCCAAGCATCAACAAACCCCAGAAGCTTCCAGAAACTATTTGAATTGGCCAATCAGAAAAAGTTTTAATAAAAGGCAGCCAATCAAAGTTCATGAAATAAAGAGGTGTTAACAAACTCTGAAACAACGTTCGACTATAAATACGGCTGAAATTGGACATAAAGTCGGTCTTCGGAAAAACACTCTCCCTGCCAATAACGTCCAGGACTGAGGCAAAAGACTATTGTAGGCCCAGGGCCGCAATAGGAAAATCGGCTTGTCTGGATAAATCCCTGACAGGCTAAATCAGTATAATAGGCTTATCCGAACGAAGCTCTGTCAAACAAGATAAAGTACTTGTTCGTGTGATTACATTTAGGTTTTAATGAAATTAGTATTGTAAAGTTCTGAATTGTGTCAATTAATTTCCGATTCCTTTGCGAATCAAAACCTGTGGATTATAAATAGAAAATCATTCTATATTTTAGGTGTGTGCAAATAGCTGCAATAAATTTGCTTCAAATTGATCTTGATAAATCATGAAATTACTTGTGATACTGATACACAACGGCATCTGTGCCCCCGTAGCCCCCCTTTCAAAGGGCAGGGGAAGTGCCCCCGTAATGCCCCCCCCCTCGTTCCGGCGTCCCTGGTTGACCGTCTATGTTTCCTGATTCTGTTCGGCTTTCCCGTTCCCTAGTGATATTGTATAATATTCTTCACAGTTCACAGATGAGAGGAAGGTTTCTTTCACTTTCATGGAGAGGTTTTTGACAGTGATGATGATCTTCAAACTCACTTGACTTCTTCCACGGTCGTGCAGGCCGTGGCCAGGATTTAAGGTTTGGGGGTGGAGACAAAGCACATTTTAGGGTGTCAAGATTTTTGTTTTTATTGTATGTTTTAAAGCAATTTTTTCTGGGCACAACAAAATTTGACGAGCACAAAAAATTGGCCGGGAACTGCTCCGAATACTCCCCTATGACAACGGGCCTGTGGTCAAGCATCACAGAAAAAAGAATGTTAAAAGTAAGATGAACCCTGACGTAGTGCTCAACATGACCGATATATTTACAGATAACAGCGAGACAACTACACAAGAAAACTACAACAAACCATCGTTCGTTGAGGCAAATCTATTGAAGTATACCACCGATATGCGGCAGTGGCGTATCTAGGGTATGGCAGGCAAGGCACGTGCAATGGGTGCCACTTTGACGGGGGCGCAAAATTCGCTCGGGAAAAATTAAAATGTCTAATTACAGTTTGTTGAACCTCTATTTTGCGCCCCATACGACCATTAACTGCAATGTTGCATCAACACAGCGCCCTATCTAATGCAGGGCGTGTTGCGCTTGCACAATCACGTTTTATGGCAGAACTGTAATATTGTGACACAACATGATGGTCAGACATTGTGACAGAACAAGAACGCTTGATTGCCATAACTATAAGATCTCGTCCTTCTCACGATAAGAAAGGCGAAGTCAGTCTCTGCTGCGGCGATTCAGGTAAGAGGATATCTGGTTGAGACAAGTTTAAGACCGTGGCTGTGAGAATCTGACTGATACGCAAATAACTGCTGCTAAAATTTACTTGGTGCTTCGACCCATTCCGACTTTACGGAACTTCTTCGATGGCCACTGTTGCCCGATAATAAGATAAAAACACAATCCCCAGTCCGGAGATTGAGGAAGAATTAAGAGTTAGACCTCGAAACATCAACAGTTATTATCGTTGCCGTACCAGTTAGAGCAAAAATGTTAGCTCATGAAAGAAGCGATTTGTTAGTCTTGTTTAGAGCCAGGGCTGCGGAATTCTTCTAAAAATGAAATGGCTCCGGCTCCGGAGCTCTCTGTTTTCGTAAGCATGGCTCTGGCTCCGGTTCCGTAGCTGTGTTTTTTTATAACATGGCTCCCGCTCCGCTCCCGCTCCGGCTGTGCTTTGTTAATACACTTTAACAATTTCGGTATACCTAGTGTCCGTCTTGTAGCAAGTGAGCGTATTATTCCAACGTATTTAGAACTAATCTTAAACACTGCTACCACTGCCAGGCCTGCATAGTCGGAAGGAGTTTGGTCCAGAGTAGTCGGGGAGTGGGTAAAAGTTATTTTTTTTTAATTCGACTTTGGGCTGAACCCCTGCTTGCCGGTTGTTGCTGTTTGTGCCACAAAAAAGTGCGTAAGCGTCACACTTTGCGTTTTTGCAGAAAGACTTAGTCTCGCAAAATGCGGAAACATACGCTGCGCTGGTGTTGACTGACTTGTCCGCACCACACTGGGCAGTAATTCCACACACTGATGTGACTAGAACAAGTCACAACTTGAAATAAAAACGCATTGTGACCTTACACCCTGGTAGAAATTTCGATCAAATTAACTAGTTGCGAAGCATGACCGAATCATGGCAACTGTCAGCAGTGGCGTACGCAGAAAATTTTCATGGGAGGGATCATTCAGTGGCATATGGTGGTCACTGGTCATTTGTATTTGGTGTACGCTGTTTGTGACATCACGATTGGATGTCATAGTCATATTTCCAAACCAATGTTTTGGCGAATTTTGTTGACATAATATGCATATGTTTCTACATCCACTCTCTTTATTTTATGTGTCATTGCACTGAACAGTGAATATAAACTATTAGCGCTCCAAGTTAGGCTATTGGAGTAAAATACACCCAACGCTACGATACAGCAGTTCACAACTGCGAAAATATCAGGCTGCGCGTTAAAACAGGGGAGTAAAACACACTCATCAATTCGCCAGAGCAATTTACAACTGCAAAATGAGGCTGCGCTGATGTCTTGTCGAATACGAGCAGACGAGCATAGAAAAATGCGGCTGGACTGGTTGGCGCACACCCCGGTTTGAAAAATCGAAATTTGCTAAACTACACAAGAATTGAGAATGCGCATAAAGTACGCAAGAAATCTTTCGATTTTTGTTATTTATAGAACTCCAGCTAACTTTTGGTTTTCCTTTTTTCCTGCTGAGACATTATCAAATGCCTGAATGCTTCTATGTTAACAAGTGCTGTTTTTGAGCTCGTGCAACATTTCTATCAAGCTACAGAAATTGGTAATGCAGCCAATGCGGTCAGCACTTGCGCTGATTAGCCATAGCAGACAAAATAAATGCAGTTCTTTTTGCTACACATGTTAAATATCGTATTCTTTTTGCTAAACATGTCATAAAATAAATGCAATTGTTTCGGATAAAGTGAATTATCGCAGAACACAATCTTAAACATGCGTAGTGGACGAAAGGTCTGCAAAAAGTGGGGATATGGTTTCTGGACGCAGATGATAACCCAGATTCCTACCGAAACCTAATTATTACTTTTTGGCCCATTTACAATGTTCCTTCGAATTTGCATGCAAATTCATTCCGTGGTATTTGCATTAAGTCAACAAATTAACAAGTAAAAAGTATGCAAAAACAATTAATCTCCTTTGCGCAGGTAATGAAGTTTTTGTAAAATATCAAGCTCAAGGAGGGGTTTTAACTCCAACCCCCTCCTTGCGTACACCCTTGACTGCCAGTGCGCGAATGATAACACTGGTATACAGGATTTTTAGGGACTTGAAGTTTGTAACGGATTTGGGGGACACCGAGTTCGAAAATCGCGTCCGTTTTTGTCCATCTCGTCAGGATTAGCCACTACAGAGCATATGTTTTGCAGTTTTTCGCAAAACATTGAAAAATCTCACCAAAATTTTCAAAAGTTAACTCCCACCATTTTTAACATGAAAACGGATTTTGTAATCACTGGTGGTGCTTTTAAATGCTGAAATGCTTTATCAGTTATTGTTGAACTGCGTAGGCCCATAGAGAGTGAGTTAGTTGCAGCCTATTGATAAGTGGCAGCTGCATTAAAATCCTATGTTAGAATAGTCTGTGCCTGGTAACATAGTTGATGAGCATGACTGGATGATTGCGATGAATTATAAGAATTTGTGTATACTGGTCGGACAACAAAGTTGATACACAAAATTTCCCTGTTTCTTGTGTCTGTGAGACCGCAGGGCTCGCCAAGAGCATTAGACCAAGGAAAGTTGGCCAAAGAGAGAAGAATTCGAGATTGGGAAAGAAATATTATAGGCCCACACTCTCCTTTGGTTTATCCAAACTAGGTGCTATGTCCTCCTCTCCATGTCAAACTAACGTTGATGAAACCATTTTCAAATAGGGAAAGTGACTGCTTTGCATATTTGTGTGAAAAGTTCCCTGCATTGAGGACGGAAAAGTTGAGGGCAATAATTTTTTATGTCCCTCAGATACGACGTTTAATGCAGGACAATTATTTTCCACTCACCATGACAACTCTGGAAAAAATGCTTGGCGGTCCTTTACAGCAGTTGTCGAAAACTTCCTCAGAAATTTAAAAGCTCTTGACTACAACGACCTTTTAAAACAGCTGTTAAATTCTTACAAACAACTAGGGTGCAGTATAAGTGTGAAGGTTCATTTTCTTCATGGTCATGTAAACTATTTTTCTGGAAACTTAGAAGCAAAGATGGAAGAGCAAGGAGAATCCTCCCACCAAGATATAAAAACAGTAGAAAAGATACCAAGGATGCTGGAATACCAACATGATGGGCTGGCAAACTATTGGTGGTGCTGAGAAAGAGAGGTTGCTGGCAGTAGCTACTCCCGAAAAACACAGAAAAGGCAATTTCAGGATTAGCAACCATGCATTATTTTCTCACATGAAAAAAGAGTATGCTATCATGTTTGGGATATTCTTCGCATTTTAACGCTTTTCTGTCACCACAATCTTTGCATTGCAAGGCCATAATACCTGTATATTTTCTCATCTGTGTTTTGTAAGTCACAGTTGCAAGTATACAGTATACACTAACTGAAGATTTGTGTTTGTTTAACCTCTTTGCATGATTTCTACGCTGCACATTGCTCTCCATAAGCTAGTTTACAAACCATGGTTATTACAAGAAGTCACTAGTGTTTAAAAAACATGTTAGCAAGTTTCACAAATCACGAGATGTGTAATCCTCTTATTGGAAGAATATGCTTAAAAAGCTACAATTGCATAAATCTAAAAATATCAAATAGCCCAAAAACTCGACCACATAGGAAAAATCCGACAACAGTTTTGAAATCAGCGCCCTGAATTTATCCCAAAAACGCTCTTAAATCCCAATCGAAATTCATTAAAAATTGTTGAGCTGTGTAATTAATCTGATTTTTGGTCCTCGGTCATGTTCCTGCTTCTAAAGCGTTGCACGTTTTGATCGAATTAGTTGACGGTAACACAATTACTTATCTTCGTCCTCTACACAATAGCAGGGCGGCAGAAATTAATGAACAAGAGTTAAGATTGGAGTTGGTTGGTAGGCTCAATTGCTTGAGCATTTTGTTACGATGGCTACATAATATTCAAATAAACTTCACTTGAAAAGCCATTTGAGACGGTATCATCATGAAAGCCTAGTGCGTTTTGTGACAGTGTTGCGTAGCCGATGTGTGGACTGTGGAGACTGCAGACCGGGAGAATGCACTTTTCCATTTTTCTCGTTTTTCAAAATCCTGGACACACACCGATATCAATAATATCGGTTACAAAACTCACAGGGGATCTGCTTTAACCAATTATTATCTGCGTTCGGCAATGACTTTAATTGTGGCTATTTTAGACGAGAGCTTTCTTTTCTGTGAAAACGAATAAGATATTTTTGCAAAAGTGAGAGATATATTTGGCAAAAGTGAGAGATAAGCGGCATGTACATCGCTTCAAAACAAGTTTCAGTGTTCTTGGAAAGTGCAAGTAAGGTCCATGAAATCATGTGAAAAGAATTGTCATTTCAAGTAACTCAATCGCAGTGCCGCAGCACTGAAACTAACCTTATTCTCACTAACAGCTAATCAGCTACTACTGACCTGTGCAAAAAATCTCGGTGCAATTGCCAAGTGCGGGCAAGCGTGTCGACTAGACAGTTGTGTACATCACTGAGCACTATTGTTTAGTCATAATTCATAATTGACGATAGTTGGTGCTGTGAGCCAGTTCAGAAAGCCTTGTTTTTCAGCGCGCTTAGCAAACAGTGGCGGATGATGCATCTCAGAAAGGGTCCGGAGCCGGAGCTGCTAAATTAACCACCAGCTCCAGCTAAATTTTAAAAACAGCTCCAGCTCCGGCTCCACCGAAAATGACCGGCTCCGGCTTTGCAGCCTTGTTTAGAGCTAGCTTTTTCCGTCCTACTTTGGCTTTCTGTTTCGATGTCCACGGCCTTTGTTACGGTCCTGATCGTCAAAAACTAAAATCTATGTGTAACAATTTAGGAGCTGCGTACAGTTCACACGTTGATGGCAAGCAATTATGCAAGGAGATTCTAAATTGCACAATGCTAGTATCAAGTCATGCGACTTAAAATTATTGTGTTCTGAAGACCTCCTGGCATTGGTTTTTGAATATGGTGATGAAAGCGCCTTTCCAAATTGCTTTGCAGATAATGCTAACGATGACAGCATCTATTGCAAGCCGAGAGAAACTGATTTCTTCATATATCCAAGTCCCATGAGCCAGGACAGATTGTGTGATCCAGCTTTGATCAGTAGGCTATAGAAAGGGACGAAACAGAGAAAACTGATTTTGATGAAATCATAGGCGAATAAAGGCATGGAATTGGCATGTTGTGATATTTAAACAAGAAAAGGCTGAATATATTGATGTTTCGATGGAATTATGTCTTTCGAACACAAGTAATACATGTATTGCATTAAATAACTTACTGTATCATCAGATTAAATGTGTTTCATTTTAAAGAAATTGCTTTTTGGAATTGCAATATGTTGGGTGAAGCTTTTTGTAAGATTTACAATTTGGTCAGCCAATATTACGTATAAATAATGACAACGGCATACTTGAATGTTTTGATGTTCTTTATAATAAAAATAAATGAGCATAGAAATATGTTATGGGGCATATAGATAATATATATTTTTTTTGCTGAAAAGTTTTAATCAAAAATATTCACATATTTTCTGTTATAAAACATTTATTTTCTTCATGGTTTCTCTTTCGTAAAAATTGTTTCTATATTCAATAGTTAAAATATTGAAAAGGGCGCACATTTAAACTTTGCCGTGGGCGCCATTTTGCATAGATACGCCACTGATGTGCGGTTAAAAGCGTCTCAACAAATTACGAAAGCTGTTATGTGGCGTAGCCGAAAAATTGAACAGAATCTAACTTTATCATGTGACAGCATGTGACTCCCACGTGGCCGTCGCAAGAAGTTGGCTACGGGACAAAGGGTGCGAGACCTATCGCTCTTTCTCGGAGCCCCCTGCTGCTAAATCCTGGCGACGGGCCTGATGCTTGCTTAAACTCATTGATCTGGCTTGTTATTGGTAAATCCAAAAAATTAATATGCATTTGTGTTCATACAATACCATTTTATCATTTTGTAGTAAACACCGCCTAAGCTCATTTTGTTACTATAGTGGGTGCATCATAACAGGAAAACTAGACCTGATAGAGAAAAACTGACTGCAGTTTTGAAATCAGCGCCCCAAAATTAGGTAAAAACAGTTGAAACATGTTTGGCACCAAAAAAACATTTTTTTGTCGGCCAGTATTATGTTTACAAAAGGTGAGATACAAGTTTGTATTCGACTAAAAGCTGAAATAGGATAGGTTCCTCGAGGCAGTTTCGTTGATTTGCACTAAAGTATTTCTTTGGCTTATACTTCAAATATTTTATTAACCTGAAAACTTTGGAATTGGGAGTGACATTGCCCGTTGTCCACCATAGCTACGCGCCTGGTGGCAACCGTATTCTGATTGTAGGCTACAGAACAGCGTTTGAATTCTTGATCGAGTAAAGTTCATGTGCACACCGGTTCGGCAATTCAAATTAACTAACACAATTTTCAACAATCATGACAAATCAATTTGCACAGGTAATCTGTATAATGAGTCTACAGACAATCCAGTGATAACCCGTTCATTTTCCTCATTTCTGCCCTGGAAACGTTTCCAACAGTAATGTGACCATGAAATTTGCACAACTATATTACTTTTCATCACAAACTGTTGGGGGGACAAAATATATTATGTCCCCCTTGTCCAAAAGTTAGGGGGACATGTCCCCCGTCCCCCCCATAAACTCGGTCCCTGCCTCTGACCTGCCAACCACCCTCTCCAGAAAGTATGCATACGCTATCTAAAAATCATGCATGCTGATGGATGTTGGCAAGCAGTGGAAGGAGTGCTCAGCAAAGACGTTGCAACTATACATAAATACCTCCAGACCTGGAAGCTGAAGCTCAGCACTNCAAAAAGGATGTCACAGTCTTCCACTTCAACAACAAGGAAGCTAAATGCGAGTTCAAAGTCAATTTTAATAACGAAACCCTGCCGTTTGCTCTGAGCCCGAGCGCCTCGGAGTAACGTTGGACAGGACGCTCACGTATTGCCGATACCTCGAGTCACTTTGCCAGAAGCTGACATCACGCGTCGCACGCTTGGGGCGGCTTGCTGGATCGGACTGGAGCAACAACTTTACGAACAGCCACCTTAAGCCCTGATCTATTCAACAGCAGAGTACTGCGTTCCTTCCTGTTGCCGCAGCGCTCACAACCGCCTTGCTGATTCTGCCATCAACGAAGCCTTGCCAATTGTGACTGGATGCCAGTGCCCTACACCAGCGGACAATCTTTCTATCCTTGCAGGCATCCATCCTGGTGAGTTTCGTCCCAAAGAAGCCACATTGACTCTAGCACGCCGTGCAATGGAGCCTGAACATCTGCTCCATTTAGCGTTCACCCGGTAGGAACTAGAGTCTTGCGCGGGTTGAAATGTTTTGTCCGCTGCCGCCCCGAACCCGCAGGCACTCTCAAACCCCCCGCACTGTTTCTGTCCCAAACCTGCACAAGTCACTGTGAGTCTGCAAACACTAAAAACTCATGCTACGTGTTTCATCACTAGTGGCAATTTATTCAGTTGTTCATTGCAAAGCCAAAGGAAGGTCTTGAAAAACACTATAAGGTAAAAATGTAACACCTAGTCAAACTTTAGTGCTTCTTTCTCAGAGCACTGTTGAAAAAGAGTTTGTTGTTCACTGAGGTGCTCTTTTAAATTTCCTCTTCTGCTATTTACATGATCGTCGATAATAAAAACTCCTTTATTAGCAGTGCTGGTTGCCATTTCGAATACGGTAGTTACTGCAAAATGACTGAGACCTGGAAACTCCAATCTGTGGTCTCTCCACAACCCGCAGCCCACATGCGGCCCAGTAAGCTTTTCATCATTGTGTATGTACAATAAACAGCCTGAATTTATTTCTATAATCTCAAATTCCACATTTTCGATGCAATGGTCTTTAGTGCCTGTTTATCATGTGCATGTATTACGCACTGGTAGATTTCCACGTGTCCAATGACACCTCAGTGCAAAACTGATTTCTAGTTTTCTGATTGTTACTCGTGTGTTTCTCTGCACTAATCAGATTTATATATGCCCTTGTTCTTCCATTAGTTCTAAGTTTGCCTGTGGCAATAGTTTGGGAGTGATTAAAGTTACCATGCAGTCGTTACCAATGCAGTTAGCATTCAAATGCTCTTAGTAGCTTCAAACTAAATTTTGGTTTGCTAAGTTGAAAGCAAGCCATTCAATGTGCGGGCCTCACGAAGATCGTGACATAATTTTCGGCCCAGTAAGGTATATTGGTTGGCAAAGCTTCTCTGCATCTTTGTACCACAAGCTTTCTGTAGCATTAATTTTTTTGCTCATGTCGCTTTCGCAGGCATTGAGTCAACATCCAGTTACCCGCACAAAGAATTTCTTATCCCGCGCCCGCCTCGCACCCACACGTATAACTCTGTGGGTTCCCACACCCGCCCTGCAAATGCAGGTACTCGCAACCCGTGTGGGTTAACCCGCCCCACGCAGGACTCTAGTGGGAACGCACAGCATCTCAAATCGAGACACCGATTCGTACCCGCCGCACAGCCCATCAGTTCGTATGACGACGACAACAACAGAAGTGCGGCGCTCTGGGTGGATTACAGATGGAATGAAGAGTGGTTGGAGAACACTGCGAGACTCTGCACTTTCATCCCCCACATTGGCACTCACCCTACCGGAATGGTCAGGCCCATAGCCACAGCGGGCATTCGGGGGGAGTGCCCCCAATTTGTGTTGTGGCCAGAAAAATATGTTTTAAACATATAAAAAGAACTAAAATCTTTTCTTCCTAAAAATGCATTTTGTCCCCCTCACACCTCAAAACCTGACTACGGGCCTGGGAATGGCTCTGCCAAGAACAGCGTTGGTCAAGNGTCTCCGCAGCGGTNTCGGACGTTTCTGCTCCTGCTTGCACAAATGAGGTAAGATCCCTTCTTTGGCTAGGTGGCGCAGAAGAANAAAGCGTTGAACATGTTGTCCTCCACTGTCTAATCGATTTTATAAATAGCTTGAGAAAAATTCTGTGCACTACCTCTAATTCCAAAATGATACAGTTTTTTCATAATGATGCAATGATCCACTGTGTCAAATGCTTTTTTGAATCTAGAAAAATGGCACATATGTATAAAAGTTTTCATCTGTGATGCTGTTATGTGATTCAGTTAGAGACATCAAAGCGCGAGCAGTGGAAATATCTTTCGTGAAAACAAATTGATTTCGAAATAGTATGTTGTCCTTACTATGTTTGCAAGTCCTTTAACAAAACTTTCTCAAAAAATTTTGAGAAATGTGTATTAGAAATGGATCTATAATTAGATGGATTTAAAGTGTCACCACATTAATGTGCAGGAATAACTTTAGCTACTTTCTGAAGCTTCTGAGTGTTGGAACAGAGGCTATTATATGTTTACTTAGTTTGTAAGTGCCATTGGATTTTCCAGTATTTGTCAAATCAATGTGAAGCAAGATTTCATCTGCACAAATTGCTTGTATAACATAGATTCACTGATATGCTTGCTTGTATATAGTTAATGTGATCAAACAGTCGTACTGCATCTTTTTAGACACGTTTGTGCAAACTGATGCAAAGTACTGACTGAAGATGTTGCTGACTTTTTCTGCAATTCAGATGACTTGTTTTGTGTAAGTGGGCTGGTGATTAAATTTGGTATGCTTTTTGAATGTGACTTTTCCATTAGTTTAAATTCCATGTTGGGGCTGAGTTAGAGTGGTGGATGCAGAATTGCTGTTCAAAATATTATTTTTTAACTTATCTTTCCCATGCGTAATGGTGTTGTAGGGTAACTTTGACAAACAACGGTTTAATCGGATTCGTTGCAACGTGACAGAAAAATCCGACCTATACGGGCATGCTCTTGCCCATCAACAATTTGTGACATCTTGAGGCAATTGTGCAAACGTAAAAAGCATGAAAAAATATTTCATACACAAAAAATATTTTGCATAAAATTACAAAATATTTTCAAATACTCGCATTCTCTTGGTAAAACGCAGTTTACAACGTCTAAATATAATATCGGTGCGTAAACTTGAAAAAACATTGCACAAAGGATTTTCAATAAATCTACAAAAATTTTCCCTAAAAACTTGAATAAATTCCCCCAAAATATTCGGGGCAGCGTCTGAGCAGCATAGCGAATAACCCCACCCATTCCACCCACTCTTAACAAAAATGTGTTTCGAAAACTCCACTACTGAATGATTCATTTCATAGTCAAGAAATAATTCTATGGTATTCGAAACTTACTTAACAGTCATTCGGCAAGAAGAAATTGATGGAGATAATAGATTCAAGACAGAGTAGAACTTAAACGTATTGCGAAGTCGTATTAAAGATAAAAACTAAATTACCTTTAATCGTAAGGATGCTGAACAGTTTAGAAAACAACTGTTCTCATCAGCAACGATTTGTTGAATAAAAATGCTTTCACATTTCTAGCTTCAATTATCAAAATTTGTTGAAAATGAAGAGTTGCATTGAAAGTGTTGAAATATTTCGATAAAAAATGTTTTTGAACGTTTTTTAAACTATTTAGAATATTAAAAAGGTACTGTATGTGCTAAGGTTTTAGAAAATTTGCGTCACACAATCAAAGTACGTAAATATGCAAACAATTGTTACAACGATATACACTGTGCCCAGTAGTAGGTGGCGTAATTCTTTGAGTTTCTGCAGTTGCTGTTGTGTTTTGGGAAAATCTATTTAAAATTTTTAGTTCATTATTTCTGGTTCATATGGAACTTGCTCTACAGCAAAGCATATTTAAACAATATTTGCAGAAGCTACTTTACGAACCTCATCGTCGTTCCGTTCATAGGAAGATGTGAGCTTCAGTTCAATATAATCTCGCAAAGCTCCTTCAGGGACAAATATTTGACAGTTTCCAACTTCCAATGAACCACCTCTAGGCCCCAAAACTAACGAAGTACAGTTCTACAAAAAGTTTGGATCACGTTGGTGCAAACAATATGCACCGAAATGTTACGAGCAGGGTTGCGGAGTCGGAGTCGTAAGGATTCGGAGGTTTTTGGGTGGAGTCAGAGTCGGATTTCTAACGACACTGGGAATCGGAGTCGGAGTCGCATTTTTTGTCCTACTCCGGATGACCAATTGGATCATTTTTTAGATCACACTCCTAAATAGGGAATTGCTGTTGAAATGGTACAATTTCTTTTAAACTTTTGTTGAAACAGAGATTTCTTGCTGTGTACCACGATTTCCATTGATTTTAACAGCTAAATTTCATTCCCTTTATGTTAAGGAGTCGGAGTCGGGAGGCGGATTCGGAAATTTGGGGAAGGTCGGAGTCAGGAGTCGGAAATTTTGGAAATTCGGAATCGGAGTCGGATATTTTACTTCCGACTCCGCAACCCTGGTTACGAGTAAATGTTATGCATTTTTCAGGTACATGTGACACATGAAAATCATTTGTGCTTAACAACACTATAAAATTATGGGCAGTTTGATTCAGGGAAAGTTACAATCTAAAATTGATGCAGCAGAGATGTGATATTGCTGTTAAGTTGGGACTAACCTGAACTTTTGACAAATGAACTATAATTGAAGTTTGTTGTAGTGAAACTCCAGCAATATACAAAGTGCTGTGACTCACGATGCGCTTTGTTTGTCAAAACCTAGTTGCATTTGATTGATTAAATCACCAAAATGGTGCGAGGAAGTTCCCACGACTGTGTTGGAAATCAGTGGGTTAGGGAGATATTTTTGGGATGCTTTGGTCTTCTCCTTGGCAAGAATAGTGACCATAACTACACATGAAAAGTTGTATGAAAGACAACTAGAATTATTTCAGCTGCACGTGCTATAGCTTTCATGGATTTTTTATAGCCGCATTCTGATAATCTCTTTTAAACAAAAAAACATTTGGATGGCATTTTTTGGAAAGAAGTCATACAACTAGCTTGGAAATTGTAGATGGGAACCAAAGTTTCCTAAAATTCAATTGGTTAAAACGAGGAAACAGGCTGTAGAAATGAAAGCGATGGGAGGGGGAATATCAGAAAATCAGGGCATCGCTTGTATGTTGAAAAAACGTTTCAATTTGGTGGATAATGTTTGGTGACAATATACAAGGTTATGCTTTAATACAAGGTGTTGCTATTTTGTTCTTTTAAGTCATTAGTTACATTTTTTTTCCTAAATTTGCTAGAAATTAACAAAATTTTGGGTTGTTAAGTGTTGCTTGCATATTTTCGGCACAAACTTTAACCTCACAAACATAAAAGTAAGGTTTTCATACCAGTGAAAGAGAGTTATATTATTTGGGGTTGCTAAAAATTTACCCAATTTTAGGAACTTTGCACGACATACGCCCAACTTTTACAATCTTACAGCACTTTTTCTGATTTCCTGTGTGAAGATCTAGGAATGGCTCAAGACGTTTAAATTGCGAGCAAAGCCATTTGATATTGGTCTATGAAGAAAATGCCACAGTCTTGCTCCTCATTTATCAATTAACTTTGCTCACAATCGCTATTCCTTTTCAAATCATCTGTGATCTGATCGACAAATGACATTTTCATTGGAGAACGTCTCCTCATTGCAATATTTTGTTTGCATTTACTTTGCCGGTGAGGCTTGCAACAATCAGTTTCCGAATTAAAAAGCGCTACCAAATAACTGGGTCTTCTCTTGTGCAGACATAAATGGTCTTTATGCTGGATTGGACAAATAAGAAACAACGCGACATGTACATGATGCATAAACAATCTTATTCCAAAGCAGTGATGAGAGGTCGGAATCAACTTTGGATGTCCGTAATAAGCAGACGAACGCAGTTACAGCAAGATGCTTGATACGTGTGTTTCAACCAAAAGATAAAAATTTTGACACAATGACAAAAACATATTTATTCGATTGCAAGTCGCGGCTCATAAAGTTTTTTTTTTCATCATTTCGTGCGGCTTACAATCAAGGGGGTCTTACATTTTTATTTCTTTACCTCATTTTAAAGGTATAGATCGGATCCCGCTCAGGAAAACTATCTTTTCGCATTCTATTCTTTTCAACATCACGTGCACATCCGTCACAGGAGGGATTATAGTGAACAGAAGGCAGTTGTAGTGGTGAAACATCATTACCAGGGTTGCCAATTAACCGCGAAACGTGCTAGTACGTGAGGATATCTCAGAGGCTTACACAGTCAATGTTTAAGTGCGGCCTACAATCAAGAGCGACTTATAATCGAATAAATACTGTATGGTATTAATATTTCACTCGTTTCAACCATTGCATCAGCATTGGGAGGATGTCACCTCATCCACACTATCATCAGTGACTTACATTATCAAATTCCAAATCCATTTCTCCGTCAAAAATAACGCTTTTGGCCTAAACAAAGATGTTGGTTCAGAATAAATATGAGAAAAATATTTTTTTAGGAAATAAAAGAAACATTTTCCACACCGCTATTAAAAATCGCGTAGACACGAAAAGAATGCAAAATGGAACAATAAAGTTTTCAATGATGTTGATCTTTGGTTTATCTTTTTCTTTTTACGGAATCATTCTTGAAATATGAAGCTTTCATTTGTTTATTTTTAAAATCAGCTCACCATATACAAAGAAAACTTCAGAAAATTCAACAAATACCGCATTACTTGGAAAGCATTGGAAAACATTGCTGAAAGATACATGGTGACAACTAGTTGGTTATGAACATGTCAGAGTAGACGCATAAAAAATAGGCAAAAAATGTCGGAGATGTTCACGTAAATTCCAACATTCTATAAAGCCATTATTTTTTTTTCAACTTTCATCTTTCAAACATCACAATTTTTGATGGATTTGACATGGTTTCAACAATAGCACGAAATTGTTTTTTTAATATTGAAAATGTCATCATTCATTCATTTTCATGACAGTTTTCCCTCTAAGGAGGGTCGCCGGGGCAGCAGCCCTACGAAGACCCGAAATACCTCACGGTCAAGAGCAACCACTTGTAGTTCAGTTGGCTTTACACCAAGTCAGGACCAAGCAAGTTCGGAGATGTAGTCACTGGTCCTTGGACCAGTGGCATAGCCAGCCCAAAATTGTTAGGGGGTCCAAAAAATTTTGGGAGGAAATGTTTGACTTCAGCCGAGCAACAATATTTTTTCTAGGACGCTGCTTCTCAAAGTACAAAATGACTAGATATGCTAAAATGTTTTTGGGAGGAATGGCCCCCTGGGCTTCACACTGGCTACGCCTATACCTTGGAGACCGCTGAACCGCTTCCCCGTGGGTGTAGTCAGCAGGACGTGCCTCAGCAATCTTTTGTGGGAAGTTCTACACACCGAGCCGAACCAACTTAGCTCATATCTCTCAAATCGGAAAAGTAGCTCGACCTTCAGGGCTTTACGAATTTCACAGCTGCGCACTTTGTCACGAAGTGTCACACCGTGAACTCTTTCCACAGTCTCATCCTTGCCGCTTGCACCGGGGACAACATTCTCTCAGTCATTACCCAAGATTCGCAGCCATACGTGAGGACAGGAACAAAGAACGATTCAAAACTGACAGTTTTGCGGTGTTTGAAAGCTACCGTTTTGTCACCACGGAGCGATAAATCTCACGAAGAACTGCGTTTCTTCACCAATCCGTATATCAATCTCCTTGTTCCGCCTTCCGTCACTTGGTAATACAACCCCAAGGCACTTGAACTTCACATGATACAGTGTATTGCCGCTCACTTGCTGCTGTAGCGCTCACACCTGTTTATTTGACCCTGTCATCAACGACGCCTTGCGAATTGTGACTGGATACCTGCGACATGCACCAGCGGACAACCTTCCAATCCTCGCAGGCATCCAACCTGCTGAGCTTCGTCGCAAAGGAGCAACACTGCCTCTAGCACGCCGTGCCAAGGAGCCTTGACATCTGCTCCACTCAGCACTCACCTGTCCACCGACTGGGAATGCACGGCATCTCAAATCGAGACACCCATTCGTGCCCGCCGCGCAACAACACATCAGTTCATCTGACCACAACAACAGAAGTGCGACTTTCTGGGCGGATCACCGAATTTTATGCGAGATTGGTTGAAGAGCACTACGAGACTCCGTACTTTCATCCCCGACGTTAGCACCCAAAGAACAGCGTGGGTCCGGCTTAATGTCCTCCGCACCGGTGTCGAACGTTTCCCCTCCGGCTTAGAGAAATGGGGTACGGCCCTTCTGCGGCTTGTGAGCGTGGCGCCGAAGAACAGACCCCTGGCCATGTTGTCCTTCACTGTCCAATCCATAAACTTGTCCATTAAGTGCATGGTCTGATTTTTCTGAATGACGAGGCTCAACACCTTCCCTGAGATCTAGTGCGGCCAAGCAGTGGTTAGGAAGTGGCTCAAACGATGAAGAAGAAAAAGCAAACACTGCCTTGGTTTATGGAGGGAGACACAATACAGTACCTCAGTCTTTTTGGTGCTGTATGTCATTCCGGCTCGGTCGCACGCAGCAGAAAACCGATCACGTCCATGTTGAAGGCCCTCTTGATAACTGATCCTGTAGCTCCCAACAGTGACACCATCGTCGACTCGGCTGTCACTTTCAGTCCAATTCTTATAGACTATGAAGATGAGAGGCGATAGCACGTATCCTTGTTGGATTCCAACACTCACGGTGGAAGTTTGTGATTTAACTGCTCTGTCACGGACGCAAACTTTGAGCAGGAATACAGTGACTTGACGGCCAGTAACTTGCGGGCGTCAACACCGTAGTCCCGCAATGTTCCCCAAAGCTTTTCACGAGGAACTCGGTAGTATGCTTTCTCAAGGTCGGCAAAACATGTGAAGATGTCTTGTCTTTGGCATATTCCCAAGATTTCTCGAAAATTTGCTGGAGAGTGGTAGTACTACGGTAGGAACGACAACCGCACTGGGTATCATCAAGCTTTGGTTCAGTTATTTCGCGGTATCGTTTTCCAAGGCACTTGGCATAAACGTTTCCAGAGAGGCTACGGAGAGATATGCTCCGGTAGTTGGTGCATTCACTCCTGTCTCCCTTTTTGTGTATGTAGATGATCACCTCAGTTTGCTAATCTTTCGGTGTCCTCCCAGAACACCAGGCCACTCATCATTGATTGAAGATTTAAGTAAGCCAAACGTACAGTAAGAACTAATTATTTAACCAATAATTAGCAAACATTTCAGAAACTAAGTAACATTACATACCAACGTTGTCATTGCAACAAGAAGAACAAAGACTGCAGTTCTTCATTGGCAAAATAGAAATTTCAATCATATTTTAAGTGTTCCTAAGTAACCCACCCCTCTAATGATAATTTATCCCGTGTTTTGCCAAAAATTTGACGTAATACGTTGAACTCAAACCAGCCATCATTGATTAAAGATGTACTAATGGTTTAGTTTGCCGTAATGAGCAAGATGTAGCTGAATAACTCCGTAAACCATGGAAGATTTACGGCGAAAGCGTCGCCATATCCCAACTAGAGGTTTCTATACGAAACTGGGGAAGAGAGATTTTCTTGCGATTTTTTCACGCAATTGTCGTGTGACTTGTTCCGCGCAAGTTTGCTGGTGCATCAATCCCACCTTCAGGGTATGTATGATAATCGTGTACGATGCAAGTAATTTGTTAAAATGCGTAAGAATTCATAACGTTGAAATCTTCAGGTGGCATACTGCAGCATCTGGTTGGTAAGGTTTACTGGAGATGATATATATTCATTTTTATTACGAAAACCTTAGAACACTACAAAAGAGCAACAAACCGTAAAGAAATTGACGTTCACAGAGTAGCGCAGCTAAGATTTTTGACTTGGGAAGCCAAATGTTGAGGTCAAAAACCGAATTTATCAATAGGCAATTCAAACAAAACTTCAAAAAAGTGATTTTTCATTGGTTTTGGTCAAACAAAAGGTGATTTTTATTGGTTTGGGTCAAAATCTGCCTCTGCAAACCACATTTTTTAGAAAACTTTGAGAGCAAATTTGAGAAATTTGAGGCCTCGCTTAGCAACATTCTAGATAAACGGCTGTTGTATTTTGAGCTCATACGTTATCAATCACACAACTGGTGGCAGGTAAAACAATAAAACGCAACTTCATTTTGTTGTTGAATCATTTCATTGCAACAGGTGTCCTTAGCGAATGAAGATACTTGAGTAATAATCGAATGTATATTTTCTGCAACAATGAACAAAAATTGAAATTGGATAACATGTGACGCAACTTTACAACATGTCACATGATGAGCATTGACCCAATCATTACAAAGCCAACGAGACCTTTTTGTGATTGAAATACCGTACTACACTCAAACACGAAAACGACCTATGTAAATTCCTAAAATTCGCTCATCGTTTTCAAAAAGACACTTTAATTTCAACTCATATTTGGCCATATAGCAAGGCCTTAGGTTTGTTGTTGACCATACACTTTTTATGACGTCAAAACAACAATTTTGCGCAATGCATAACCAATCATAAGCTGCGCTACACTGTTGATGTAAGTACTTACAGGTAGTTTCATTATTTTCATTTCGCCAATCAGTTTGTTACGAACAGAACGAGAAATGTTACAACCTCTGAGGTCCAGATCAGCAACAAAACCAAGACTCGACATCAGTGAAAGGGCTCCTTTATCTCCAATGTCGGGGTTTTGGCTGAGATCGAGCGTTTTCAACTGGGTTAAAATATGCTACGTTAACTTGGAACACGTAAAACATGAACAGATCTTAAACGTTGACATTTGTATAACTATAGATGATTTCAGTAACAACTTCTTGTTACAGACACTAAGTGAAGTCTTTAACAGTGACTTAATAACCTTGTTTGCCAAACGAAATTATTGTGAAAGTCATAAGTCATTCTTTACATTTTGATTTAGCTGTTTGGTGTTTAGGTTTAAATGATCCCCTCTAATAAATTATTATTATAACAACCTGCGAATATCTAGCTTTTCATATGTATTGAAAAAATAAGGAGCACATACTTCTTGTTTAGTCTCCAGCAATCTTTCACTGATGAGTCGCGCACTTTGGTCTCCCAGATCACAGCGACGCAGCCTCAGCTTTTCCATTTGAGGCAAACTTTCGATCAAAAATCTCAAGCCTGTATCTTCGATCTTGTTGCCGCTTAGATCGAGAAATCGAAGCTGGTTTAACACATGATTTCATTAAGCTGTGAATGTGCCAAAAACTGCACCGAGATGACTTAAATTATGCAAGTTGTTTTTCAATCTTAGGTCATAAAATAAAGCTCTTCATGCAAAAACAAAAACAATTTGTACTTCGTGTTTCGTTTCCTTCATTCGTTCGTTGATGATTAGACAACTTTTCTGTCCAAGATCGCACCCACACAGCCACAGTTCTTTAACTTGATGAATGATTTTGATCAAAATCCTCAAACCTTCGTCTCCAATCTTGTTGTAACTGAAGTCCAGGCGTTGAATCTATGTAGAAAAACGTTGCTGTTGTCGTTGTTGTTGCTAAAACTACGTTTAGCGCATTGTATGCAAGTTGTTCAAGAACAGGTGCAAATATCTGTATGGTCACAAAACGACCCTACCGAGGGTTTGAGATATATTGGCACCTGAGCTGTAAACAACAGTTTCCAAGTATAGATACTTTCGAATTCAAATAACTTTTATTACAATTCATTGCTTGGTTCCTGCGTTGTCTCAGGTTTAACCTCTTCGCTGCTTTCATAATAACAATAATGACGTACGAACCGAAACTCGTGAATTTTCCCCAAGCGCTTACTTATGGGAAAAAAACTCTCACACAAAAAATCCATTTGTATATCACGTACATTCAGCAAGGAAAATAGGCCGCTGTAGTCAACCGTGTTTTCAATTGTGGCAAGCAGTGCTTAGGAATTACGATGGAATGCTTTTTTATTTTATAAATATTTTCTTTTTGAAAGCATATTAACTATGTAAACATAAAATTATACAGTTTGTGTTTGTGACCGCTTTTCGTGAGTTAATGTTTACGTCAAATCATAGGTGTAAATGGCATGCATGTTTATGGGGATGCAAAGGAAATTTTGCCCAAATTACCCCAAATTTGCCTGAAAAACTTTTATGAGACAAACTTTCTCCCAACAATTTTTTGTAGCTATTGGTAAGCTGCATTATATTTTCCTTTATCAAGTTGCCATAGACATGAAAATAGAAAATTTGGTACTTGAAATTTGGTTCGTAATAACCCAACTGAAAAAGTACGCTGAGCTGTACAAATACATTGTCAGAATCCAGCTGGCTCAGTACTCTTGAGCATCCGCCTCACAGCTCTAAGTTTGTCGTTCCATTAACATTCCAGCTGTTGCTGTCAGAAAGGTATCTCAGACCTAGTTGAGGTAGGCCTAAAGCTGATTCCTTCTGTGAAGACATATATGTGGCATGTATCATATTATTTACATTATGACTGTGCCATGAGTCTCACAACATTCTCTGTTCAACTGCACGTAATACAGTATACAACAAGCAGCATGGCAAAATGTGTTCATCCAAACACTGTAGTTTAACTTAAAAACAAAAGCTTTTCTGTACTTGCCTGGCTTGGAATCTACTAATGAGAAGTAGGTGTCCTGCCGAATACTCGATTACCTCAGTGTACAATTAAAAAGCACACAAATGAAATGCCTTCTTTTGCCCAAACTTTAAGTGAGTCATTTACTCATGAACTCTCACAGACTGAAACACGAAATTACTCCAAAGTTTCTTGATTTTGTATATATTTAACGTGTTATCTGTGACATGCTAAACTTTTAACTACACACTCAATAACAAAGAAGTATAATTTCATTAAAATTGTTAAAAATGTCAAAACGTCTTTGCCCAGCTTCTTACATATTTTGCCCAAATGTTTGACAAATCAAACCTTTTGGGGATGCGGTTGCACCACGCCCAGCTCCTACACCACTGCGCCTAATTTACTTTTTATGCAACTGACAGATATACATTAACAGCGTTGCTGAGTTCAATTTGTGCAAACAGGGCTATTGTTTTAATTAAATACGACATTGAATAAAAAATACTGCAAATAAAGAAATTTTACTCGCGCTAATTTTGGTCGAATCAAAATTAGTTCAGAAGAAGACAACAGCGACTACTTGTGCTAAGTTTACAGTGTGTATATTCACAATCACTCACACGGGCAAAACATGGCGGGTGTTAGAAAATCATCTGTGAAACAGGCTGAAAAAATAGCATCTCTAAAACAATGGTTTACAAACGCAATTTTCAATTAAAGCTTTGCCCAATGTAAGATGGAAACAAAAAACAAACACAAAGTTTAAAAACTTTACAAGAAAAATTGTGGAAATCTTGGTAAGACTAAAACGCAAATCAAAAGTTTTAAATATCATGTGATCAAGGTTTAAAATAACGCGATGAGAACTTCAAAAGATTGTGAGCAACTGGTTTGTTTAGAAATTGATAATTCACGACAAGCCAGCATTTCTAAACAGGTTTAGTGACGAGTACCGTCTGATTTCGCTTAAACGTGTTCAGATGCTCTGTTGAGCGGAGATCGGTTAGCATTTCTTGCAAATACAGAAAATAATAAATAAAAATGAAAAGTCAAGGGCAGAAAGCTTAAGTAAATGAAGATCACGTCCACCTGTATTCAGTCGTCACCAGCTTAGTCATTACTTTGCACTGCACAAGTACATTTTCTGAAAACGACCATGTCCTCAGCCACAGATCATACTTAGAAATACATGGTTCAACTTTTACACATGCACTAAAAATAGCGGCCCAAAGTGTGCAAGCAGTGATGCGCTAAGAAACGACACAGTCCGCGATCAGACAGAGGACACACAACATTAGACAGAGAGCGATCGGACTGCGTGTTTGTGTCTAATGATTAAAACCAAGAATAGTAAAGGCCGTGAACGCCCCACACTAGATGTGACCTCGGCTAAAACTGTGACCTAAAACTCTTCATGAGAGTAAGCGGAGTCTAGTGCTTACAGAGGCAAAGCACAGACAACAGAGAAAAGATAAATGTAGCAAAAAGAAAATCATCTTCATTTTCGTAGCCGTTAGCAATAACACAAAGGTTGCGAAGTGTGGGGAACAACATGGATAAATATCTGCATGAAAAAGCAAAATAACAAAGCTAAATATCAATGAGGGAGCCAAACTGATGACTACGTAGCGAAAGTAAAAGCGCTAGCAATGTTGGAATGTTTCGATGAAATTTACAGCGAAAACACCACTGTAAGAGAGGCAGGCACCGATATCCTATAGGTTTCACTCAGAGACTCACGTCAAGAAAACCACACCAACACATCACTGCGTGTGCAGACGCCGCAACTGAGGTAATGTGAGTGGACGCTGCTGAGGATTTGCTGCATGTTATTTCTGCTAGTCACCTAGTTAGACAATTCATTTAGGACAGGCTTTCAAAAAACTTCCCAGCTAGCTTATAGTTGTCTTCTGGTTTCATAACCGCTATCAATTTACTTTCATCAGGATGAGTGATCAAGTGCGAAGAGAAGTGCTTGCGTTTTTTTCGTAGAGTCTGGTACACGCAAAGAGAAAGTGAAACCAATCACTGACATCGTCGCTGTTATAAGACAAACACAGTCTGTTTTAACATCAGCAGAAACCGACTCAAATGTCACTCAGAAGTAGCTGCAGGAAAACATAATAAACAGCCGTCGGTGAAAGGTTATTGCAAAATGGTGGTGCAGTATGATGCTTTAGGAATCTCATCTTTAAGTTTTAAGCAACACCTAAGACGGCAGATCATGATTTCAGCTCTTCTATCTTGAACTACTGTACTTCGTCAGCAAATCTTTGTTTGAAGATTCACATAAATTGATGTTCATATCCGGTATCTCACACCTTGAGCCAACCACACGTATTAAAAATCATGCACGCTGATACGGGCAGCCGAACGAATTTTACAGTGGGGGCTGGAGGCCGATCTAGGCCAGTAGTTTAACCTTTCTTGCACCGCGACCCATTATAGCAATCCACTGTAACCCAACAACCCCCATCTAAAACTCGAACAAAGCAACTGTAATGCAGCAGTGTACATAAAATATTTACTCGCAACCCCTCCAAAAAGGCAAAAATGGTTCGCTACCCCTCTAGACCAGGGTCGTGACCCTAGGTTGAAAACCACTGATCTAGGCCTACCATGTATATCACGAGCGTTTGTAAGTGTGACGTCGATCAATCAAGCTTGCAATACCTTTTCGCATAATTTCTAAAACAACCGAAAGGCAAAAACGCACCCAACCTTTCATTTACTTCCGTAGTTTTTGAAAGGTAGCTGCTGGAAGCGTTTCTCGATTTTTTTTTATGTGTGACAGAAACCTTGCAATGATCGGGCGTGGAATCTCCTTGTTTCTTCTTTTTTGTCCTAGCCGATGTACTCTCCGTATATCATTAGGTTGGAGATTAATTTCGAGATCATATGATACTGAGAACTAGATTTTTTGCCCTTCATCATCTTCATCTTCTTCTACATAGGGCCGGTGCATGCCATAACAGAGTCCTAAGCGAGATCCATTCCCAGCGCCTCCTCGACCTGTTCAATCAACCGTGGCACGACCTTTTTGTAAAATTAACGTTCTCTTTGCACATCTTTTGCGGGTGCACCCTAGGCAAGGTCCATTCCAGCACCCTTTCACTTCAAAATTACTTTTTTCCGTTGTACATAAGGTAGATAAGGACGTTCACAAAAGCTAATTTATTACATTAATAACGAGTTGATGTGGACACCAAGTTCATAAAAATATTATTCACACAGGTAACACTCGTGGCAACATTCATGTAAGCAAAAAAAATCTAGCATAGAAATCTTGCCTTCCTGGTCTGTTTGGCAAACTGGCTGACAATGTCCTTCAGGAGAGAAAGTCTCTGACTCAATAGACACGTGGCTAGATCCACCAATCTCCCTTGCAACATGGTTGCATGACTTTATTAGTTTCAGTTGAGAAAAGCTACTTTCACCAGTGACTACGGACACAGGGAAGGTTAGCAGAATTGGTAAGTCTGCTGATATGTGTGGGAACGTTTTATCAAACTGTGTCTGTAACGAAAATGCAAACTTTCAAGAGGATCACTTCGAAGAAACTATACACAGAGTTCCTCTGCGTCAATATCTTAGTCATGTTTAATGTTTATTGTAAGGTTTTGCAGTGAGGAAGAAAGAGCTTGAGTTGGTATGCTGGACTGGATACATTCTGAATGTCATAGAGAAAGCCAAAGACAGAGCTATGCGCCTGCAGCTGCTGCAAGCGTTTCTCGTTAGATGAGATAGAGCTGTGCCGAATGTAGCGTATTAGAAGTTTACCTTGAAGCTTTCGTCGGGATCCTCTATGACAGTGGTTTAACGTGGGGTCCGTGAACCCCTTAGATGCCCATGAATGTGTTTTACAGGCAATGTTCCCTCTAAGAAAAGTTTGCATTGCGCAAATATTTTTTTTACTGCGCATGCAATTGTGCAACCATGAAGACACACAGCCAGTAAATCGTTTCAAACGTTTAAAGGGCTGTTTGGAATGTTGCAAGTGCGAACGAATGAGATTTCACTGCGCATTTGCACACCTCAGAGGAGGGAACATTGTTTACGGTGTCCTTAAAACCATAGGTGTGGGAGCAGGCAAATTGTTGGGGGTGCGAAGGATTTTTTCCCGAATTTCCCCAAACGTGCTCGCAAAATATTTTGGACCACTTTTTGTGCGAATATTTTCTGAAACAGGTCTTCGTGTGATTTTGGGCGCCATTTTTGCTCGTATTTTCAGGGAGTTTGCCCAGATTTTAATGGATTTTGCGAAGGTTTTCACAGATTTTGCCTAGATTTCCACGAATTTTGTCCGGATTTTCACCACATCAAAACTTTTGGGGATGTGCTTGCACACCCTGCACCCCCGCCTCCTACACCACTGCTTAAAACCAAAATCCAGTACGAAAATCCGTTAGTTTTCATCCGGCCATTGTTCAGCTCAATCGCACCACCACAGATTTAATTTACCAATAATTGAAAAACTTTGACAAAAAGAAGGGATCCGCAGCGGTTTTGGGTGCAGTGGAAAGGGTCCGCACCAACGAAAAGTTTGAGAACCACTGCCCTTTGGTGTCATCTTCTGTGTTATAGGAAAAGTGAGTTTCCTTTGTTCTGTGTGTGGCTAAAATGAATGCCATTGAGAATAAAAATTCCAACCACCTTGCAGCACCCCGCCTGCCTCCCTACCATGCTACAGCTTTTACAATGATTCAACTGCAGAAGCATCAGATACTCGCAGTCGCAGGCTCATTGTTAGTCTGGTGTCGTACAAATCGACGAAGTTCCACATGCAGACCAAACGTCTGATGTTCGCGAACGCCCCAGCTGGAATTTGTTCGGTTAAATAAATTAAGGCGTTGCGTTCCATAATTTGAGTATAATAGAAATTTGACTTGGGCTACTAACATCAGTAATGCTGACGTTTCGGTACCGTCTCCTAATCTGACTAGACTGGATGGCTGAAAGATGATTTAGTGAAGGTATCGACATAAGCCTGTACTCCGGGAAAAGGGGCGCAATCAGGAAAAATCAAGAAATGAAAAGAACAGAGATGGCAACCTTACAATTTTGCAGTCGACATGATAAAGTATGGCTTGAAATGCAAGCCTTGCTAGCCCTGACAGAACGCCATTGATAGATTTGTAAGAACCTTAGGCATGGCAAATTCCAGCACTTCGCCCTCCTAAACAAAGATCCTTATTCTATATATTGCCAAGTTGTATAAAATGGAAAAAAGGACGTTTATTTCACACGAGAAAAGTTTCAGATGAATTAAATTTATACCAAATTGCGACATAGTTTATCTATAGTATATATCAAAGAGTTAAGAATAATCCTTCTGCACCAAACCTGAAATAGTGTTAGTGTAGGCTATACTATAAACTGCGTGAACGTGTGTTCTATTCACTTATATCATGTTCATTCACTTTTGCTTGGTGAATGTTCGTCACTTTCATGTATTTTTGGTCCTTTTTGGCGCCCCTTCGGCTCAGCGCCCTGGGCAACCACCTAGTTCGCCTAATCGTAGCGCCGGCACTACTTCTACACCATATATAGGAATATTCTCTTTTAATGTATTTCTTGTCTATCAAGTTGGAAAGACAATTAGATTTGTTTTCTGAACCACCTCAATGCGTAGCGGTATTCTTCTTTCAAGTTGATTCAAATTGTTCCACGTTCTGCTGCCTTGGTTTGTATTCCATACAGCTTGTTTAAGCTTGTGTGAGATCAGTTAAGTTTGTCCAGTTTTTCAAAAATGTTTCTGGTGGCTTGCCAGAATCGGTTGGAAATTTCGTCATTTGAAGTTGCTTTTTCCAAGTAGTCTCTTTCGTAAGTTTTATCATGATATGGTACTTTATCCAAGGTCAGTGGACCAGCAAAATCAGCAACAAGTTGTACAATATTGCTTAAAACTCTTTAACACCCACGCCGGCCACTGCAGTGGCCGGTAAACCTTTGATCAACCCTAAGTCCTGAACGGATCGGGCTAGAAAGCCAGTGAACACATCCCTGGATGCACAAGACAGCAAGGAATCGAATGAGAATGACAAAAACACATTTTTACATTTGACATTTGTCAGAAAAATTCATATTTGTGCATTTGCCGTACTGAAATTTTAGCAAAATCCGGAGTAAATGCGAAAAAACGCACACCGCATCCAGTTTAGTCGCCCGATCCGGTTTTTGCGCTTCGCCGACCGCCGGAATAGTCGAAAAACAGAATCCGTTCGAAAAAATTCGATTTGGGCCAGAGAAGAGCAGACTGATGTATTTCACGATCCAGATCCAGTCCGGAATTTTTTAGTCTCAGTCCAAGTCCAAACGTAGTCCAAACAATTTAAAAACTGTAAAGTCCAAGTCCAAATAAAATCCGAAAGGTTAACAAAATACAGCTTTTCAGCGAAATATTGATGCAAATCTTTTCCAAAAACTCAGTCCAAATCCGGTCCTGATCCAGAATTTCTTAAAAAATTTACAGTCCGGATCCAATCCAAATCCAACAAAATTCGCTATAGTCCGGATCCAGTACAATCCAAGTCCAGAGCTCATCTCTGATTTGGCCCATTTCGGGGGGGAAATGTTGGGGTCCAAAAATGGAAGTTTGAAAAATTGAATTGTAGATCACTGTTTAGGGCCCAAAGAAAAAATACAGGTGGTAGCAACTTGCTGAATGGCTTAAAATGTCCAGAAAGCTATGCTGAAGCCATAGAGACCTTGGGAAGGCTGCTAGCCCACAGGTTGGGAAGTTATGGCCAAAAATGGAGCCTAAAAATTGCTCAGCCACCTAGTGGATATTTTGATTTTATTCTCAAATATAATTTTTCTGTCAATATTTCGGCTTGAAATTTGCTGGGATGTTGTAAAACACCGAAATACACTATTTTGGCAAGTTAGGTGGGGGTGGTGGCTACCGACTGGCAGATAAGTGGCTTGAACCTCAAAATAACCCCGAAATCCGAGGTTTTTGCCCCCTGGGCACCCCCAAGAAAAGAAGTGTCAACTTTCTTGATATATCATTGCAAAGGTAAGGTCTTCACAAACATTTTTTATGCAGAAAGTTTGTTTCCAATGTGTTTGGTTTAGGCTCTGTAGCCTACTGAATGGACGCAACTCGGTTTTCTAGTCTACGCGAAAAACGTTTTTTCCCCGGAAATGACATCACAATGACGTCACAGCTGGGCGCGACCTATCTCAAAACGTGCAGGCATGTCTTACGGATCCAATGATACTTTCGGTGACTTTCTAGCTCATTCCGTTCAGAGTTTTCGTCGCTCATAGGTTTACCGGCCACTATATCCCTTGTCTCATTCAAACAGAATGAAAAAAGTCTTAATTCACTTGAAACACGAGATAATATGGTCTGATGCGGCAAGTTCGAAGCAACTCATCGTTACGTAACTTAGAAACTTGGAAAACACTTGTTTACTAGTATTAAAGACTGATGGAACATAACCAGTAACTTACAATTTAATGCATTTACAATTTTTGCGCGATTCGCAAGTTGTTAAAAAACATTCCAAAAAGTACTTTCGTAAATGCTTATATCCCTCGACTACAGGCACCAATCTCTTGTGCGAGTAATATTTATCTGGAACTATACGTAATTTTTCAAAGTTTTACTGCGTTCACCACCAACACCATCCGAGCTTCCTCACTGCAAACGAACGCGGGAGAGTCAACGAGAACCTGTACAGAAGAGTCGTTCCATGTCCCAGATACGACGGCAGATCCTCAAGTCGACGGAGCAGAAGCAAGGAAAACTCGGCTCACAGACGGAACAGGAGCAATGATAGCAGCTGAAGCAACATCATTTGATGAACCATTAGACCGACAGACACGAGCGAAGTGACCCCGTTTTCCACAAAAATCAGGACGCATTGCGAGCAGGACACAATGATCGGTTTCGGTGAGTGTCGAGACCGCAGAAAAGGCACGATACAGCATTTGCAACTGGTGAAAATGATCGCCTCGTATATGTGGCACTCCCAGAAACTTTAGCATTCGAGTCACATGTAATCATAGACAATGATTTATCAGGGAATTGGGGGCCCATGCAGCTGGAGTGGCGATGAGCTCTGTCAAGGTTATCAGCTACTTCAAAAGCTTCATTCAAAGGAAGCTCTTCCTTTTCATGTAGACGTTGACGAATAATAGAAGAAGTCAGTCATCTATAAAGGCGTCACGAGTGAGTTCCTCACGGTACACGTCAGCGGTCACATCGGAAAAAGCGCATTCTTTGGCAAGGCGTTTAAGGATGTGTAAGAACTCTGAAATCGACTCACCGCTAGCTTGACAGCTTACTAGTACACGCCGAACATAGACATTGTTCTACCTTTTGACATACCAGGGCTTTCAGAATTTGAACGATCGTGTCATAGGTTTCTGTTTCTTCGACGTGAGGGTAAACACCAGGAGAAAGACAGTAAACAATTACATGCATTTTGTCGACTGCAGAATCGTCTTCTCTTCGAGTTCTTGCAAAAGTAGAGGTGAAATCTTCAACTGTTCGCAACCAGACGTTAAATGCGCTAGCAGCATCGGGCTGTCCCGGAGTTGTAAGTCGGGCTTTTTGGGTCGGACCGGGTGCAGGTTTGTGATCTCGGGCTCGGGCTTCAAAATGAGACCCGTTTAAACTCTGGGCTGCTCAGCGTCAATACGTAGCTCTCGAGGACGAACTAACAGCTTATCCTTATTTTTGCTGATTAAATTGTGACACACGAAACCTGCGAGGCTACTCTCGTACACTATGTTTTATCCAAAAAATAACATAGCTACCATCTGGAGAGACAAAGAGCAGTAAGTACGGTAACACCGGCAACAATACTTCACAGTGATCACTTCTATTGATATGGTGGTTTGTTGTTGGTGCTTTATAACTACAATGGTCTTGTAGCGCCACGACTGAGTTTGTACAAGTTCTGATTTCATTTCACTTGGTTTGTGTTCTGGTTGTGTTCCCTGCAGCTCTTCCATACACCGTGTGCCTGGTAAGAAGGCTACAGTACCAATTTACAAGGTCTTGGTAAGTCCCGACCGAGAGTCGAACTCTCGATCTACCAGCACCGAAGCGAACTGGTCCTGTGGGCTGGTCCATTGATCACTGAGAACGGCGTGTTCAACTCTAGCAGCGATATACAAACGGCAACTACCCCGAGCTGCAGTGGCAGCAATCAGCGTTTCACGATTGAGAAATCAAAGCGGCGAGGCAGCAACACAAATATCCACACTTACCTGGTGATTTAGTTCACTAAACCTCTCCACCAATTGCTTCATCATAAGGTGGGTGAAATGACATCTGTAGAACTTGAGCTCATGTGAATAGAGAGCAAGATTTTGCAGAAGGTTTAAGTAAACCTTTTGATCAATCTTCATGTTGTTAAAGATGGGAGAAGGAATCTGTTTGAACAAAAACGAGAAAATCGAATTTTCAATTTGTGCACTTCTTCACATTTTGAAGTAAATCAAAAACTTTGTTTGTACATCAGCTAAAGTACCAGCATTTGCAAGATGTCACTACAACATCTTTCGCATTCATGAATATGTGTCAGGGTTGGCTAATCTTAACTGACGTTTGCCAATCCACCTACTTCTAAAAACTGTCCCGTATTCAGTAGACTTTCGTTTATGAAATCCTCCGGTATCGAAAAACTTGACATTCTCACTCTCTGTTAACCAAGCTCTTTTTCAGCAGAGTTTGCTGAAATCGATAACATTTTTCCAAACTTAGAACTTGCAAACTTGCAACTGCAAACTTCTGCCACAAGTACTTTGATCAACACGCAAATGTAGGTGCGAATGTATTTAATTTTATAAAATGTCGTACAAAACAGCAATACTTGCGCTTTAAAAAAACTGTAAAGAAACAAGAATTTTTGCACTGCAATTAGGTACCTGTTATCAAGGGCAGGGCCGGTTTTAAGCCTATTTGACTGATTTCATTAAATGCTCCCGCGCCCCACGGGGCCCCAAGCCAGCAGCGGCAGAGCACGTTTGAAAAACCTTTTTTTACATTCTGAGAGAAGTATACTATAGGCCACAACTCAAAACGTATGCTGTTTTGTTTCTTTCCCAGTGGATGCTACCAGAGATGAACGGATTTGTTTTTCAAATTCAAATCGGATCCAACNGTTTTGTTTCAAAATGCAATCCAAATTGAAGATGATCTTAATGCATCAAAAAACAGTGCCAAAGCAGAAAGCTTACTTCTGACCGAAAAAAAGTAATCCCAAACATCATGAAATGATAGATCACTCGTGAGTACAGTTGTAATTAGCATGTATGATGACCCACTTATTTGACCAGCACATTTAAATAAAAATGTAAGGGATTATTTAACAATTAAAAGTCTTCTACTGTAAATACAGGGTGACCCAAAAAAACATAACCTATAAAAATTTTATGAAATCCTACAAAGATCCAGTAAACTTCAAACACTTTGCAGGTGTTAAACTTCAGTCTGTGTACAATCATTCCCCAAAGTTTCAGTCATCGAAGTCTCTTCGCTTAAAAAATCATGTGCTTTCCAAAATATGGTCCAAATGGCCTCCACGGCGTTGGAGGCAAACTTGCGTACGTCGCGCAAAATTGTCAATTACTCGAACACAATCTTCTTGGGGTATTTCACTGATTTTGGCTGTGATTGTTGCCTTTAATTAACCGATCGTTTGAGGATTGTTCTGGTGCACATTATCCTTGAGACACCGCAACAGATAAGAATCTAGGAAATTCAAGTCCGGTGAATGCGGTTCCCACTCAACTTCATACTTCCTGCTGATCAGTTTCTCCTGAAATCGCTCTCTCAGCCAGGCTAGGGAGTTATTTGATGTGTGGGGGGGTCCGTCTTGCTGGAAACACTGTTCTTCTCGATGTAACCCTTAGCATTGTCCCAGTGATGCCCAAAACTTTGTTAGCACATCCACATAACGCTCCGTATTCACCGTTTGTGGTCTCTCATTTTCGTCCTGGAACGAATATGGGCCGATGATGCTATTTTTTGAAATTGCTACCCATGCTGTACACTTTGTGGAGTGCATCGATCTCTGTATTACAACCACCGGCGCGGACGAACCACAATAAACATTATATTTACTGTTTACATGTCCTGAGAGCAGAAAGTGCGCTTCATCAGAGAACCAAAGATGGTCCAAGAAGTCAGGGTTGGCTTCGATAGTGTCGCAAAACCATTCACACATGGTTACACGTTTTTCCATGTCCCCCTTAGTAACTTTTTGCTTTATTTGAATTTGGTAAGGATACAAATGAAGGTCTTCTTTAAGAACACGCCTCAAAGACTCTCGAGAGATTCCCAGCAGCCGACGGCGTCGTCTAAGTGATGTTTTAGGGCTCAAGCCGACTGAATCCCGTACAGCATCAATGCTTCTTTGCGTCCTAGCACTCACCGTCCGACCAGAATAACTATCCCTCAGACCTTTTGCATCAAGATTTTGCACAGTACCATACTCTCTAAACTTCTGAATCCAGTCAAAAATTCTGCTTCTTGATGGAGCATGACGACACTGAAACTTTCTCTGAAAACTTGCTAGTACTACTTTGTATGAATTGTTAGCGAAAGTGGAGATCAAGAGATGGTGGGAAAAGCTATTGTTGCAATATTTCATGCACTATGTCTACTACTACAACCTGAAAAAAAAGAGGTACAATTAAAATTAAAAATTGTATTCAAAGTTTTGTGGTTTCTCTTTTTTTTGGGTTACGCTGTATTTTAGTGAAGAGGTTTCCGAGAAATGAAAAAAGATGGTGATTTTCAAGGTTTCACTGCTAGAGAAAACGTCCAAATGGACGAAATGTTGGAAAACCTTGTATTATGTGCTCTCAGTCTGCTAATTGAATTTACAGCTTTTCCTGCAAAGCTTTTCCACGACAACTGAGTGAATTGCCGTAGAGATCCTTGGGCAAGAGCGTTTACTCCAACTGCCCCGGCAAAAATCAAATTTCAGGCTTCGGCCTGCCGCCAATTGCCGTAACCAAAATCATTCAAAAAAATTGGTCTAAGTCCAATTGATCCAGTCCCCTTTCTTGACTCATGTCATCATTGTTATACATACCGCAATACAGGGACTCAAGCTCAAATTGCTCCTTGGGCCAAATCAGGGCTTATAAAGCAACCCAAGGGCCGCGTTATGACGCTGGCGCAACAACGGCGGTACCTGAACCTTATTAGAAACGGCTTTTACATCTTATTTGCTGCGAAAGATATCATGAATTATATGCAAAGCGTTTTCAGTCGTCTCTACTGTACGTTCGTTTGAAAAGAACTTGTTCACTCGTTAGCCGAGCCCTTTCAAACACTGGAGAATAAACTTAACGTAAACGTTACTTATTTGAAAAATCCAAAAAGCATCGCGGGCCGCGCGTTTGAGGTCCTGCGTCTTTTTATCACGACTGCAATATTATACCTCACAGTATTCAGCACAGTGCATTACTGTTCAGGTGTTGCGCGGTTCTAATGAGTCGTATGTGGTGTGCACCTGTAACGGAGATGAGCATCGGACTGGAATTGGGTTGGAATGGATCCGGACAATAACGAATTTTTTGGAATAGGATTGTATCCGGACGGTAAACTGCTTCAAGGATCCGGGCCGGATTCGGACTTAGTTAATGGAAAAGAACTGCGTAATTTTGTTGCTGAAAAGCTGTATTTCGTTTGTTTCGACTTTATTTTGACGTGGATTTTAAATATTTCAAACTTTTTGGATTTGGACTAAGGTTGGACTGAGGTTTAAAAAATCAGGACTGGATCTGGATCGCAAAATGTGACAGTCCATTCATCTGTGACCTGTAAGTCTTCTGCTTTGATAGATTGATGATAAACTTTCGTGGAAACCGCAAATTAATAGTCTCTATAGGAAACTTTCTCAAGCCTGTGGTATAGCGTGCAAAATTAGACATTTTGCTGATGTGAAAATTTTGCGTTTGATCTATTTCAGTCTATTCCATTCACATTTGCAATAAAGCATAATTGATTGCATGGGCGCAATTTGGTGGAGGACACGGGGGACATGTCCCCCCACTTTTTCAGACGGGGGAATATAATATGCAATGTCTCCCCACTTTTTTCTCTTTAGGTTTTGTATTTGGAGAGGTTTCAAAAATAAAAGTGATGTTTGTCACGTTTTGTGTGAAGAGCTTTTCATGTTAGGTG
>JGI24159J19872_10000356_pt1 | contig 38407 bp, 29 predicted proteins | sample Ectturendosymbi4_FD_19872 | JGI IMG/M metagenome (IMG submission 19872) | reverse complement strand
TGAAGGAACCGGAAGGTTGTCGAGTCGATGCCCCTATAAGTCGATGACCAATAATGCTTTCAAGTTGAACTTCAGCGCGTCGTTCCAAAAAAGCAAACTAAACATAGTTTTTAGCTAGGCTTTACTACGGACTATAAGCGTCTGCTGCTTTCGACAACACCCATCGCTGAAATCTCCAACGGCTGAAATACAGACAGCAGAAATGGAACCTAATATGAGTGAATTAACAGGCGACGAGGTGCGCTGTGTGCATTGGTTCAGGCACTTGGAATAAGGTTCTATTATGCAAGAAATATTTTTGAGCAAGCAGAATAATAGCTGGCGGCGCAATTTTCCTGCAAAATTACGCCGTAAAAAATAAACGCCAGGTCTTAGTGGCATCAATTATTAAAAGCAGCTGCTTAAGTTAAAGGGGCGAGTATTCCGTGCAAAAGCCTCGCGTTTTGTTCGCACAGGGCGATTTTGAAGAAAGTCAAACGATGCAGAAAGAGCATCGAACTTCACCGGCCGCCTTTTGCGTCTGCAAGCGGGGAAGCGCCGCCGCAATCGTCCGCAAAACTTTCTGAACAAAACCAAGTCTCGACGCAGCAGACCACCAGCGATACGTCCAACTGGCCGAAGTCGCCTGCGATGAATTTTCTGAGAGTGCCCTCGGAAAAACGTCGATTTGGTTCCCAGGCGGAAGGAGTTGGAGACGCAAGTATGTGCGCGATCTACTGTGATCGCAGATGCGGTGCTGCCGTTCTAAGCACGGGCGGTACAAGTCTGAAAATTTCTTTCGCGAGTTAGTTGGGAAGGAAAAATCAATAGATCTGCGGTTTCGCAATGCATGAGAAGTCGCACAAAAAAGTTGTCAACAGGATTGAAAAGCTTTTCGCTCACGTTCACTGCAAACATCAGAATTATTAATGAGATACAAAAGCCGGTTTTCGGAAGAGTTAAAAAACTCGAAACAACGCGATGGCTTTCATCGCGTCGCAGACCATTCGAGCGGGGCACAGGATATTTGCTCTTGCGTAAAGTATAAGAAAAAGGTCGGATAATCTCGCCCGAAAAGTAAGGCCTAAAAAGAGTGGAGAAATTTGCAAAAAAGTATTAAGCGCCGTGACCTCGCATCACAGGTCTACAGAACTCGTTCTTCCGCAACAACCGACCTGAGACAGCGTCATCACCGAACCTAGCCTCGGGCGCGGAATATGAGCGCAAGCTTTCGTTCATACGTAACATTCAACGTCGGCGCAGTTGCGACGGTGAGTTTTCCGGTTCGCATTTTATTAGATTTTTGGTTGGTCAGTTTGTTGCGGACGACGAAATCAAAAGCGGACCATGTTGGAATCAGACAGTTTCGTAAAGTGTCACCGTTATTTCACGCAGTAGACGTTCACTTACGGCATTGCCTCAACGTCAAAATGAACCACCGTGCAGTATCTCTTCGAATCAGATTCTGTTTCGGCCAGTGAACCACACCCAAAGATGCGTTGTAAAAATAGAATACGCACAACCAGCTGCAAATATGATGGTGAATGCTAGACGAGATAGCTATAATTGGCGCAAAGCTTTTCCGCAATTTTGCTGTAACTTTGTCAATGTGTTTAATTCTGTCTTAATTTTTCCCAATGTTCCTTTTCAATTTCTGTTCTACTGCATCATGTTATTTGATTGATTTCGTTTTGACGCGCAGGCAACCGCAGAGACAAAAATTTATTGCGTAAATTCACACATTCCGTTGAATATGTAGGACCTAAAAGTATCTGATGTAAAAACTGAGGTTTGTAACACATGTTGCTAAAACAGTTTTTGACATGCTGAATATGCTTGTTAGTCAGTCAAGCATGTCTCATCAATGCGAGCTATCATAATCTGTGGTGGGAATAAAGTCAAGCATCCCTGGTGGTGGTGGGCAAGCAACCTCTAGGCTAGACTCTAGAGCGGGTTCTCCAAACTACAGCCCGCGAAGCTATTTAATCCGGGAAAAATTATTTTGTCAAAAAAAGAAGAAAAAATAATATAGTTAAGAAAAACTCGTTGTTTTGGAAGAATGTAACATATCCCGAAACAATCACATTATGTAAGATGCCCAGTCCTCTCACTGTTATGTAAGAGCTTATGTCGCCTTCTTACAAAAAAGTTTGGAGACCCTGCTTTAGGGAGTTATTTAATTACTGCATAACTTCGAGCACCTTTCCAGAACTAAATACTAAAGCGCAGTGTCGGTGTGCTGAAGCTGCTTTTGCTCTTCACCGACATATCGACAATATAGGAAACGAATCGTGGTAGCGGCCCGCATACTTTCATAGAAGGTAATAACTATAGGCCCTTGTGCAAAGACACGAGAAATTCGCGGAACTGCAAACAACCACTGAAAATAACTGCTCCACGGAATGTTGACATCGAACACAGTGCACAAAATGGTTAGCTCAGGAAATGAGTTCAATCAAAAAAATCCACGCTCTGTCTTCAAAATACCAAAGCGAAGAAGTAACCCTCGCTCAGTGCGAAAGGCGTTCTTCGATGTCAGCGGTCAGGTAAATCATATGTCGCGTGCGACGTGTGAATGACATATCATGTACGTAAACAGAAAAATAGTCACTTACAATGTTCTAAACGTAAAATCAAATACCACGAACGATTTTTGAGCAGTGTATTCGTAAAATCTGACCTTTGCTCGATATTTAACGTGAGATGGCAGACCAGGCCTCGAATCGAATAATCCCCGGAAAACTAGTATTTTTACGTTACTGCCAAAACGCAAGCCCCCGCTGTTTCTGATTTTATATACCCAGTTAATTTTTGATAGAACTTTCATACCATAGTTTTCGTGACTACGACCTTAGGGAGAAGCAAAAACTGAGTTAAGAATAAACTGCGCATTGCTTTTGTGCGCAGATAAACCACGAACATCGCGCAGCTACAATGAACGCCGCTTGTCAGATGGTTTTTCTTCAAACAAGCAACGACTCACGATTCTTTCCACGATTGACTCGGAACCGACGTCCAGAGCGATATCACTTGACCAAAATGAACAAACAACATTCGCGGCGAAATGCGAAGAGTCACAAAATCGGAAAGACACTTTTGGAAAAGCTTGTCGTGACTCTTACATGTCCTTCGAAAGCATGCAGGGCGGCAACTCGACATTTGAACGCGGTCTGCTTGCAAGTCTTACGCGCTTGACGTTGCCCAACAAGGAAAATGCCCTTTGCTCAGAAAACCGAAAGCAAGGTGCAGAGGAGGAGCGGCCAAAGCGAAGGAGAATCGCCAGGGTGGACCGGCCTCTCATCTTTTCCGTTAATAATTCAACGGAATGTGCGCTGGACGGAAGAACCGAGCCAGAATTGTTCCAGTGTGTCGCAATTAGAGATGAACTGAGTGTGCCTGGCACGGAAGCACACCTTCAGGTAAACGCGGAGAAGAGCGTTGCGGAAAGGAGTGGAAAGCGCATTTGGCAAACCGCCCGAACGGATGAATCGAAAAGTGGAGCACGTGCCGAAACAGCGGCCTTTCTTGATGCAACCCAATGCATCCCGTGCAACGAAAGCACCGACGTTGAGACGCGCAACAGCAGCGCGCTAGCGATCGACGCCGCTTTCCCGCCCATCCCAATCGAACAAGGACCTAAAACATCAAACAGCCAACTCATACCTTCGCGCGCCACCATCAACGCTAGATCCTTCAGAGTGTCAACCGGGAGCAAGGTCGAGCAACGTGACACAGACTGCGATACTTCAACAAGAGGTGGCAACAAAACGCTTTCTTGCCAGAAGACGGAAGTTCGAGGCGTCGACGCAAAAGGCATCAAAAAATTTAGGAGACTCACGCTTACGACGAAAGCGCGAACGGGCATAAGACCCAGAATCAAACAGCTCAGGTCGATATCGATGGGGCACGACAGCGACGGCAGTAGATTGTCACGTGCTCCTGAGATCGTGATAGATCACGCGTCCTCATCAGAAGATAACGGGAGAGGTTCGCTGGATCAAATGGAAAGTGCCGTGTGGATGAACCACAGCACTGCTAGTCTGAACACATCGGTTTCCAATAGGTTAGAGAACGAAACGCTTCGCAATCCGACCAACAGCGACCGAAAAGGCTCTCATTGGCTCCAGGCCATTTTTCAGAAGCATTTCGTGTCCAACCGTATTTCCACTTTGAGACGAAAGCATGGCCACGACGTAGGCAACGCACGAAAAGATATAAATCCTTCCGTTGACCCAACGTGTTCAGATCATCCTTCCGCCGACGAAGAAAGGTGCGCGCGCGTCAGCGAAACCCGGTACCTTTCCGTTGCGAACAACAACCAAGACTTCGAGCGATGGCCGGCGGATTCGTCCTACGACTGCCTGTCCTGGGACGAGCGCCGGCCGTCGGCGAGCAGTCGGATGTATCGGTATTCGGTCAGCTTGGTGGACGACACCGTATCGTTCGCCGGCAACGAATACCAGATGACCCGAAACGCCTACGCGCGCAATCGATCGCGCGACTACAGCGCGTCCAACGGGCCGTCCGCCAATCACGCGAGGAGGACGAATTCGTACCGTCGCCGATCGGCGAGTCGCAGTTCGCTACGGCGGAGATCTGTTTTAGGTTCTTCCGGTCACAGCAGCTTGTGGTCGCTGGACAGCGCCAGGCGACATCGAAGCCGGAACGTGGAGCGACACTTGGTTTTCACGGGCATGGTCATTTGCGCCGCTTTCGCTTTGTGCGTGCTGCCGACGTCGCTGATCGCCGTGGTCTCCATGGTGGCCAAGTTCAGAGTGAGTGCGGACGTGAAGTTTGCCGCAGGCATGCTATCCTGGCTTCACGCCGTCATCAACCCTGTCCTGTACGGGCTTTTGAATCCCAGCTATCGCCGTGAATTTCGCAGGATGCTGCGCGACGTGAAACGTCACTGCGAGCGTCGGTGCGTCAAGCAAGAGCTCAGCAAGGCTGGGTCGCAGGCGAACGCGACGAGCGCTAATCCGGCTAATAGCAGGTCGCTGAACCCGCCGTCCTGGTAGGAGAAAGAGCGCGGACCTAGCTGCGAACAACAGAACATGCGGCTGTGTCGGGCTTGCACCAAAAGCGAAGAGTTTCAACTTCAATCCTCTCTCTCATCGCCAGCGCTTGATTTAACACTTGGTGAATTTTATTTTGAGTAGAGTCTACGTCACTGTGGTCTGTGGTCGTTTTGCCGTTTGAAACAATAGACTTTGTCGTTTGCGATCANTGCACGGTGCTACTGTACGTTTTGAAAATCTGGAGCTGAAAGCATCAAAAAATTAAGGTAGGTGTTCGGTANTTTCCATAATGCTCAAACGAACAAACAGTGGGATACAGGAGCATGCCAAATTAGATATGTCTTTCAATCAGATAAATTGGTTGGTGCAAATCTGCAGGCAGCCCAAGACTTGGGGCTTTCAAAATTGAGATGAGTATAGAGCTTAACAAACCTGTTACCGGCTTGCAAGATGTTGGGTTTGAACTAGCACTCAGGGAGGCTGAATCCTCTCACCCTACCCCCGTTGACAGCCGCAAAACCAGCTTGATTGCAAGACAATAAACAAGTAACTGTAGTGAGACTCCCGGGACTAAAACTTATTCCTGACCAAAAACCCTGTGTTCAAGAGAGAAAGCGTGAAAGCACAATACTGTACTTACATTTATTGGATTGCGCTCGTTACCGCCACCTAGAGGCAGGTTATTTTTTTCATATANTGNNANAAGAAGTTAAAAAAACATTGAAAAATCAAGTGCAATAACTACGGTTTAAAGATTGCGACAGAATAAAATTCAACCGATTTAATGAACGCTTCCTTTTAACGACATTGTGCTTCTTAACATTATGAATCTGATTGATGTAAACCTCTTTTGAAACGCAAAAAAGTTGGTTAAATGTGGACGTTTTTTTTGCAATTCAGTTATTCGCAACAAATCAGCTTCCTATTTCAAAAAATTTATACGTTGCTTCAAAATATTTATCAATTGAGATAAATATTCCGGAGTAGCTATAACTCAGGCAAATGAAATTAATCCGGCTTAACGTTCAGTAGAACAGATTTATTCGTAAAGAATCGATTGAAGAATACAAAGGTATGTGAGTCTTGTAGACAATTTTACGAGTATTTAAGGTTAATTCTGCCGACTTTCTGGGGCTTCGCACAAATGCTTCCCCAACTTTCTTAACTATCTCTGCCTACACTTGCGGTCACCCATGTTCTTCAGTGCTAAATAATTTTCCTCTCTGAACATTTTGTGCCATTACCAAATCTGTGCTGCAGCTGGTCCATTCTCATGGAATTCNTTTACAAACGTTGTACAGTCTTGTTCGACTGTGTTCGAGCATATGCTAACACACAANGTGCCTTTCTTGTTGAAGTNAATGACATTTCCATGCCTAAAAAGACAAATGCATGAAGCATGAAACGAAGTGTTGAGTTTGCACAAATGCTGTGAACTTTGAGATCATTTAGTAAAATCGACCGAAGTGCCAGACTGCACATTGATACCAAACTTTTTAAGAAAACCCACTGTTTATCTTTCAATCTTGAAACTGCAGCAACTCATTCAGTAAGAATCGGAAACGCGCTAATGTTTCGCAACTGTGCAAACGCTCCATCAATATTTGAACAATCAACGCAATCCGCCAAGGTTACTGTGTCTGGAAAGTTTCAGCCGCTAGATGGATCCCAGGTACAACTCGCAATTCACGGTGTGTCACGGCCCACAGCGTACCACGTGAACGATGTAATTCTTAATAAGTGCAGCTACGCTTGCTTTGCAAAGCTACCTGCACCGAAACCGACAACTGCGTGCGGTGGTCGACGGAGCTGACTACACTGGCAATAGCACGTATTTATGAGAATAAAAGGAATTGAGCATATACAGGTTGTGCAAACTTTCAGCAACGCACACACTTTTACACCACGCTGCCGAACTTGGAAAAGCGCACCAGTACACGCGCGATATTTGATATTGCAGCTGTGCAAAACGAACCCCGATTCGCCAAATACCTTTAACACACTCGCACAATCCTGTGAAGCGCTTGCTTTGCCGCACAGTTGGAACCACCGAACTGGCCAAACTGCGTTGCGGGATTTTTCAAGAATACGCCAAAGTAAAATCTCGCAACGAACCGATTGCCTGGAGCGCACAGGAATGCATTTTTAACAGCACACATTCCACGGCATTTTCACCGTTGCTTAAAAGAATTAAAGCTTGAGAAAGAGCGAGCGTGCACCTTCTTTGCTTCATCCAATCTTCCTTGCTCCGCGAGAACAACACCCAGGTTCAGATGAGCCAGAGCAAGTTTCGGGCGGAAGTGTATGGCCTTCAAGTAACTGGACTCGGCCTCAATGAAGCGCTTCTGATCTTGATACAAGAGGCCTCTGCGCAGAACAAAAACAAAATTGTTCAAAGTTTACAACAAGCACCTTTCTACTTGGGAAATACGTGGAGTTCAAAATCTGCTGCAGCAAACCGGAACGCTATCGCAAGTTCTTAATGTTCGTAATCAAACTGTAATGAAGCAGCGCAGCTTCGGGAGAATGTGGATCGTGCTTGTTTTCAACATTGCTTCTCGTAATGATGTAGGAAGTCCCACGTCGCATTGAGGCACACGAATATTCTTGACTGCGCCCGTGACTGTAACATAACGAAGTTTTGATCTATCACAATAATACGTTGCTTTTGATGTTGTAAGAGTCGCTGTGTACCAGAGTTGCTGTCGGCGTTTTATAGCCATCAAGACATGCTTTGAGAGATGTGAACAAAAGTTGGAGTTCGTGCAAACCTTCCACACATTGGTAAAAAGCGTCCATGGATTAAACTGTCAGTAGAGTCATTAAACTCAAGTTCTGTAGACTAGCAAGTGGCGCCAACATTTTTCCAAGTCTTCAGCAGCTACACTTCTGAAGAATGACAGGGGAACATCTCTGACATGGCCGGAATCCGATACCGCCTACAGTCCGTGTGTAGTCAAGTCGAAACAACAACAACACGGCACAATGCACGGGGGCCTGGGCAATCGATGGTCCAAGTTTTCATTGTACATAAAGTGGTGTCAGCTTAATCCGCCGGAACAGTGTTTCGTTAACCAGGAGGCAACGTTTGCCTTGTTTCCCACACGCGCAACAATGACTAACTAGCTTGGCGCGACGCAGGTCGGGTTTTTCTTGAATTTGAAGGTAGCCCAACTATACAAGCCTCAGGTTTTATGTAGCGTTGGTTACGAACGAGACGCCGGTCGACGCTTTTCATGCAGCGAGGCTCCGCTTTCAGACTGTTTTTTTTTACGATAACATTTGTTCATTTCGCCAAAAAGCGACCAATGNCTAACTTGTACGCATTACGCACAATCTTGTTTTGAAGGGACNTGTCCACAATTTGCGTTTTATAAAGTTCGTTCCGTGTAAGACGTTAGGTCCGGAAACAAACGATTAAAATAGGCTTGGCTCCAGCAAGCCCCGCATCAAACAAGCACAGCAAACTTGCAACTCACCCTCACATTTGAAAAACCTGTGATGGAATGTTTTCTGCGTATTTATTGATGAAGTAATCAGGTATCTACGTGGAAACTGACTTTCGCAACAGAAACATGCTACCCACACCTTGGCGTCCATTTTCAAGTAAATTCGCTGAAAAATGTAACCCACCACCCGTTTAGTAACGCACGGAATAGTACAATCTAATATGAACGTTACGACAAAGATATGGGACTAAATAGTAGGGTGTCCAAAGTAAGCCAAGCCAATGCTGCTCGACTTTTTCAACGTAATGTACAAANATACATGTTTCAAACGTTTTTTTTCGCAGGTACTATTTTTGCCGACAATTTTTCTACTAGAAAACAAAAACAATAAGAGCTGAACTTGAAACCGAGNNCACGAAATGCAAAGACCAAGCCGAGAGCTTCGTCTTTGCGTCTCGAAACAACGAATCTCGTACAGGTGTACCTGAACCTCAGCAGCAGACCGACAATAACTTTGCGCCAGAGTTGCACAATCGTGCATCAATCCGGCCAGAAAAAAACAAAGAAAATAAAGGAGTTCGAACGCACTGCTGTGTTTCTGATTGGTAGCTTTTCTCCTTTTGCAGGCATGACTGCGCATCAACTCTTCGAAATATGCAGCAGATACTTCAAAAACTTACTCATTTTATTACTCATTCTATGACGCCTATTGCTTGTTTACATTTACCACAAGGTGTCAGAAAAGATGACGAGCCCGCCCGCCAACAGCTACCGCTCGGTGCGTTAATTGTATTGTTCCTGACAGCGAACCACTTGACCACAAAAATCAGGTCCATGTGGATTTTTAGAACAAATGCGCTTGGATCGTCTTACAAAAAATGCTATCAACATGTTGAACACGATCAAAAGAAAAACGCAAGTTCGCCACATGCCAGGAGCAAAAAAATCACCAACTTTCGATTTTATGGAAAACCGACCTAACTGCTGGAAGTTGTTAGTGGTGGTCAAGACTATGGTCTGTATACTCAAGTAGCCAAGAAGTACTGCTCGTAATACCCAAAAAAAACAAATTTGCCCGCGTGACACCAAATTATTTCAAACATTTTGACGAAACGATGTTTCACACATAAACAATACACTGCTTTCTTGCCTTTTCAAAAGGAGATGACGACTTAATTTAAGAATGTTCCAGGCAATTGCAAGTTTGCAGAAGTAACCACATAGGCGTTTAAGACCCAGTTTATTCTCGATCCCGCAATGCGATAAATACGAAGGCAGCTTCTTTCAACATGTCGCAAACTGCATGGTCGATTCAAAAGCAGACCGTGGATTTTACCGTTGAAATGAGAATTTCTGCACGTCTTAGCGAGAAGCGGATCCAGCAAAGATAGAGTTGACGACGTACGCGCACGCGCATAACCTCTGCGGCGAGCACCGGTGCACGCGCGCGTTCAGGCAATCCGTGCGTTGAGCTACAAAGACCCATTAAGCTGAACAAATCCCTTACGGGGCAATCTTTCCACGCCTTGCCCTAGCCGCCGCAACCAGTGTTTACATACCGATTTTTAAAGTAGGCCCAGGTGTGGTGTTTATTGTGAAATACGACGCGGGGACAGTCTAATACTTGTTTCGAGTATGAAGCGCCCAAGCAGCAGATAGCCTTCCATCTTGAAGCGGGCCGGCAGGGCATTAAAGAGCCGCTTCGTACGTTGCACAACGTCACGGTCATTGCTCGGTTTTACAGCACAGCTTCGTTTTCGCGAAATTAGCGCTTTTGTTACAGTCGTCATGGCTGTTACTTTCTGTGAGATGCGTCGGCAAAATCAACCCGGGCACGCTGGGCGAAAATTAGACACGAACCGGCGACAGCGAAAGGACCTTGAGCCCAGATATACGGAAGCGACACGCTCAATTGATGGGAACACCATTCGGGCCTTTTGTTCGAGGCTTGGCGAAAGTGACGCTTGCTCGTGGATCGCACAACGACGCGAAACGCGCGATCAAAAACTTTCTCACGGCGCATGGCAGCAAAACAGGCGCGGCTGCGTCTTAAATGAAAGCGGAGCTTTTTCTGGACTTTCGTAGATTCCGCAAGAAGGTCTGGCCGATGAAGAAAAACGTTAAAACTGTCTGGCGTGATCAAAGCAAAGGCAACAGCTTGTTTTGAAACAACCGGCCTGGGTGAACTGTTATCCGTGTTTCTAACAGCATATTTCCGCAAAACGAAAAAAACGCAAAGGTGTGGGCAGCCGTCCTTTTCAATGGCATTTGTTGGTAACATACGCGAACGTTTTGACAAACCCAATCACGGGATCGACAACTTTTTAACATTTACATCTTTGAAAAGTCGGTTGAGGTATAGCATCTACCCCGTTATAATTTGTAGTTTGTTTGCTTAAATTCTTTTGCAAGCGCACTTGGGTTGAAGCGAACAGCCAGCTCTGCAAAAGCTGGTTTGATTGCGTGATGCGCATTCACACGATCCCGAAACTAGGACCGGTTCGCGGTCAAACACAAAGCAACTCGCCTTTAAACTTTTCTAATGAATTAAACAAACAAATCGCGCCATCGTGGAAGACGATGTAGTTCACCAACGAATTGACTGCAGCGTTGCGATCGGCAAACTTAAAAACTTGTGCGCCACCGCAGTGAGCAACAGGTTTCCTATTTTCATCAGCGCTGCCGAGGTCCGCAATCACACGTCTCGTTTCTTGTGCAAATGCAAGCGTTGCACCACGTGCCAAGATGCAACTGATACAACCAGCAGTGGCGTCTCGTGCACAGTGGCCATTTTGTTTGTTTGCAAGTATGCTGCTTGCCGCGTTTCGCGCAATTTCAGATGAGTAGCGAAGCGCCAAGGTCGCAGAGTGCCCGCGCACAGTGGAAGACCCCCCAACAACTGTTCACCAGTCAAGTGTCGCAAAAAAGTTACATTCAAATTCCATATTTTTACATTAAAACATAAAGAAACCTTGAAGACGCGAACGGTTTAGTATACGAAATACAAATAGCACCATTCCAAACCACGCAAACAAAACTTCATACTTACAAGTTGTAATGGACGTCGGCCATATTGGATCGACGTTTCAGCGCTTCCAGGTAAGCTGTTTCGGCGTCGCGTAGTCTACCTTGAGCGCGATACACGTTGCCCAAGTTGCCCAGAGCTTTGGCTGGATTGGTCGCGACACCCGATCTGCATAAACATGTGAACTATGGCTGTCGTAAAACCAATGACATTTTGGGAACAAGACATCGTTTACACTGCCGTAAGTGCGGCGATCTACAGCTGGAAACACACCAACACTCCCGCTCCACTGTAGTAACGGCCACAGCAAGCAGGGTGGCACAGCGGCAATGCACGGTGACGTGACGCACCTGTACAACGTCATCTCGCTTTCCCAGTCCCTATTTCTGTTCCATGTTCTCGTCGCCATACAGAGAATGAGCACGAACATTGCCGATGTAAACAAAGAAATGGTCTTGGAGCTGAAACGGCAAAGAGCAGGGTGAAGCACTGCGAGGCGGCAGAAAGCGAAGCACTATGCTGTTGGCGTTGAACAAAAAGCTAGCTATTACAGTGAAACGGGCCGATTACTTACTTGTTTATCGTTACAATCGTAACGACTACAATCGTTAACAAGTTTGTTTTAGCCGAACGCAGTTTAATACAACTCAGATGCAGACTTAGCTGTAATTTCGAAGCAACACAGATGTTTTGAAACAAAGAAAAACACTTCTGAACTAAGACTCCGAAACTGCTCCTTCCGCATGCGCGGCAATTCCACATCTACGCAGCATTGAAACGGAAGCGACGAACCGTGCTATTTTCTGCGACGACGTAATTAACGAACTTGCCGCCACATTTCTAACGCTCGTGCGCGGCACTGGGAACAAGCATCTAAAAGGAGTCGATCACGTCCTGAACTCAATATACAGCAAACAAACGTGACCATCAGTTCTTTCTCAAAGTTTCCCTGTGAAGCAGGGGGTCGTAACCTTTTTTCTCACGTTTACTCCCCTTGGCAAATAGCGACAATAAAATTTACCACCAAGTTTTTTTCACTTTGTTTTTACTTCTGCACATCATAAGTTTTAAGGACCAAACAGAGGTTTTGGAAAAAGGTATAAATGCGGATGCCAATCCAGCGTTACAGTCACAACGAAGTTACCCTCTCATCTATGACCAATGTCCGAGTTAGGTCTTGAGCATTTCTCATGCAGCATACACTCGCGGTTGAAGTAAAACCAGTAGCCATAGATACTACTTTAGTGAGGAAAAGGCCAAACGTTAACATGAAGCATAAATTTGGATTACATTCCAGCGCCACACTTTCAGTTTTAGATACCTGGAAAAAAAATACTTTTGCTTTTCATCATGACTCAGTAAATTGAACCCCTCATTAGGTGAGATTTAACCCCTGGGGGAATTTTATCCAGGGCTAAGCACTCTTAGTGGCAACATCAGTGGTGTTGTGCGCCATCAAACAGTAAAGTGAAACCTCTCATCGCAATGCGCAAGTGCGCGGTGGTTTGAAACGAAAAGATATAACAACGTACAGTACAATCCGTTATCTTCAAGCAGAATGGTTGATAAAATTATTGCGGTGCGCAACACGCTGCTTGACGTATGCACGTTGCTCGGCTGCATTTACGGATCGCTTTCGGAAACCTACCTAATGACGTGAGCCGGATCGCTGTTTTGGATTCGCTTAAAGAAAACTTAAAGGGTGCGTCATAATCCTATGCAGCAATTCCATTTTAATGATTATCTGCAAATCACGATTCAGCAAATTTACTCGTCCGTGGCGAAATCTACCCCAGGATAGAAACTCCTGCTGCAAAGCAGTGAAGACCAATTAACCGGAATGGCGATTGACGATTTCCAGAAACGTTAGAAACAATCGGTTGGACCCGATGTAGCCACGCAATCTCGACCAGCAAGGTCGTTTCGACGACAAACACTTCGGAAATATACTACCGGCGTAGCGTGTGCTTGTCGCCCAACTCCAGCAGAGGTGCTACGTTCCTGCCTTCTGAACACTCGCGCCGGCACACCCTGACCTCGGCGTTTGGAGTTTCGACAAAGCCACAAGAGCAGACCGACCTCGATGCTCACCTCGCGTGATGACTGGCTGGTCGCTTGCGACAGCGATTCGACGTGTCGTCGGAACGTGAATCCAGGAGCGAAGAGAGCACTTCAACAGCGCAGATGCACGCGCCAGCGCTGGGTAAATAGAGCACCCGTTCTGCGACAACGAAGCCGACGTAGAAGAACAAGTTGCTGGCAGGGAGGAAAGCCAGGGCGGCGACAACCGTGCCGAGGAGAAGAGTTCGAGCTCTTTTCAACTCGGGGCACTCTAGAGTCAACATAAGTTCCAAGTTTCACGTAAATTGACGAATATAGTACACATTCAAATAACCTAACGATAGCGTTAGCGATTGCTAGAAACTATAGGTTTAGTAAATTCACTGTTACGAAAATGCGATCGCATTCGACGCCATCTGACCTTTCACCCAGAGATCCATTTCTCTTCCAGATCGCAGGTCGGTGATAGATTTGTTCGCAGTGGAAGCGTTGCTTGTCAGTGAATCGCTCTCCGAGCTACTTGAACTGCCACGTCGTCGTCCACCTTCGACGACCCGTTCGCCAAACGCTTCGCGGCCGAAAGCAGAAAGCAGGCGTTTGTCATTCAAAACAAAGCATCGCCAACTGCATCTTGCAAGAAATGCCAGAAGGGCGTAAAAAGCGAACGTTCCGAAATTCCGGATGTCCCAAACGCTTTCGACCAAGGGTATGGCGTCCATGCTCCAATCGAAGCTCAGCCGTGCAGGGTAAAGAAACAGGAAGAAGTTGAAGAACAGAAGATAGTTGAACGTTAAAAAACGAGTGACGGAGTCCGAGCACGACGACGCCGGGTTGTCCGACGCAGAAAAATCCGGGGCGAAACGAGCTCGGGTGGACAGAAGCATTGGGAGAAGGAGCCGAGCCGACACCATAAAAATGGCAAAGGCCATGGTGGAGAAGACTCGCCATCTCACATGACTTAGATTGCGACCCTGTGGAAAGAAAAAGGGAAAAGTGCATCGACTGAACGGCAACCTTTGCGATAAGAGCAGGTCACCTTCACCTTTTTTTACCACCCGAACGGTAGATCCACATCGCGATATGTGGCTTTGGAGCCCTTAATTATATTATCATGGCAACTTAAAGCAATTTAACTGCCGTGTTGATTTCGCAACGATATGGCACAATTTACCGCAAGAGCACCCGCAGAAAAAAATTTTGAATTTAAAACTTTATTTCAAGTACTGCAGAAAATTGTCCCATTCTCCTGGACGCGAAAATACAATTTACGTGCTATTCATCGAATCCGACCTACGCGCCTCGCTTTCTTTAAAAATATCGTGCATGGCGTATCACCCAAAACCTACACGACATCTTTTGTTTATCAAATGGACTTTTTAAAGCTTTTCTTGGAGGATATAAAAGTTTGCGGGGCATAGTTTCCTTCGTGGTAACCGGCATGGACAGAAACAGTGAAAAGTAATAAAAAACAAACGCTAAAATGAAACAAATAAAACGTTCATTCTTGCGGGAACTTCTGTAAACTTTTGCCTTCATTCAGTCAGCGGATGAATCTTCCGAGCAGACAAGCACCAAATGTCAACATGACATTCCGCCGCATATCGAAACAATAGGATTCGTATCGAATGACCAGCTTTAACAACACCTCAAGCAAAGGCACACTTTGCACTGGCCAGACAACCGAAAGGTTCAAGGAGTCATACAAAAAAATACCGAACAACGAATTTAAGACATTTTACATCCTGGATATTTTTGTCGAACTCCAAACCTTCAATACCGCAAGGTGATGTTGAGTTAAAAAACACAGCAGATCGCCTTTTTTTCGATCTCGTGAAAGCGATGCAAAAGAAGCGCGCGGTGAAAGGGGCCACGCATTCAGAAACGTTGCTGCTATTCATGTCAAACTTAAATTTGAAATATCTGTAAAATATATTAGCATCGAATGACAGACAACGACTTGCGAAACAAATTAACATAAAAAAACGTCATCGGTGGCCGACAATCAAACGGATTTTGATTGCTCTCTTCATGATTGGATAAGTAAACTCGGTAAGAGCGTATTTGAGGTCGGGCAGCCGCGCTCGCAAAAAATTACCGTTCAACCAACAAATAACAGCATCACCGTCAAGCGGCTCTCAGACATTTATCTGCGCGAAGTTATGCCTCATACAGAGAATGCTAATCGCGCTATGATGAGTAGTCTGCAAAACTTCGACAAATTGTCTTTTTTTGCGCATGCGCGCTCATATAAATCGGACCAAACAGCCACTGTGCATGAAATTTGATGTTTTTGACAGGGGCCAGACACAGACGGGGCGTCAAACTCGATCAGATCCGACCCACTTAGCGCAAAGTCTATTCTGCAAACAAAAAACATGCGCTGTCCAAACGTTTGGTCGCCGGTTAGGGATGACGACCGATTGGCCGACTTTAATTCAGTCGCGTCAAGTTTCATCGCTCGCAGACGCAGAACGGAAGAGCACTTTGTTCAGGTAGGCACTTCAAAAACTATTTTACGGTTCACGACTGCAATTAAGCCACATGGAAACGCCAGTCGAAAGACGAAATTGATTTGCGGCGAGAAGGAATTCAGCAATGAGATCGACGTTACAGCAATAAAAACTGTCTGGTACTTTTTCAGAAGACCTACCGAAAATCCTTGTTATAAAATAATACATAAAACGCTTTTGCTAAGTATGAAAAGGCATCAGTGCTGGTAAAAGAATTGAAAGAGGGCACGCTTTTAAACAGCAAAATTCCCCAAAGCTGCAAAGAGAATAAATATAGAATTACTAGAAATATGCGGTTCCGCAGCAATTCAAAGTGTAACAATGACTAGGAAACAGTTAGAAAGAATAATAGCAAAAGCATTTTTCCACAAGAACGCCGGTAAGCAGTTTTTTCTAATCAACCAAAAAAGAATGACGGTAAATCCTTGCAATCTTCTCGAAGTTCCAGTCTTACGTGACAAGATGTTTAAAAATAGCTGACCCAAGTGATACAAAGAAGACCGGTCTGAATCAAATCGACAACCCTTGTACCCAGCATCAACCGCACGAGCCGCTATGAAATTTCGTAAACGTCCTGATCGTAATCGGTTTTCTGACAATTATGTTAATGCTGGTGAGCACGGAAGCGCAAATCAATACGCCGGCGCTTGGATGAATGGCTGTTTGCTGGCTACGCAATGCAGTCACGGCACTTCAACCGTTTACTTTTGTTGCTGCCATGAAATGTGAGCGTAAATGTTGTAAGCACTGAAAGCTCTACACAAGCTGCGCTTTTCTAATATAAAAGAATAAACAGAATTTCAACTAGCACTGTCAGAAGAGTTGGAAAATTCACACAGTCTTTTCCATGGCATCAAATCACGTCGAACAAGTACTAAAGTGGACGAACAAAGCATCACCGCACGCCACACCAATCCAAAACATTGGTGTCTTCCGAATATGCTATCGATGTCCATCTTAGCCAATTACGCAAGGACAAGGCATTTAAAGAGAATTTTAACACAACCTAGCTGGTGTTTTTTGAAGAAAAACAGGGCTATGTTCTGCGATAATACACTACGGTCAAACACTAAAAGAATATAGATAGCTTTTTCAAAACTACTAACAAAATAGAGGTTTCGACAGTACTGACTAAACCTTCCGGAAAAACATCAGTTGGCCCGAAATGTTTGGCAGCAGTTTTGCATTGAGCATCTGCATACGGTTGGTTAAGCAAACAATATCGACGTGCTGGTCATGACGAGCAAAATCAAGCTAATGACGATCGATAATAACGGACTTGCAGGACAGCCGGCTCGGCAAATCAAAGGCAGTTAACGCGGATTACTGAACCGTGCCGTGACTTCAAGTCTTTTTACTGCAAAGTATTGTTTGTACTAAGACGTTAGAAGTAGATCATAACCTTGATGAACAGGCTAGCGCAGTGTGTCTTGTTCGGCACAGAGAGGGGAATTATCAGCTCTATTTACAAAATCAGCCCCCGCTGCGCTGTCATATTAGCTTCAGCGACTTAGAGAGAAGTTAATCGCGGACGCAATGTCACGAGAAAGCTCTGGGATGGATGGAGTTTTCGGTCGGATGGAGATTGAAAATGACACTGCCTTGCTACGAGCTCTGCGGAAATTTGCGTAACACCGAGAAGATTATAAACTCGAACGATCACGCAGCAGGGAGCGCGAGGGAGAAGTTCAAAATACAGATAGCGCCCCAATTCTGAAGGCACCGCAGGCCCTTTTAGGGCTACGTGGGAAGTCATAAAACTGACATAAATCTCACAAGGCAGGATTTCGCGACACAGTATCCAGTAGCGAGATCTTTTCGTTTCGTGACATGAAACATACCGCTCCCTATTTCACAATTTACGGATTTGCCAGCTCACATTGTACAGCTGTTCGCTTCTCTCCTCTTCGGGAAGTTATTCAAACTGACATTATGAGATCTTCACCGACTTTCGCAACACAAAAGCTTGTTCAACGAACTATCTATTGGAGTTCAAGATGCTCACAAGGGTGCACTGGCGTCAGTGGTGGACTTAGGGTTGGGGGAGGCGAGGCAAGGCTGAAAAGAGGGTCCCTGTGATGACGTCATCACATTCAGTCATCCCTGATAAGATCTTTTGATCAAGTCAAGGAAGTGAATGTGCGGGTCACTCGAGGATACGTTCCTGATACTACAGGCATGACTGACATAACAGAAAATGCAAAAGGGTATTTATGATACACAACTTTAAAAACACTGATAGCTGGGAAGATAAAGCTAGCAACACAAAAGTAAAGCGATAGCAAGCTGGGATCGCCCCCCACTTCTCTAGTTTTACAGTTGCTGTTGGAGGCCCCTTTGAAAGCAGAGCACTTACACATTACAGTTGCTATGGTGGGCCCATTTAATCGCAGAATAGGCTACTTACACATTTCAACTGCTATACTGGGGTCCCTTTGAAAGCAGAGTACTTACACAATACAGTTGCTGTTGGGGTCCCTTCAAATACAGAGTACTTACACATTGCAGTTGCTATACTGGGGTCCCTTTGAAAGCGGAGTACTTACACAGTGCAGTTGCTGTCGGTGGCCCCTTCAAAGGCAGGAAAGAGTACTTACACGCTCAAACAATACAAATCTCTCACCTTTCCGAGCAACAACGATCTGATGCCTCTCAGTCCCAAACCGTTGCGTATGCATACATCGTAGATGATACAGATTGGGAGAGCGCAGTAGCCTTGTTCTTTGCACAAAACTGATGCAGTAGCCGATGAAAACGACAGACCGATAAGCGAAAGTTCCATCCACGTGCGATCGTTCCTGCTTCCCAGGTTTGCAGTTTCTGCCGGCCACGAAAGTTGCTCTGGTGAAGCGTGTGCCGAATGTTCGACAGTTTGAAAGACAGGTTTCGATTCCGTTCTGTCAGTGCGACTGTCGAGGCCGCTCATCTTTTCCACGCCCGACGTCGTCGCATTCCCACCGGTCGTTGTCGAGTCGTCGGCGACTGACGCAGCGCTGCTTACGCTGTCCACAGTGTCGGCGGTGGTGTGGGAATCGTCCGAGTCGCCCGATCGATCAGCGAAGCCGTCGCACTTCGGCAAAACCAACTTTCGATTCCGCTTAGCGCCGCGTTCCCACGACGGGTTCGTGTTCGACACCGTTCGATTCGAGTTCTTGCCGCCGCAGCGGGACTTACGCTTCCGCTTGGACTTCCGGTCGTTAGCGCGGTAGGACAAGGTTTGAATCTTGTCGGCGACCAGAAGCAGCGGATTTTCGCTTCGTCTCCGCCGGTCAGCTGCTCGTCGATCGATGTGATCGCACGCGCGAGCGTAAGTTAATAAAGCTGCAAACGACATGGGAAGTGTTTGACTGGAACAAACGACAAGAGCTAAGCATCTTGGTTTAGCAGCGAGCAGTGTGACTTTTCTCCTATTGACTTTATTAAGTTAAAGAAAAACAACCCTAAACGATGCAATGCTCGACTAATGAGATTGCGAAAAAAATAACAAACTGCAAGACGACAGTAATACGCTTCTCTGTCTTCTGTTGCACTCAGTATAGCTGCTGGAAAGGTTTTTATTTGTGCTATAGGTCCAAATTTCATTCTATCAGAATTGCGGAGCCAAACAGGTTCTTTACAAAAGCACACACAGCCACTCAAACCAACTTACTGCTTAAGAAAAATAGTGTTGCCAATATATCAGCTCTACCGACTATTCCTGCCACAGCTTCAGTATGAATTGGATGTACGGCAAAGAGAATACCTGAAAAAAACAGCGTGCCAACGATGTCGATGCGCAATGCATGAGTTTTTGATGTCAGTTCTTAGCTGAGCAGCTCCTTATATGTCAATTTGACACACTTAACGGACGCGAATGGTAAGTCAGCGACAATTTTAAAAAAGACGAGTAAGATAAGCGCTCACCAACACAGAAAGATTTGCGTTTCGTGAACTGAAGCAGATAAGATGTTGCAAAGCAAAGAAGAAAAGTCACTGAGGCGTGAAAAATGACGTTGACCACGTGGTACGAAGCTGGGTGCAGTCCAAACAAGTGATGGTTGAGCCTGAAAACATATTTTGAGATTGTCCAAGCACGGAAAACTGAAATTTTTATCGTAGCTTGTATCTAAAAAAAACGCAAATCTGCGTTTCTCCGACACAAAAGCAACTTTTCATCAAGGCATAACAACAAGATTTTAAAAACAATTACAAAAACAAGAAAACCCATTTTCCATCCATACATCCTGCTATATGTACAGCTATTTTATACTAGACATCGGGAAACAACGGAAGGAGTATTTCCGTGTACGGTGAGGTTCTACAAGCCTTTACCTGAAAGACAGGACTGTGATCGGCCGGTAAGAACGATGACTGCCCGAGTGATTCAGTGGCGTGCCCCAAAAATCGTTGGTGAAGATTTCAGCGACAGATGAAGACTGAACGACGTCAGGATTTTGAAGAATGGCCCGACTGTGATCGAAAAAAAAAACTTTGTTACAATCAAATGCAACTGCAAATCTTCCACAAACACCATCATTTTCGGCGTTGCGTTTCTGTATCGTGCAGCAGGCCGAAGAAGCTGGGAAAAATAATGATATTGTACTACTTCTACCACTTACTGCAATCATTAGCTAATCAGATGGTTTTACGTTAAGAAAACGCAGCCTAATCGACGGCGCCGAAATTCTTCCACTACTGGCGCATATTTCACAACAAGAAACAATCCATTTCCATCAACGTCATTCTAACTGCTGTACGGCATGTCATAACGACGTTTTGTAACTGATTTTTGTATCGGATTTCGCTGATGCTAGTCGAAGATAGATTATTAGTATGTGTTCAGCTAGACAAGTTCAGATAATGGTCAGACGTTCACGAGCACATCACCAAGGGTTGACTTCAACTCGACTAAAATACATGACATCATTTCAATACTGAGGGATCACGTTTTGAATTGGACGCGAAACAGCGCTAGGGAAGAGATAAATCAAATATGAAAACAACATTTCCAGAATCCAGACGCAAAAGAGGTACAAGCAAACGCAGCTGAACTCCTCTTGGGTAGCGTTTGGAAAAGTCAGCGGAGCTTGACTAACATAACTGATTCCTCAGAAACGCTTTCAAAAGCGTTTCAAAAGCAGACAGTTAACATGCACAAACATGTGATTTGGGGTCATACTTACCAAAAAATTGTCGCAAGCCCCATACTTATCGTGATACAATCGACTGAGCAAACAGCAAGACGATGTCATCGCGTCTCGCAGTCCCGATGGTTATGTTGGGATTCATGTAATGTAGGGTGTTTTTTGCCCGCCCCTCTCTTATTTCGGCACATTAGCAGCAGGACGCAACCTTGCTACAGTTGTGAATTCGGCGGTTGCTTGTTCGTGACTCCAACCGCTGTGTTAGCTTAGATTACGTGATACGACCGACACAGTCTCGTTTATGTGAGTCTCAGTGTTTCAACAACACTTGTGCGCAGTGAACTTCAACTAAACTTAGCGCTTGGGTTGGCGCATAAACAGATGAACGTTTGACAGCCACTTTACATGATCAAGAAACGAAGGTTGTGGTGTGGAACAATTATACTCCATGACGAAGGTAAGACCGAGCCTTGCATCTTTAAAGCAGATATTACCTAAAAATTGTATTCAAACTCAAAACTAGAAGCAGGCGTTATTCGAAAAACATTTGTGCGCTCTTTCAAGCGTTTTCTCGTTGTAGGAATATCATTCACCTTTCACGGACGATGATTACACAGCACGAAGCTCGTGCACTTACTTATTCCTCATCGGACAGCATGGGTACCTGGATGTAAACTGCTAAAAGGTCTGCTGACAACAAAACACTTCCTTTGTATCTACAGGATCGGTCGTACTTGTACTGTAATATGAAAATGAAATTCGTCACTTTTATTACCATTTGTGATTTGAAATGGACGAAAGGGTCCGACGCGAAATGCCTGAGTCAGAGGAGGAACGTAGGATTCGATTATTACCTGAAGTACTCCAGCATACGCCCGAAAAGGGTCTGTATGAAGAGAATATAAATATACCACCGGCAACTGATCGAACGTTGCCAAATGATGGTGATTTTGAATCGGTGGTTGGGTGACTTTATTTGCTTTGGAAAGTTTTGCTGCTTTCCCACAGTAGCGTGTACACAGCAACCCATTTCTCAAAGGAGAAAAACATCGTTTTATGACGAAGTGTGGCTTGTAAAAACACACGCTGACTCTACAGCTTTAGAAAATTTCTCGCTTCAACAACAAATTGCGAATAGTTTATCTAGCTGGGTTTGAGACTGCCGGCAAGAGACGCTTTGAAGAGAAGCCATAATGACAACAAATTCAAGCGATTCGAACGTCCAGCGCGGACCGTGAAAAGCTGGGCAGAGTCTGCGTGCGTTATGCCACGAAGCAAAAGTCTCCGTAACAATCCGGATCACTTGTTATCTTCTCTGTCAAAATGGTTGCGCTGCGACAGCAAAAACATGAACGGCGGGTTCTGTAAATTAAATTGGAATAGAAAAACTGTAAATTAAATTGGAATAGAAAATTGAAAAGGCAAACTCTTACAGAACAATTTTTTCCTTGTAATTTGTAATCCACTATTTGTTATGAGTGTGCAATGACAAGACTGAAACTAAGAAAAATCACACCAAAGGCCACGCTTAATTTAACTCAAAATTAAGATTAGTTGCTGCAACGAACAACTCAAGGCCTTTTCTTCCACTCTCATCAACGCACGCAAGGAATAGCAAGATATGGATTCCAACATCAACAAGGTGCCCTACCAGCTGAAGCGAAGAGGGCGAAAGTGGTATTGAGAGGAGATAGCTGACTTAAGTGGCTTTCAAAAAGCAAATGCGAGGATTCGAGTTTTTATGACGCCACTAGAGTGTTTAAATATTTTCACTCTTGAAACAGCAATCTTGCTCGGTGTCGGGAAATGCCATCGGTTTATGCCAACAGCGACCGTCCTTTCAAAGCAACCATCAGTTAAATGCTGTCAATTTTGCATCACTCAGTGCCTGCGATCGACCGTTACGCACTGAAACGCATACGTACGACGGAACTTCGTGCGAGGAACAAATGCAGGCGATGGCTGAATCGTCTCTCTTCATCAGAAACTGGTGAAACGAAATACTGCCAATGGCCCTATACTCACATACAAAAATAGCTTCACACACAAGAGACATCTATGAGGGCAATGCCAAGTCTCTACATAACCACACTGAATAACCACAGCTAGTACCAACATTTTTTCTTCCATTATTTTTCTAGGCTCTTTTTTTATATTGCAAACGAAATTATGTGAATCTCTAATTCAAAACTTGTTTCCATAACTTTTCCGGGACTTTTCAATTTTTCCAGGTTTTTTCTTGACCGTGAAACCTGATTTTCAGTTGCGCTGAAGTACAGTAACGGAAAGTTCAAACCTTAACGGAGTTACCGCGATGTATGAGAATACGCGTTAGTAAACCAAGTTATGGATAACTTCATATGAAAATGTACCAAATCGCTGAAATGCAATTATATGTGGATCACTGCGCAATGCCTTGTGCCCCAGGATGCATCTGATTTTAAGAACAAATTTTTGACGGACACGGAGTATACGCAGCGAAACGTACTGCCGCTATGAAATTTCGACTCGAAGCTGAATGTTTTGCCACAAAGAAAGCATATTTTCAATTATCACCGAAAAGGAACAAGCGTTATTCGCAGGCATTTACGACAACCAACGCTAGGCAGGAGGCGCAAGCAAGCCATTGCGTTCGACAATCTGTCTGGATCGTCAGATGTTGCAAGACGTCAAGTCAAAATGAAGTGCATTGCCCACAATGGTTTTGCAACTTACAAGCTTTCAATGTGTTTTCTACAGTGCAGCCCTGCTTGAGCTTTTGGCGTTTGTCTTACATCACAACAACGTTGCAAAACGAAATCAGGCCAGAAAATTCCACGATGAACAGACAGATATTTCAAAGCAGTTGAATGTGACGATCTAACGTTTCAATCCCACATAGGAACCCACCGAACAACTGCTGCTTGACCATACGGCGCGGCTATCTTTTGCCACGAGTATATCTTGTTACCGATAAGAAGAGCAAGCTTACAAAAACCAAGACCTGCCTGACAATCAATACTGAACGGTTTCACCAATTCTACGGCTTTCGCACGCCGCTTGCGTTTGGAATGCGCAATATTGCAGGAATAGGCTTTTTTCCAACGGTCGGTAGATGATGGGTACGAAAAAACGTTATTTCAAGCAGACGTCGGTCAATGAGTAATTAACTGCCAGCGTTGGTCCTTGGCGCTGCATACAACGCTGGAAGTGGAACGCGGAACACAGAAGCTGAAGCTGGACAACGATGACTGGAGAGTCTGCGCCGTAAATACAGGTGTTGGCCTATTGAGCACAAACCGAATCAGTAATACATACACTGGAAATCAACCGCAACAGATGGCAGGGCAGTTCGCTTTGGATTTCCTTGTTGGTTACGGTTGACTGCACAATGTGGCAACGCCTGCGATGAGCGACACTTCACATATGAACAACAAAAGCAAATAACAACTGTTTGTTTCAACTGGTCAGTCTATGTGGCAGTTGCAACAAGCCCTCCATCCATATGAGTGTTAGCGCTTCCTCACCGTGTTTACAGCTCAGCGTGAACCCACGCCAACTCGTCGTCGATTCCATAAGTATAAGCGTGCGCTTATCTTATACAGCAGGGGCGGGGAACCCATTGATTATCACGGGCCGCATGTATTGTGTATTATCGCGGGTGGGCCACCATATCAATTAATTTTATCCAAAAATTCTACCTTTATCTAAATATGAGGCTTCTGGCTAACTGTCCAAGTACCTGCTAATCATGGAGCTTCAGTATATGACGTGATGTTGTATTCTAACTTGGGTAACGAAAATTCTGATGCAGGCTATATCAAATGTTCACGCGGGCAGCAGGTTCCCCACCCCTGTTGTATAGCATACGTGGAACAAAAAATGCGATGTCTACTACAAATTGCTTGAACTTGCGAAGAGGACAGCGCACCAGTTAAGACGGCATCGCTGAAAAACTATTTGAACATGCGGTTTTGTTGAATCTTTGCTTAGGAGAATACAAAAAAAACACTAAGCCTGCGTCAAACAAACTGGGGCAACGCGCGTCCAGCACAACGTCCAGATTGCAGCAAACAACGGCCCTAAAGAAGCTTACGGCGCACGCGCTGGGCAGCATCACAAAAATTAACTCATGAATGTCGAGGTCACTGTGGTGTACACTTGGTCTTGATATTCAGTTCTTTCGTAGCGAAAGTGCAGTAGGTGCAAACCGTATCTTAACAAGAAATATGCATCAGCAATTGATTTATGGATTACGATATAAGTGTGACTCATAAATAGTTAATATACATCCTGAACTGTCCATATAAATACGCAGAGAGAATTTTGTAGAGTGGCAAAATTTCTCGAATAAAAGCGTTGACAGAGGACACGCACAATTGACAAAATAGCACGCTGCTATATTTTGAATGGTGTTACGTACAGCACCCAACTCAAATGAACTGAAGTTTTAATGGACTACATTTGCATGTTAGCTGTTGGCAGCACCTGTTCAGTAAACTTCTATATATCACCAGACGGCTAAACGTGGTAGCTCATGAAGTGACTGAAATACAGTGAATGCGCACCGCTTGTGCATTTGAATCAGCAAATTCAGCCACAATCAAATGTAGGTTGAACAAGATGCACACTTGAAATCAGTTCTGCTTTTCCGTTTCATGACACCAGAGCGGAAAAGCAGAATGCAACCATTTAGAAAATTTATTTCAAAGAAAAATAGCAATGCTTCAATTTATGTAAATTGCTTTAATTAACGCAAAGTTTTACTCTGTGCACCACAAGTGCACACTAAACTACCGCGCGTGATTAATAAACGCTATGTTAGCCAATGTTACGTAGTACTGCTTTGTGTCGCACGTAACATTTCGTCAGTGCTCAGAAAAGTGCATCGGCTCTCTTGAATGCCCAGATTGTCATTCAACGAGACGCGTTTTCTCCAACGCAGCGACGTTTCGTTGTAAGCAAGAATCGATTGAAGACCTTGCGAACGCGGCCATAGAAACGAGTTTTCGTCTTTTCGAAACATGCGTACCCGATCAGAAGCTCTGTTCTGCAAATAAACTTGTAAAGCCAATCTAGCGTGACGCATACCGAATTTTTACTTTTTTGCATTTTCATGATGTAAGAAAAGCCGTTGCGTTGGTGCTAGGAGGAAACAGAAACATGGATTTCCTGTCATAACCCTACCGAGTACTGAAGCTGATATGTTGATGAATCCAAAACAAAATAATCATCTGGTGTTTCATCTCTATTGCGGCAGGACATTAAACGTACTTGCGTAATGCTGTTTCGCGCCCAATGACAACCATACTTTTTCCAACTTGGATCGAGAGCAGGTTCTACCACCATAGCCACTTTTTGCAAAAAAAATACGTTTTTGCCTTTTCCATTTTACAGGCTCAGTAGAAAACGCAAAGCTTGCATGACACCGCTGGTTTTGACCAGTGTTGGGGTGCAGTGCGGAAGTCGAAACAGTTCTGCTTCTGACTTGGTTCCACACGGAAGGTGGCAGTGCATAGGTAAAGTTTCGTTGCATTGCACCAACTTCATCTTTTAAACTATATTGGATTGTAGGACATTCGCAGATGAAGATCAATAGACGACAGTCAAGAGTAAAGCACAACCTTGTCAACAGATGCAACATTAAAAAAAAAACAGCACTCTATAAAAGTGCTTCTCAGTCGAGTTCGCTTCTCAGGAGTGACACTGAGACGGACAACTTCAACGTACACTAAATCACCGCCATAAACTTTTTCCAACTTCTTAGGCGAAAGAGATACGCCAGTGCACGAATAAGCGTCAAACACGAAAAAGACATAAATTATTAATGTTCCTTTGAGGGGTGGAAAGATTTGGTTAAAACGATCTCACTTGAGCAGTCGGTAGGAGAGTTTTCAATCAATGCGCTGGGTTCCAATCGATAGCAAACAAATCGATGCGTGCAAGACTTTCCCAACATGACATCGCAGTCAGTGACGAAAACCACGCGCGCCTACGACTGAGCCAAACGAACTGCTGAGCACAGATTAAAGCTTCAACAAGCCGGTCCGTATCAGAGCAGCAAGATTGCGCTAACAGTAACAGCGCATGATCACAACGAAGGTTGCGCTGAAAGACGATTAACAGTTTTATCAAGTTATTACTTCAACTTGACAGCATGTTGAAAAAAATGTGCTGGTCTAGTAAAGCCGCAAACGCATTAAATCATCAGAAAATAAAGGCAGCAGCTGCTTTTTTGAACAACTTGCATTCCTACTGCTTTCGCTGTAGTTTTTTTAAACTCCGGGAAAAAAAACGCTTGGAAAATCTTCGCAACAAAAATGCTGCCAGCAGGTACAGCGCTAAAGCTTATGCCTCCGACGGTGAGATCTACGTGCGGGGGCGATTGAATATAAGCGTCCAAGACCATGCTTCATGGTCCAGGCTGTGCTTGCCTGTGGCAGCTTGTTGCAACAACTTTCGCTGCCATACAGGAGTCAAAGAGCAAATCCAGGACATCTCATCAACGGACGTAAAGAATACCGTCCAGTAGCTTCACATTTAGTTTTAGTGAAACCCATCGCCTGCCAAATTTCCGTGAACATCTAGGAACACCGCCTCACAAATTAAACCAAGATAAGCAAACGTACGTTAATCACTGTTAATCACTGTACAAAGTGATATTCATAATGGGATGGCAAATTACGAAAAAAATCGTGGCCAAGACGAGGCCAGCGAAGTTCAAAAGTGCTGATCTGCAGCTCAAACCATTTGGCCAATATGGCATATTTCTGCCGCCCTGTGATGTGAGAGATCAGAGAACTTCACGTAAAATCAAATAAAAAACAAGCATGCACATTTGTCAGAGAGTTTTCAATTGGTTTTAATTTGGAGGTGCGACCTAGGTTTCGCGTGTGTCCACCCTTACAGATAGCAAGGACTGAGGTAAATGCAAATGGGCGCTCGCAGCTGCGTGAAGCCGCTCAAGAAACGATGATAGAGCGCGCACCGAAACTCGCCATGACGTCAAGCGTACCACAGAAGATACCACTGGCTCGAAACGCTCTCGTTCGGAAAATCGACAAATCATCGTGGTAACATCTCTCCGGGATCTTATTTCGTGATCTCCTTTGCCGACTACCAAAAGTCAACCATCTGCACGTCTCGCACGATTATCGAAAAAAATTCTTTCGTCGGCGAAGTGATTACAAAAACGCATGGACTGCGGAAAGAATTAGCTGAATGGGAAAATGCGGTTATGTTCACCACCGCTCAACAAAAAATCTTAAACTTTGACAACAGCACACACTAAAAACTTAGTGTCATTATATCTGCACTATGATTCACAGCAAAACCACCATGTGCTCTGAAAGTGGAAACATTTCCAGTTAATGAAAAGCTTCAACATGCCACAAAAGACGTTGGGATGGTTGCTCACAATTGAAAAAACAATGCATTATAGCGGAATGATGCCTGGCATTGAGAAAGAACTTTAACCTGAAAAGTTTATATCCACACGAAGGTGGAATGAATGGTGCAATTACAGGTTAACTCTCAAGCCGCACAAGGCAAAGCTGCATTCGGCCTGCCACCGAGCATCGTTAACGACACAGATTTCTTTTTAGCGCCGGTGATGATTCCGGCTGTCCATGTAGCGCGTTGCGACCGTCACAGTGTAATCGGGACGCCAACAATAGCAAAATGAAATCGATACGCAGCCTCACAATGCGGTTCCACTCATTGCTACACGAGCGTTGCGGCTTTATCAAAAAAAAACTTTGTGCGACTGAAATCGCATCCGGGCTTTTGATCTCTGGCTAGGTCTGAGCAACTTTTGCTGAGGTCTGTTGTGACGAAACAAACCGCCTTTTGTTGCGCATACAATTTTACGCCTCGTAGGGATAAATAGCACCTTCGTCCCCGACGTCAGCACAAATGAGACCAACGATCGCATTATTAGCGACATTCACGTTTTTTTCGGCTCAAGCTAAATTTATTGCAATGAAGAGAAAGCCAGCAAGTCGTAGTCAATAAAACCTCAAAAAGAATTTTTATTAGCTGTTTCGCACGCGACGGAGTGTGCTGCGACACAAATTCGATCTTGATTCGAATCTGCGACTTTCCTTCATGAACATGTTAAGCCTCACAACGCATATCTCCAAAACCAGACCAATTGCGAAGGAGCAATGCGCGGTGTGCATGTTGGCCGTGTTCTTCTGTAGCTGAATTCGGCATTTCGTGACAATCTACGGGAACAGGATAGCATAATTGACTGCTGATGCGAAAGATAGGGATTTCCGCCAGCAACACGTACCTAAACTTATCGCAGAGACTTCGCACTGTATCGGCTATTCAGAAACCACCATGAGTAAACTGTTGCAAAGTGTTTTTGCGTAGCTTAATAGGTTCCTCTTCACTTTTTTCCAATACAAACATTCTGACTGAAAATTTCAAAGTTTAGACCTGAACGAAGTAGAATTCCTAATTATTTCGCTTATAATATTTAAAAATCATGAATGTCCAAAACCACGGGATTAGATGCCCAAACATTCGGATGAAAAAATGCAGTATACTGCGAATTCCGGTGCGCGTGATACACTGCCTTCCGGCGGCGACCAACTCATGGAGCGCGAAAGCTGCGAAGCTGGGGCACCGACAATCTCTACATCTACTCATACAAACCAGGGTGGGGGTTTCTGTTCTGTTGTGGCATGTGTGGTTAATAATGCTAAAACCAGACTGCCTGCTAATGCGTTGATCTTTGTGTACCACGCCTCTGCGTTTGGGCACTGTCTTTCGACAGGAAGAACGTGTTTGTCACAAATCATGGGAAAAGCTGTTGATGAACAGAAGATGACATACAACACTAGGTGTTTATATCTCTGTATCTGAAAAGCGTGGTATTATTATGCGTTATGTTGTAGTTGAATACCACAGTAACGGTTCATCAAAGGCAAGGTATTGCTTTGTGCGATTGTCTATATACAACAATTCAGGCTCTAGCTTTGCAGCCGGAATAAATTGCGATCGATTCGCTTGGTGTGGGTCACTGTTGTGGCTTTACAAATATTGTCTATAGACAAATGTAAGCCACCAGCAAAATACCAGGCTCATATCTTGGATCCGTTGGAAGATTAATTCGTTAGGTTCAGTTGGGGATTATTACCTTGGCTACAAAAGATCTAAACTTCTATGCGGTGAAATTAACAAAAACCTGCTTCGAGCAAACACCACTCACTTGTCATCGTACACAAAACCGGCGTGAAAAGTGTTGACGTAAGCCATCACAGCCACCATTGCACAAAATAAACCAGGCTTCAGTTCAACTTCCATTTTTATGATCTCCATAACAGCAATTCGAATTCTTCCATATGCATCGTGGTGTGAGGGCCAAGAAGGCTTTGTGAGAAGTCTGTACACCGCAGAGTAATGGCGGACTTCACAAAATCAAGACACAACGATCAAGACAGTCACGACGTTACTGTGCATCAACAGCGAACTGTAACGCAAAATGCATAACTTTACTCTGTGTTTTTTCAGAAACATCAACAGTTCGATCGTGACACCCCTAGTCAACACACATGGGCTGCAATCGAAATTCGATAAGCAAAAACAACAATAATAATAAAACAGTGGCCGTTAACATATTTTACATTTCTTACGACAAGCTGAAATTATCTGCCTTGTGCGTAAATCAGTCCACGCACAGACAAAATTTAAGACCAAGCTTAAAACCAATTCAAAATCTTACGTTGAAAACCGCCTCCTTGGCAAAAACATACCTGATTCACAAAACGACACGAATATTTAAATTCCCGTATAAACAAATAGTGCCTGGCAACTTCTACCAAGTCTTGTCAACGGCTGCAGGGACGCCGGAACAACGGTGGGGCATGGGAGCAGTAAAAAAGTTGAGGGCAAGGAAACTTACAAAAAACAAACAAATCATTACCAATATGTTTCTTTCTGTTCAGCAACAATATTGACCTCAAAAATAATTGCAGACATTATAGAAAACCATTCTGAATTTTCTTGTTGCGCGAATAGCTGCAATAAATTTGTTTCAAATCGATCATGATGAACCATGAAATTACCCATGATACTGTTATAAAAAAAGCACCTCCGCCTCCGTTGCCCCCCTTTTCAAAGGGCAAGGTGTCAATGCCCGTCATTTTCCTGCTCTGCGGCGCCCCTGATTTAAAGCTAGTTGACAATGTCGTCGTTTGACAAATGTTTGATACAGCCGGCATGGGAGAATTTGTTGTTAAGCAAAAATAGATTTTTACATGATTCAACTTGTCACTGCAAGTGTACAAGCACGAAGTTAAAAAACTTGATCGATCGTATTCGTATGATTCCTGGTAATTTTTACGCTGACAACTGTTTCCCTGGTGCCATTTTGCCCCGTTAACCTAGCATACATGTAAAGCGCAATTCGGAGCTTCACCGCAGCGTTTACACCTCTTTCTCAGTTTTTCCCGCTCCAACTAATTTTTTTTTTTACTAATTTTTGTAATACTTCAACATCAAAATTTCCAATGACACTAACTCCAACACAATGTTTGGCCTACAAGCTGTGCGTCTGATTTGTACAGTAGTAAGTGCTAGCCAAGCGTTGAGAACGAAAAATGAGGAATTCCTTTAACAAATTAGGCTCTTGGATTGGAATATCAGGGTTGTATACAGCTCCGAAGCTTTAGACGTGTTGGTAATGCCTCTAAATTTACAGACTACCTTGTCCAAGCTGAAGTACATCAATAGTTTTATCTGGGGTCTCATGCATCCTAATTGCGTTTTGTTCGCACTTTAAAGGGGATCAGTTACGCTTACAGTGGCAAACCAACCATCTCACTGGTAGTATTCACGCCGCCTGTGGAATATCCATCTTTGCAAGTTTTCAACTACCATGTAAAAATTGTGTTTCCTCTTCGTTAAGCAGTGGTGCAAAGCTGCAAATTGTTTCTCATTTTCGTTATGAGTTACGATAATTAATAGCAATTGCACCTGAAGCAATTGCACTCATCGTCCACGAACTTGGTACAGCATTCAGCTTTCAATCAGTGGTTTGGGAATTTGGAGACCAGAGGCAAAGACTTCGGGGGGCCTTTAACAGAAGTAGGCACCCAGGCTACTTGAAAAATCACAGCAAATACGAAGCTTACGTACATCGCATGATATGCGTATTGCGTACTGCATATTCTACTATTTGAAAGTACTCGTACATACAATAATAATAATCTACATTTGGAAGTGTTACTAATCACAGTGCTACTTCAAAAGGTGGTAAATTTTCTCTGTCCATCATCAACAATGTCATTAACGTTCGCGTTTCAGATTGTTACGGTCCGACTTCCGTCTACACTGCGCACACTACAGTCAATTATATGCAGTACACATTGCAAATTTATGTGTGCTCAAATGAGTGTTTTGTACTTTACAATGTAAATGGCCATGTACTGGACTTGTTCCTTGATTGTGTCTTTCTTTCTCAGCTTTAGTTGAGAGTTTTACCTTGCGAGAAGAAATACATTAGCGACAATCTGTTCAAATCTCAGTGTATCTGAAACATTCCTATGAAACAGAATTTGCGAGAAAGCCTACATATTTTAATAAGGGTAAAATTAACCGATGTTTTAAAATAGGGAGGGCCCTCGCGGAATTTCAACAAAAGGGGCCCGACGCAAAAGCTTCATTTGCCTCACCCTAAATCCACCATTGTTTTCAATCCTTTGAATTAGTCAATCAGCTTTTTCAATTTTTACAAAATGCTAGATCAGGGGTCTGCAACCTACTGCTCGCAGGCGGCCCGCCAAGCAAAATCATCCGGCCCGCAGCCCCTTTACCAAATTGTAGAAACTGTATGGCCCGCCTAGTGGTATTATATTTTATGAATCTGCCTTCCTTGCAACTTCTTGTATTGAATACTCACGAGGAACTTCTTTTACTTATGAGAAACCGCACTATGCTATAAATGCATTGTATGTCGCATATTGGGCTTTCGTTACGAACTATGAAAATCAGGAGTTAATCAGATTAAAATTCCATAACTTTCCAAGATTTAACAACAGCAAAGGGAACGGAATTGTTGGTGGAAAGTTAGTACGGCCCGTCATACCTTTCAGTTTGTTTTTGGCCCGCGACTCGGCAAAGGTTGCCGACCCCTGTGCTAGATGCTAAGTGTAATTTCGCCACAAAACAAGAAACAACTGATCAGTCTAGAATCAGAAACAGTCTCATGACAAACCAAAAACAAACAATCTCAGAACACACAACAAAGTTGAAAGTAGGCTGCAGAAGTAGCTAAACGTGTGTGTAGTTTAGTCTACAGGCGCCTTTTCTCGAACAGAAGTTAACGCCGTAACTATCCTATATTCCTGTTGCTGTAATAGATTATGTTGACTAGGCCTACTGCGTTACTTTATAAACGCCGTATTTCCCTATTTAAATTTGCAATAAGCGGGATTTAGAATAGACTGACCTCGTCTACTCGACTTGTAAAAATTCCAGACCTAGAAATTGCAGATGTTACACGGTCAACTTTACCACAACCAGATACCATATCTTAACCTCTCCTTGTACATAACCCAAATATGAAGCTGCGCCTCGCGTGGTTTCAGTATAATATCCTTTACCTTGTCTTCAAACAATACTTAGCACTACGTCCAGCATAACACGAGGAGCGTCGGAGCTTTACCACCAGTCCACGGTCGCGAACAACGCAGTGCTCGGAGTATCACAGCTTTCTTTTGGGTTTGGCAATAATGGAATGTGCGTCACGCGAGTTCCAGAACCATAGCTTTGTTTCTCGTACGCCACCACGCGTACAAATTATTCGGTCTTGGGTAGTGTTGCCACTTCTGATGTTTTAACATCAGATCTGATGTTTTCAGATAAATTTCTGATGTCTGATGTTTTGGTGACAAATCTGATGTTGACTGGGTTTTTGTTTGTGTTTCCCATATTTTCTATCCTTTCGGGATGAAAACGTATTAGATTCAATTCATGACTTTTAAGTTTCTTCTGTCAATTTCACACAATGCTCTCACTTTTAGGGATTTTGTCACGAGATTGGAACTTTTGACCCTTTCTAGAGATTTTTTAGGGATTTAGGGATATTTAGGTATTTTCAGAAAAGTACGAAAATGTGTAAAATGAACTATTTCAGTTTATTTTGGAAATCATATTTGATTCTAATTTTAACATTTATCCACAGCACCCCGATTTTATGCTGCACCGTAGGTGAAGGAGGTGGGGGTGCAAGTGTACCCCCAAAAGTTTTGATTTGGTGAAAATCCGGGAAAAATCCATTAAAATCTGGGCAAAATCCTTGGAAATCTGGGATAAATCTCTGAAAACCTTCGTAAAATACCTGAATATCTGAGCAAACCCTTGAAAATATGAGCAAAAACGGCGCCCAACGTCGTCCTAAATAACATGAAGACCTTCTTTTGGAGGTCAGTTTTTTATGGAATTCTTTTCGGGCAAGTTTGGGAGAATTCGGGCAAATTCTTCGCGTCCCCAAAAATTAGCCTGCTCCTACACCTATCTTATGTGCTGCACCACCACAGATTTAGGGATTTTTAGGTACTGTTCTAGGGATTTTTGAAGTTACATTTTTGAGAGCCCTGATTTCACACCTTCATGTGTGTTTAGTTAACGTTCCAAACTGAAGAAACTGGGTTGGAATAACCAGGTTTGCCAGATTGGCTATTTGATGGTCAATTTCTGAAAAGTTGGCCGTTTTTAAAGTGCGCTGGCCATGAAAATACACATTTGGCCGTTTTATTTATGAAATTTGGCCAATTTTTATTAAGATATTGGACATAAGCTATCGAAAATATCAGGTAATCCTGGGATAACATTTTCGTTATGCACAGCCAACTTCTCCATTCAATGATGATACTTCGTTCTGTTTCGGATTCAACGTGGATCATCACACTTTGTTAGGTATTGTTGGTGATAGAAGCACTTAACTTGTATTAAACTGTAATGTAAAAATCTGATGTTATCTGATGCTGAAAAAGGCAACAATCTGATGTTAACGAAACTGACCCCAGTGGCAACACTGGTCTCGGATCAGGACAAGGCTGCTGCGTAAATCATTCACACTCAACTTGCGATGCCGTCGGGAGTATGCACTCTTCTCTCCAAGAGTTGTTTAGTTGAGGTCAGGGGCGTCAGCAGCAGAAAGCAACGAGCGATGGTGCCTTTGGATTTGCGAATTTCTTATGCTGTTACCCGTTATTTGTAGTAACTTCAGAAAAACTTTCAAACCCCTGTTTTTATTTAAAGGTTAAAAGATTTCTGTTGATTTGCAGAAGCACAGTAGAGCAGGATTTCTCAACCTGTGAGCCACAGAAAAGTTTTTGACGGGTCACGGCCTGGTATTATTGAAATTTAGTACATTTGGCAAGATGAAACTTTAATTGACCGGCTAAGCTAAATGGTGCAGTTAGCAGCGGTAGGGCAGGGTAACAGTAAATGAGTTGAGGGCAATGGAAACTTACAAAAAACAAAAAATCGTTACCAATTATATTTCTTTCTGTTCATCAACAATGTTGACCTCAAAAATAATAACGTAAAAAACATTCTGAAGTTTCTGGATGCGCGAATAGCTGCAATAAGTTTGTTTCGCGTCGATCCAGATCAGTGTTTTCAACCGGTGGGTCGCGGAGGAGTGATTGTGGGTCGCGAACAGCAGCCTCAATAATTTGCTGAAGTCTCAAATTTTTACAACTGCCCTTACCAACATTTTGTGTTAATTCTACAAAACCGAAACACGGACAGCTTTTTATGAAGTTCACATTATCTCCATTAGAATTTCTCTTTGATTTTCCTATACAGTTTCAATCGACCTGATTGCAGAAACACGGCAGCACTAGAAAAATTAAGCGGCTGCCCAGTGATGCTGAAATTACGTCAGCCTTGTAAACATTTGTCCTGTTCTGAAGACTTTCCAGCTGAAATTCCAACTAAGCTCAACCGATATTTTTATCATCATAGTTCCGTAGCTTGTTACATTCATTATTTGGTAGTTGTTATGGTTCAAGGCAAGGGCGTACGCAAGGGGTATTTTTTGGGATTAACCCCCCCTGAGCTTGATATTTTACAAAAACTTTATTATAAGGGAAGAGTATAGGGCTTGATTTTTTACAAAAATAAGGGGAGGGCGTGTAGAATAATATGTCTATTGTGACAACAACCTTCGCTTGAAAACATGGATATGACGTCAAATTATGACGTCACAAACAGTGCACACGAAATACAAATTTCCACCATACGCCACTGAATGAAACCCCCCCATAAAAATTATCTGCGTACGCCACTGGTTCAAGGTCATGATTCCAGCACAAAGTAAGGTATAGTTGCAAGATGGCGGGATCTTACGAGCAGGCACACAAAACAAGTGATAGTGGTGTGCATAAACATTCAAAGTAACTTTCTGACATAGTGCAATGTGCGGTTCAAACAAACGGTTGTATCCTAAAGAAGATAATGCTCTTGCATTTACTGCAATGGAAACTCGCCGTAACAATCTTGCATTCACTTTTTGAACGAAATAGTTATGTTATTCACGATTAAGAGTATTTGCAACTGCGAAATGATTCCTAAACACGTGGCTTGTTCTCTGAAAAATCCCTGACGCAGTCCTGTGCGCTATGCAGCAATCGTACCCAAACCAACAATGTTCTCTTTTCGTTGTCTGCTCCCTTTTGTTTCCACCTACCCCTGTGAACAGGCGTGGATATTAGGGGAGGTGAACGAGAAACAGTCATCTCAGGTCCCCCTTATTTCAGAGATTCCGCGGGTACCCTTTGAGAGTTTCGCACTTAGTTTTTTCCTGTTTTCTTCCATTAAAATGACCAAACAAATTGAGTCAATTCGGTCATTATGTCAAAAAAGGTAGGGTGGTGCAGTGTTTTGTCAATTTTTTTTAAAGGGTGTCGTGGTGGAGCTTTAGGGTGTCAAGACATTTTCCCTTCTATGTCTGATACTGTTAACTGATGTTCACAGAAACGCAAGCTTCCGTCCAAATATGCGTAATTATTTGAATACGACATTCACTTTTGGCAAACAAACTAAAGACATTTTCATAAATAGAAAGTTTCAGTGTAGGCCTGCATACTCATTCTTTCATTTTCGTGCCCGGCTTTCCTTTGGGGAGAGTCGCGAGGGCAGAAGCCCTAGGTGGAGCCGAAATGCCTCACGATCAACAGCAATCTCAGATTGTTCTGCTGTCTCCACACCAAGAAGACCAAGCAAAGTCGGAGATGTAGTCACGCTACCTGGTCCTTGGACGACTACTGGGCCGCTTTCCCGTGGGTGTAGACTGTAGCCTGAACGATTTACTTCGCCAATCTTTCCCGGGACATTCTGGACACATGGCCGAACTAACATAGCTGGGATCTCTCGATTCGGAGAAGTGGTTTGACATCCCGGGCTTTACCGATTTCAGACCTGCGCTCCTTGTCACGAATTGCCACACCGAGAACTCTTCGCAAATATCCCATCTCTGTCGTTTATTCTTTTGACAGCATTCTTTCAGTGGTAACCCAAAATTCATGACCACAGGTGAGGATCGGAGCAAAGACCGATTTAAAAACGGAAAGCTCTCCGTTTCGCAACCACGAAGCAATAAAGCTCAAGAAAAACTTCGCTTGCTTTACCAATCCGTGTGTATCCATCTCTTTGTTCCAACTTCCGTCACTTGTGAATATCACCCTGAGGCGCTTGAATGTCTCCACCTGCTACAGTGTATTTCCGCTCGCTTACAGAATACACTTCTTTGGGCGTCTTGAGAGACAATAACTCAATGTTCTTAGTGCTGATTTTCGTTCCTGCTGGGTGGCATGCAGCATGAAACCGATCAAATGCGTTCTGAAGACCGCGTTGAGAAGATCCATGCATGCAGTACCAATTTGTCGGATAAAAGCAAAGCAAACGGTTCATCCTGCTGTTCCCAAAAGTGACACCCTCGTCGACACGTCTGTGACTGTCTATCTAATTGATATAGACCAGGGCTCTCCACATTGTTGGGAGAGGACCACATAAGCTAATACACAACAGTTGGAGGGTCGGACATCTTGTGCAATGTGATTTTTTCGAGATATGTTACATTCTGCCAAATCAACGTATTTTTCGAAAATATAGTATTTTTTCATTATTGGCAAAATGTGTTACGCGCAGGGCTGTGGAGTCGGAGTCGAGGAGTCGGAAGGATTTTCAACCTGAGGAGTCGGAGTCGTAGAAAATTTTAACGACTCCGACTCCGGGCAGACCTTTT
>JGI24159J19872_10000355_pt1 | contig 38425 bp, 22 predicted proteins | sample Ectturendosymbi4_FD_19872 | JGI IMG/M metagenome (IMG submission 19872) | reverse complement strand
GATAAGAGAATTACGATAATTCGCTTGTGGTGACTATCACAGTGACTTGTTACTCATGGGCACCATCTAGCGGTGACCATTTATTGACATGTGGCGCTATCTTCTGGCCGCCACACAGCCAACCTGCTGAGCTTCGTCGCAATGGAGTCACACTGTCTCTAAGACGCCGTGCCATGGAGCCGGGACATCTACTCCACTCAGCACTCGCCTGTCCATCGAGTGCAGATGTACGGCGCCTCAAATCGAGGCATCCATTCGTACTCGCCGCACATCTCATCAATTTATCTGACAACAACAGCATACGTTAGGCGCAGTGGGCGGATCACCAATGGAATGCGGGGTGGCAGACAACCCCACAAGACTCCGCATTTTCATTCCAGACAGTGGCACCCACCCTCTCGGAATGACCCTCCGAAGTAGAGCCTGGGTCCGGCTTAACTGCCTCCGCACCGGTGTCGGCCGTTTCCGCTCCTGCTTGTACAAATGGGGTATGGCCTCCTAGACCGGCGAGTGTGGCGCAGAACCGTCGACCATGTTGTCCTCCAATGTCCAATCCACCGACCTCCTCATGGACTGCACGGCCTGGCGGTTCTGGACGATGAGACAACCGAATGGCTGCTCAACACCTGCCCCGAAATCTAGCGCGGCCAAGCAGTGGATAGAACTCGCTCAAAAGGTGCATATCAAACACGATCAACCAAAAGTTTTTTCGCCTGATTCCAGGGACGTGGGAACAGCGGTAGGGCAGGGGACAGTAAGAGAGTTGAGGGCAAGCTTATAAAAAACAAAGTTTGCCACTTTTGCTTGTTTCTGTTCAGCAACATGTTGACCTTAAAAATATAACCAGACGTTATAGAAAACCATTCTGAAGTTTCTGGGTGCGCGATTAGCTGCAATGAATTTGTTTCAATTGTATCTTGTTAAACCATAAAATTACCCATGATACTTTTGTAAAAAGGGCACCTCCGCCGTCCCTGACTGATTCACACGTAACAATCGACACGATTCACCAAAATTAGGACGCAACCAATGTGCTTTTGAGTATGACGACACTGTAGTCGAGATTAATGAAAACTCGTTAGAGTAACTGTAATTTATTCAATTTTTGACAAATGACACAAGAACTATAAGTGTCAATTACAATTAAATAAGTAGTAAATAATTACATTCAATCTAACTCTGAATTCGATAAGTCTGCCTGACAGGTTTTAAAACTTCGTAAATTAAAACAATTTATTTTGTGTACAATAGCAACACGAACAAATCTGGAAGCCAAAGCAGGAATGCACGGAACATATGATCACGCAGGTTTTAGGCTACGCTCCTGAATCCACCGACCAATCGGCTGCCGCTACGCTCTTACTGCGGCAAATGTTTCGATTCTTCGAAGGTGTAGAATCCAAGCTATCTTCACGTGCCTTCTAACTTGCAAGAGAACTGGCCACTCCACGATTTCAGCCATGGTTTGTAATTGAACAACCCAGGCGCTTACAGCATAGCACAATGTTGCTCGGCATGACTAGCGCTACATTACATGCAAAGCGCGCAACGAAAGCTGCACGACATGGCACGAGCGACGCGGACGAGTTTTACAACATAGATAAAGGTAAGCTTCTTCTTCCCCAACAAAGCTCGCACGTTTTTCGAAGATTCAAACGCAATCTGCCCAACTTGAACGCCGTTCCAAAATCGCTTGATTTACTTGCGTTCAACGACACACTTCTACCCATGCGCGTCGGAAGATTTTTTTCCAGGGTTGGGGCACTGTTTTTTTTTCCAATATTTTTCTAAGAGGGGACCAAATGTGGCAAAATTTGTTTTTTCCCACTCGAAACTAAGAAAATAACCCTTTTTTGCTGAAAGTTTCAAAATCAAGGGGAGCCTTGCTCCCCTTCCGACGCCCGTGCCTCAACCTTGCGCAAAGACGAGTTGACAGACTGGGGTTGGGTTGACTTTGCGGCTCACAATGTAAGGGTGTAACTGGGGAAAGTACCAACGTTCGGTAGCGGCAAAAATGCTGGGCTCTTTCGACGGCGAAGCGCCACACAGATCAGCGCTGCTTGGAGGAAATAAACATTTTGGCGCCGACTCTCATTGCTATCGTTCGTTCCCAACAGAATTCAACAGAGCGATACTGATCGACGAGCCGAGCAANCCGNTTAACGTTTCACGTTCCAAGTGTTGCAGGCAGTGGCGTAACTGGACGTTTGAACCAGGTGAGTTAAAACTTAGCTGAAAGGGACGGCCATGATTTGGAGTAACTTGAGAGATGATGGTGAATCCTGATGTGGATGGCTACGCTGAACCCTAAACCACAGGAAAATACTCTGAAAAATGCAAAAAGACAACAACCTGCTGAAAACCAAAAGAATACTAATACCGAAATGTGAGTTAAGTGGTGGCCAAATTTTTACATTTAGCTTGCCAGGAGGGGCGATTCGCCGTCTGCCCCCCGTAAGTTACGCCACTGGTTGCAGGTAGATCGCAATGGTAGAAACGGTACCGACGAGAGGTTTATTGCATCCGGAATTGGTTAATACTCAGTGGAGCGTTGAGGAGACAATGCTAGAAAAGATAATACGTTAAAAGAAAATCCCGTTTCGCCAATAGCACCGCAACCAATCCAAATCACCAATTCCGTTGACCTCGGCTTTCTACAACACTGCGTAACACCGTGAGCGAACGACGACGACAATGTTCTTTCACGACGCCAACTAAGTAAACTTGAGATTATCTCATGTTAGCGAATTTTTTCCGGTATGTTGTTAACGTACATGGTGTTTCTATCGTTGCTGCAAAGATCACGCCGAAAACGTTTGGATTCGAATGAAACCAACTGCTACGAAATGGAACGTTCACAAACTTGCGAACAGATCAGTGTTTCTCAGTTGCTTTTCGGCCGCTTTCTGGTGACGCTCGTTTAGTTTGCACGCATCGCACCGGACGGCGAAGTGGTATGTGCATTGATGCTGTCATAAGCGGCCTCGCCAGACCCGCAGGTCTTGCATATGTGTTGTGTTTAAATCGGCCTTTGAGGCTTGGACTAAGTCGACCTGGGTTTGACCTCGAATGACATTGATCCTACACCGGGCGCAGGACAGCACGTCTTATTCTCAAATGATGCGAAAGCAACGGCGAGGTCTGCGACGCTCAGCGAAAATAACAAAGGCCGCAAACACAAACCGACAAAATAGGATACAACAAAGCGACGCGCGCGATATTGCACTCGCACGTGTGGCACGCTCTACGGACGAACGCGGCAAAAGGCGTCTTCGCACAACAGGCACACAAAACAACGCGACTGGTCAACTTCGTTTACGTTCTTAAAAAATGGCCCCTGGTTTGGAAAACTTTCGGAGCGGAAAACAAGCGTGACGAAAATCAGAGACGACATCGCGAACTGCGTAATGGTGTCGATGACGTTAACAGCCAAACCACTGCTACCCACAAACCCTCACTTCAGTTTAAAAGCTTCCCATGGAACAGCTTTGCTTCACTAAACCTCGGCAGCAAAGCACAGCCCCCAACGAACAGGCAAAGGCGAAATTTGCGCCGATTTAGATGCCGGTGGATCAGGACCACAGCTTCGGGGGGCATTGCCCCCTAATTTTATTGTGCCCAGACAAAAATGGTTTTTAGTATGTAATAAAAACAGATGTTGCCCACCTAAACATGCATTTTGCCCCCCCAAAAAATCCAAAACCTGGCTGCGGGCCTGCTGTGGGCGCATGTTGGATGCGGACAGAGGGGCGTCGAACTCGGAATCACAAACAAAACAACAAAACATTTTAGATTCACTAGACAATGATGTCCGGAAGACGATCGTTCGCCACGAGAGCGAAACGCTTCCTTTCTTCACAGTCGCATGATGTCCGCTACACACCTTCCTCAGCAAAGCGCAAGCGCCCGAAAGCTTCACCGCCGCGAGCGGGACAGCAATAAGCCGCGATTATGAAGCTTGTCGTCGTAACCACAAAGGCAAGCTGAGTTTCGCAATGGAGAGCCGGTTACAGTGTTGAGAGGCGTCGTGGTCAAGCGAAAAGGCAATACTTAAGGAATTTTAACGTCTTCTGGATGACTCACCCCGATTCGCGAACTTAAAAGCGTCATGTTCGAGACAAAGTGTCCGTGCGACGGTGCACGCCTGTCCAACAGCTCGCGCGCGCGCAAAAGCGTCGTCGTCGTCGGCGATGCACGCGTCGCACGGCATGCAACGTCATCAACTTAACGTAAGCAAATCGAACGCGTCAGTGAACCAGGGTACACGCGCACGGAAGAAAAAACGTCAAAATTTTGAAATGTGACCGTCTGCTAAACCACTTAACAGACGAAGGTTGCGACACGCGCCATATCTCGGGCTATGGAGTTTAGATGCAAGCTGAGTGCCGCCAGGCAAACGTCGACCCAGTTCATAGAATATTCAAGAGAAACATGCGTTTTTTGGTCTAAGCGTAGAAAAAAATGTCGTCAGGAATTACGCAAATGACCCTGCATTCCACTAAAAACAACTTCGTAACCGTTTGCGTCATAGCTTATCGTTATAGCGGCCGAGAGCGTTCATCGTTGGCGGGCGACTGATTCCAGCGCCTACAGTAGACGAAACACGTTTCTTCGGCTTGCTGCGTGCGAAACAAAGCCCGTTCCGGTCCGCTGCGTTTGTTCGAGTACGCCATCTGGCGGCGCGAAGGCGAACACACGAGCCCGTCGTTCTTGCTACGGCATGTACTTGAGGTGGCGCGAACAATCAAGTCAATTGTATACGCTGAACGCAACCGCGTGTACAGGCCGGGGCTTACCACCACCACCACCACCGCTGCAGCTGCTGTCACATTTTGAAGACAAATCGGCGACGGCCTGCCAGGCCTTCCCGACGCTGCACGAATTCGACTAAGATTGTGCAAAATCGCGACGAAAACAAAGCGCTCGCTACGTCCCCCCAGCCTTCTGGGGGCGAGACTGGTCGCTAGAAGCTCGGGCGGAATGCGACCGCGAAGGCCCGGACGACGCGTCTTCGACCGCGCGGGTTGCGGAGCGTTTCTCTTTGGCTTCTTCCTTTTGTCGGATATCTTCCAATTGCACCTGCGCAGGTAAATCCATTCTTTGAACACATTTCTGCGTGCGCGGGGCTCTGGCGACATCGGCGCCCGAAAGCGCCGCTGTCGCCAGTCATTTTTCAAGTGGGACTGGCGCCACAAGCTCCCACCAGTGTTATGGACGAACCGTATAAGATTTCAGACCTAACCAGCTACAAACTCCATTTACGCAGTTGGTTAGTTTCAATGCAACAGCGAGGTTGAAATGGCATTTTACCCTTTGTTCCCACCTACGATGAGCACTTTCAACTGCTGAATTTTCGACGCTAGGCTATGTACACGTCAGTAGCGCAGCCAAGAATTTTGTTCGGGAGGATCCTCGTCAGTCACTCACGTCATTCTAACTTGATACCAAGTACCAGTAAAAATCTTGGCACGTTTGTTTCGGGGGGGCATGGTCTCTTCGACCTCATTCTGGAAGCGCAAGTGACACACATGCTAAGAAAGATACACAGCAACTGATTGTACCTCCCACGCAGGTGCTACAAGCTTTGGTAACTACCACGTCATGCAGAGAACATGCTACTACAAGCACGAAGGACAGGGAGAAGAAAGTTTGTTGGAAAGTATGCCACCAGTTTGAAAAAGTAAACCAGACGGCATTTATTTAACTTCAAATAGCGCTGCTTGGTCCGGAGACGAACCCTCCCCCGCGGCATTGTTCGCTCCACAAATTAGTGAAAGACACGAGACTTCGGCCCAAAACAGCACTGTGGTGTTGGGGCAACATATTTTTCTTTTTGAAAAATGCTGTCGCAGGCATTCATGCGCATCCGGACCTAGTAACGCTATCAGCTTCAGTATGCAACACGCGTTGCGTTATAAATCTGCCAGCCTATCGCAAACCGGNGAGAACTGCACAAAACCTGTTCGCTTAGCACGCACCTGCAAAGACTGGGAGAGCTTAACNAAGTCACGTTGCACGTGTTCGCTCGTCTCCAGCGACTCCTGCAGCGAACGCACCTGGTTTTTCGCTCTAGCGAGTTGATTCTCGAGCGCTTCCTAGCGAGAAAACGGCAAGCAATTAACGGCCACCAGAGGGCGAAAAATTGTTCGGCAGTCGAGTGCAAGAATTGTTGCAACGGAAAAAAACATGCAATCACAGCTGAATGCAACCAAACCGTTATAGCTTTTTAGTTGTTACTGTGTTGCTTCCACGGATGACCGCAATACCATGTATGTTTATATTACTCATTTCAATAAACAAAAAAGACGACATGATTGATAAATGCCTGACTGCCACGAATTTGCGAAGTCAATTATCAGCTGTCGCGTTAACGTAACGAGATTCTACCTTCATGCAATTAACGTATGTCGCAATCAGTTCAGTCGTATGAATAGCGCCTGAATCAAGCGGCATACAGAACAATGGCGAATATGACGGGCAGTGGTCGGTGAGGCAAAAACCTGCTGCGTGGTATTTAAAGTGCCCTTAGTCGCCATAAATTAAACGCACAACTGGCCAATTTCGACGAGTTTTTCTGCCAAGGGCTACAGCTACAAACAACTTGCTGCATCGGATTTGAGCAAATGTCCTGCTGGAAATGACTGCACAAAAAAATAAAAGAAACCCCGAAGCAACAAATTGCAAAAAAAGACTAAACAGCATTAAAGTATTTTCGATAAAATGTTCTGAGCACAAGCGCCTGCGATGCGGTAAAGAAAGCGGGTCAGGAGTTTTACTAAAAACAGCACCAAACGTCACGTGCTACTGCACGGTTCACTGTCGACGTTGCACATCGAGAACACACCCGTTCGTAAGTCACCCTGCGCACACACCAACAGGCACGGCTGGGTATCATAAGGTTTTTAACCGGTAACAGCTGGATTTACGGTTAATTGTGGTTCTGCCATCGCAACCAAGGCGACTGCCTCGATGTAGAACTTATTCGAACAAGAAGTGTTGGAGTATTTGACTGACGGGTAACTTTGCGCGGAATGGTCGATCGCAACTGGACCATAGACTGGTGAATAGTGTTCCGGCGAGTTTCAAATCCTATTATGGGATAAATGGCCGAAATGTCTCAGCGAAAAAAAACAGCCAGGAAGACGTTTTTACGGAGTAAAAAGGAAATTTTGACTGGCCAGGAAACGTGTGCAACCAAAAGCTCCCTATTGTTTAGATGCAGTGTCTCTCAACCAGTGGGCAATAGTGCAGCTTTCGAGTGGGCCACGGAGCTGGGTGAAAAACATGTTTGTTATCTATTCTAGACCCCTGATCAGTGGCGTTGCCAGCCAAAAATTTTGGGGGGCAAATTTTTTGACTTTAAGCGAGCAACAGTATTCTGTTTGGGACACCACTCTCGAAGCAGAAAATGACAAGGTATCCTAGAAATTGGGGGCATGCCCCTGATCTATATATAAGGTGAGAACACATAAATTTGATTTCTACAGCATAGCTCCACCAAAAACATTAATCTCGTTCTGATTTCTCCTTTGATGTTCAACATAACAAATGCAACTGAAATGCTCGCACTTTTTTCAACGCATCCACGAATTAAAAAATGCGTTCAGCGCCAAGCTTCTCTCCGAGTTGCATATAAGAACAAATCGCTCGTTTAGAGTATTGTGCGTTTCTTTATGCGTATAAAAGCGTAGCCTATGCTAATTCTGCAATCAGTGGGCCCGAGTGGCATGTGCGCAAAGCTTCACACTGTGGCAGCAAGCAACAATAGAAATCACACGCCGTGCGCTGGGAAATGCTCATTTGCACCACATAAATATAGGTGCTATTTTAGCGCACCTCCCGTTCGTGGTGCATCGCGCATGCGACGCCGCGCCAGCCAAGAGTCTTTAACATTGTCATAGACTTGCACAACTCAGAAAGCTCGAAGGGACATATGATCAACATAAATTTTCTACCGGCCGCAAAGTACTATTTCTCCATTTCATTGCGATGTGGAGATTTCGTTGCAGTACGGAAGCAATTCTGGAACGACAATTACTTATTCATGGTCGAGCTTTTGCAGCATTTTCTACGATCGAGAAAGCTCTCGCGTGCGGCCCGCGGTCCATATGTTGCGCAGGCCTGCGACTAACAAGAGTGTGGGTCACGCAATTTTTGCCGAAAGCTATCTGGACCACATCAAGAAAAGGGTTGAGAAACACTGGTTTAGATTACAATTAACTGGCGGCAAAATTAGGCTGTGCAACTAGCAGCATTTCCGCAACGCGAGAAGCCCTTTTACAGCAAGTCACGTGCTGTTTTTGTGAGCGAACAAAGTCAGGCGGTCCATGAAGCAACTAGAGATAAATCAACATTGATGATCGGACACGTATCTGGCAAAGGCAGCAAAAAGCGAATTAGTTGCTTTCGACCGATATGCGGCATAGCACACAACCAACTCTTGCAAGCACAAATCCAAATTATACCGAAATCAAACTTACTTTTTCACCAAAACAAACCATAACTGAGGGAAAAAACACCACGAAAATCGGAAGAAGAAACGGAATTAGTTGCTTGACACGCAAGGCCAGCAGCGGTGTTTAGGGCTGCAGCACAACCACGATTGAGGCAAAAGCCGAAAAACTTTTTATTACTTTTTCATTGGTCTCGTGCAGCAACTTGTCCTTGAGATTTTTGATAATCTCTCTCGATTTGGCGCGAATCGAGTCCATCGACAGCTGGTCACGTTCGATCTGAACCTGAAACAGGCCAAAACAGGGGGTGGGGGGTTAAGTGTCGGATGAAACCTTTTCAAACGTCCGCAGTTTATTACGAAGGCGACGGAAAACAAAATTTTCGGTTTCTTGCGCAACGAGAACGAATGCGTTGAGAAAAGTTTGCAGCTAAACAACAAGATAAAATAAAACCAAGCCGGCTACCCGCAAATCTTGCTTCTCACTGATTTCTTTCCGGAGCTGATCCTGAACAGACTGGAGATGCACGATCTTCTGTCGCGCCTCGTCCAGTTCCGTCGACAGCGCGTTCTCGATTTGCTCCTTTTCGCGCTGGGAAAACAAAACCATCGTTTTTCTTTTCTTTCGCAGAAAGTTCATCGGGGTTTCGGATTGTTTTGTTTTACTTCGAATTTTTTACTTGCTCAGGGGTCAGGAGCATATCGAGGGGGCCAAGAGGGACACAATGCCTCGGGCGCCGAAAAGTCTCAACAGTGCCGCAAGTACTTTCTTCAGTACGGTAAATTTGCTCCTAAAAGACCTCAGGTTCGAACCCGGGGGGCGCCAGGCTTGTTTCTTGACCCGGGCGCCATCTAACCTCGGTACGCCTCTGTCAGGGAAGTAGCGTGGCCGGACTGTTCTTGGACAGCTGCTTTCCTTCGTGGTCGCCGCCAAGTTAGTCGTGAAGAGATATCAGTCAAACGCAAAAAAAACTTGCTTCGCATATTGTGTTTGTTGTTTCCTTTCGCCTTTCTCTCGTTTGTTTAGTGAACTGGCGCACCACCGGGTCCTATCTAAATGCTGGGATGGCTTTCATCCCAATGGGACATATCTCAAATCAGCTGGAAAATCCAGGACATCACATACACGCACACACAACACGTGCACGCACACACACAGAAAACACACACCTGCAAAGCTTCGGTTGACGAACGAAGGAAGCTGATCTGTGTCTGAAGCGTCGACTCCAAATGCATTTTTTCGACTTGCACAGTCGCGTAGCCCTCCCGGTACCGGTCCAGGCAAATCTTCAACCCCTGCACAACAACCAAAGCAACTTTCTTTAGCGTGGTGAGGAACGGACGAAGAAGCTGGCGATTTTTACCTGGAGTAGAAACAGCCACTCGGACATGTCTGATCATGTTGTGAGCTGTTAATTAATAAATGACAGCGCACTTTTACGGGCACAAAAAATTCAAGCATAATTTTCACGATGAGGAAAGCTGAGGTTTGAGAACGATTGAACAAAACGACAGCAGGTTGGTTACACACCTTCAAGAACCATAGGGACGTTAAACCGCTGATCTGGCATCCGGCTACGGTCTGCTCAGGTGATCAAGCAGCTTCATTCAATAGTAATTTTAACCAACACAGACCTTGATGCCCATGATTCGCGACACAGTTTTTTGTGCAACGTCTACGAGATGTGCAGTTTTGTCTGCGCCGAAAATTCCGGCATAAGTTCGATATGACCCAAGTGGCAGTTGTTGCTGTTGCCAATAAAACTTCTTGTACGATCAAAATCATTAACAGAGCGATGACTTGCAGCAACAAACAGGTGGTCACGTGAGACGATTATGACAAAACACACAACGAAGATTAACCTCAGTGGTGGTCGGCAACTTGGACTCTTTCTCCAGGCTGTGCTTGGTCTTTTCGAAAGAGTTCTTCAAAGCATTCTGATCGTTCTTTAAGTGGCGGAAGTTTTCGAGCACTTTGTCTCTGTCGCTCGTCATTTCCATCTGAGCAAATGCGGGTCCTCGTTGAAGTTTCAAATTGGCATATTTTCACAACGACAGGCTCTGCAGCGTAACCTTCTCTTCCTTCCAAACGCAAGTTTTGAGCCTTACTTTCGGGATAAACCTACGCTCAGACATCGCGTAGGAATGCTGCTGCTGCTGGTGAGTGCGTTGCCGATTTGCTCCGAAACCGGCATCGCAGAGCTTCTGTTACCAAGCAACGCTGAATGCACTCGGTTAAAATTGGAAGCTCGAACACGCGGTGCCGGCGTTTGGAGGCAATGCTAGAAAGTTGGCACAGAGCTATTGCGAAGGTAACCAAGCTACCGCTATTGCCTTTAAATCTTTTAAAAAATATTCACAACAAGAAACGACCCTTCGATGACGCAAAGCAAAGTAGAAGCAAATCGTACTGGGCGGCGGCACTTCTGTTAAACAAACTAGCGCATCACCGCGCGTTCAAGCTGAGTAAATAGGCGGTGATGCGTGACAGAAATAGGTGGACGCGTGTGAGTCCCGACAATCCGTCTCATCTATTGGCCCTGTGCTCTGTCGAGGATACGCATGAAGAAGCACGGGAAGTCGATGTGAGCAAGTTTGCATAGCTCATGTTAATTTCACAGCGTTTTCTCGACTTCGATGAACTTAAAAATCTGCATAAGATGCGAAATCAACCACAACTTACGCATATACTAATAATAACACACATCAGGTAAACTATTTTTCGTCGCTCAGTTATCCCACGTAGTCATATTTCCAGGGAGTCAGTTAACAGCTAATTACAGGCTACTTAAAGTTAGTCAGCTCAAGCAAGCAGGCAAATCCCAATCAGTCACCAATCTCTCGTTGTCCTCCGCTTCCTTCTTCCTCCGATAGCTCTGGTCGTCCTTCATCTTCTGCTCGAGACTGTCGAGCTTCGACATGAGACTCCTGATCTGCTTCTGGGCATCTTCGGACGCCCTCATCACCGACTCCTCGACGTCCGCGCGATGAGCTCTTTCCGCCTTGCACCGCTTTTCCGCTTCCTCCAGATCCGCGGTGAGTTTGTTGCACTGCGGAAGACAACGTCATCGTCGTCGTCGTCTCGCGGCGCTGGACTTTTAAGTTGGACTTTACGGAATATGCATTTTTGAGTTTAGCATGCCTTACGAGACGAATGGCCGTCCGTCGAAAAGCACTCACAGTTACAGTTCATTTAAATGAATTGTTAAAATAAGAAAATTAAAAACAAGTGTTTTTCACCTGGCGTCGCGACCCACAGAGGGGTCGTGAAGCATTTTAGGAGGAGTCGCGAGTAGATGTTTTATGTACACAGCTATGTTACATTTGCTCTAGTCGAGGTTTAGATTGGGGTCGTTGGGGTTATGGTGGCTTGCTATGATCGGTCGCGGTACAAAAAAGGTTGAAAACCACTGATTTAAAAGTAAACATGTTTGGCGAGTGGATACAAGCAAACAATTTCACGCTACCTCTCCGACAATGAATATTATGTCCAACAATACAATAGCAACCTTTTTTCACGAACACCTACAGTCACAACATAAAACTGATCCCTTGCCTTTAACACCGCGCAGCACAGACAAAGAAATCGCGTCACGAATGCAACGCGGCGAACGTCGCGCTTTGATACCGACCTGTGCGGTCAGTTTCTCGATTTCGGTTTCTTTCGCTCGCACGAGCTTGAGGTGGCGCGCCGGCGACGACTCGTCGGAGAGATCGCTTCGGTGCTTCGTTCCCTGACGTAATGCAAAGAACGTCACCAGCTACGTCACAAATTTCAGCTCCAGCCGAATCGCCGCATGACGCAGGGGAAGTGACGCGAGTCCGACGCAAGAAATTAAATAGAATGGCGAATGAATCACTGGCATTGCAAGCAGGCGACTACCCCCGACAGTCTCGTCGCCACGGTTTTTTTTGGGGGTCTTAGCCCCCCAAATTGAATTTGTAAATCCACCCACCGATGACTTTGTGGCGACGGTTATGACCCACGAAGACTGATACAGGGCTTCAATAAGCAGTGGGGGTTAGTCCAGGGCTGGGCAAACTTTTATCCCTACGGGCCACATTTTCAGGTGCCATTGGCAGGCCTGCCACACCGTTAGCTGGTGTAAGATAAAACAACATTTCTCGGCCCGCTGTTCTTTATTGGCAGTAATGCTAAATATTGTCCATCGGATGGAGTTCCAAGAAAAAATAATTTAGTACACATTAAAATCTTATTTATTGTGGGAATGTAGCTGTTTTTCATTGGAAATTGAAACGAAATCAGGTGAACGATAGTCAAAAATTTATCTAGATAAAAATATTCTCTATCCGTGCCTGACTTTTCCCACCCCTTGGGTTGGTCGTTGTTTCTTTGAAGCTCGACGCGCACGACAAAATTGCACCATTCAAGCCAGCGCCTGTCGCGAGATGGTCGTTGAATAAATAATGAAGGGTTAGACTGCCAGGTTGCAGCGCACCGCAAGCAGTACAAGACGCGCGAAGGCTTTGCTCATTTGCTGAAATTTCATTCCACTGAAAATAAAATCAACCTCATTTTGTAGCTTTCCTTTCTTATAGAACAGATCGACGCAGCAAAGGGCGCCACTTATAACGCGATGAGGTTTCCATCAACTGAACTTTCAGCGAAAGTACAACTTTACCGCTGTAGCCACCCAAGCTTGTCAAAAATGGTATAGCGCGATTGTGAAGCAAATAATAACTTGTAAAGTAGGTGTTCGTCTCCTAAACAACCGCACGTGTTAGCAAGTAAGACACGCTGGCGCTATAACGGTAAATCGTGAGAAAGATTTCGAACATTCGAAATACCGTACATCGTTCCCCCCCTAGAGCAAAGCCGCAAACGGTTATATTGAAAATATTCGTGTATTTTCAAACGAAAGCGTTTGTGTTAGTTGCTCGTAGCAACCAGAAGCAGAGTTGCGGCTGCGGCGTTTCGCAACCAAGACCCAGCAAGGCAACCAAAGCAACTGACAAGATATCCGGATGGTTTCGGGAATGCGAAGAATCACAGAAAATCTGTACGTAACAAATATTACTCACATAGAAGATGTGCACAACAAACATCAAACCTGCAGTGGCGAGGCAGCTTCTTTGGTGGTGGTGGCTCTGCGCTTTGAGAACGGGGAGGAAGGCTCTTCGCTTTCGGCAAGCTCGTTCAAGTCCGGGGCGGAGTTAACTGCAAGTTAAAAAACAAGCAACTGGAAAATCGAAGAACGGTCTCTTCCAACTATAGGCGTAGCCAGGGGCAAAATTGGGTCCATAGACCCCAAATTTGTAGCTTATCTTGTCGTTTTGTGCTTTGAGAGGATGTGTCCCAAACAAAACACTGATGCTTGCTCAAGTCAAAATATTTGGCCCCTCCCACAACTTTTGGCTGGCTACGCCACTGCTTCCAAACATCTGCGGGTTGAGAGACGAAAGCAAGGTGGTCTCGTAACGTGACGTAACTTTTACGAAAAGAACGGCAACAACAGTGACCCTTAAAAAAGGGCTGGTGATGGTTGGTTGAAACTGACAGAATGATAGAAAATGAGCGGAAGGTCTCGATAGGCAACTAGTTGGCAGGATTTGAAATTTAGGTGAATAACGGGCATACCAACTGACAAGTGCTTTCTACCGCAACCTGAAATAAAATTCATTTTGAATTGTCAAGGGTTGCTGGTGACCAGCAGCAAAAAGCATTTAATTTTGCAATCCAGCGAATTACGTCATGTTCCTGTAAGGCCTTGAAGCGAAGCAGCTACTGTAGTCTTTCAAGCGATTATTAAACATTAAATTCCGTAAGGGCATGATTATAATTATCGAAACGAGTCTTAAAATGTCCGCAGCGCAATTACCTCAGCACACTGCTTGCCTCTTGTACGTTGAACAAGTGCTGCCTTTTCGTGCGAATGACGACAATTTTTGCAACAAGAACTTCTGTCGCTTTACTTCTAACTCTGGTCATTTAAAAGTTCAACTTTAAATGATGCATAAGTGAACCGAGATGTGACGTTTCTTCGCTTAGGGTGGGTAACAATTGCGCGTTTGCTACGAGGGAGGGAGTTATTTCCTTTGTAGTCTTTCTGGTGGGAATTGACATTGACATATAAGCGCTACATGCACCGCTGTCACTTTTACCAACAGCTGTTCATTCATTACATCACACGCGGCGAAATCACACAAAGGGCCTCACCAGTTGATTGAATCACTATGAACGCTAAAATCTCTTTCAGAGCAACAAGTTCGAAAACAAAGGTATGTTTTGACTGCCTACTACACGGTTGTGCAACTCCGATACGAATAACCAGAAGCGTAAACCCAACATGAGCCCACACGAACCTCTGACCGACTTGGCTTCTCTGTCTGTAGTTGAGACTTGGCGCGCGAGGCGCTCGTCGCCCGATTCCGCCGACGGCGAAGACGCAAGTTTTGCGGAAGCGTCGTAGGACGGAGGTAGATCGTCGTGGTTCTCGTACGGGTGGTCTTGGAACGGACCGAATGAATCGTGGGACACGGAACGGAAGAAAGAAGTCCTGAATGAAAAACAACAAGCTTGCCACGTTGTCCGGGCGGGCCTGGACTTTTTTCGGTGTCCTCGGGCCTTGCGAAATTTGTTTATCGCGGAAATACAGTATCTTTATTTCAAATAATCAGTAGCGGGACAGGCGCGCCGGTCACGGAGACTGTCTTTCGCTTGAAAGAACTTTTTGATAACCTTCGTCTTGGAGACTGACAATGTAGAGACATGCTTGCTGTTAACTGGGCCACCCAGCGTCTAGTTCAGGGGTGGCCAAACTATGGCCCGCGGGCCGTATCCTGCCCGCCGACCAGTTTAATCCGGCCCGTCAAATACCTTGCACGTTTTTTTCAAGCACCAGCTTTCCGACTGTGGACAGCAGTGCAAAAGCATTGGATGCTGCCTGTAACGTAAATTGCGCTGCATCCGGCCCTGCAATGGCCAGGCAGTCGCGATATCGGCCCTCGGGTCAAAAAGTTTGGCCGCCCCTGGTCTAGTCAGACAAGCTTTCACGTGCTGCTGTTTGTAGCCGAGCTAGGGTGTTGATCGAGCTATACCCTGGTATTAGGCAGAAAAAGCCCACGCAGATTCATGCTTGTGGCATTTTACAGGCTGTTAGCACAGTTTTTATGCTAACTTTACAGGGTAGCAAAGTTTCCACGCTGGGCTGACAGGGATATATAATAAATTTTAAAATTGTCCAGCAGGCGCAAGCGAACGGCCTGGTGTACCGGAAATGTGAAAAAATGCCATCGAAAGTGACACCACAATGCATTCGCGTTTAATCGCTTCAGTTATGCTGCTGCACACCGCTTCTTGGTAAGCCGGAAAGCGCCTATACCACTTCACATGGAGCTTTGAGCGGGGTTTAGGATTTGCATACGTAATGGCAGAGCGTAGGCACGCAGCAAACGGACCTGCCCGAAACACAAAGCCGAATGACGAAAGTTCACACATTTAAAGGGTATAGCAGCAAACACAACGAACCCGTTGACGGCGGTTGAGGTAGGAGGGTCGCTATTGCCTTGATCTTTCGTCTTCTGATCACTCGTACCTTGACCAGCCTGTTTGAAAAGTACGGGCCATGAGCATACGATGCCATAACCGCAAAACCAAAGTTAACGTCGGCCTTTCGCCGAATGATGGCATATTAATTTTAGCCAAGGTGCTCAATTTTTCAAAACCATTTACTCCTTTCCGGCCGCTGCTACTGTTTCTTTCCGTTTCTTCGTAAATAGAACTCTGGTATCATGCAGCGATCACTGGCGTAAGGTGTGGGAGAGTTTGCTTCAATAGGAAAGGAAAAGGAAACGCGATTCGTTCCTGTTATCAGTGACTCCCTTATGTGGAAGCAAGAGCAAGCGTGTAAGAAGCGCAACTATGGTGACGTTACAATCGACAACGCTAGTTTCGTCGCTAACCTTTTCCGGTTTAATAAAACGCCTCGCAGACACATAACAAAAAGGCTTTGGTGGGGATCGGCACCCTCATTAGTGGTCCAAGACCCTAAAACGGAAACGCAGGTTTCACGAACGGAGCGCACTGGGCGCAAGACAGCGAAATCCGCGGACAACGCAAAAGAAAGAAACAAGCACAGACACCAACACGCATGCATTTCTACTCGTGCCATGCAGTAAAACCAAGCCCGGATACTGAGTAACACCAAACCGTGCAACATACACATTACCATACAGTACTTTCGGGTTATATTCATCAGACCTGTTGAGTATAAAGATAAAGCTTGGGAGGAAACGATAATGCAATCGCCGTAACAATAACAAATGTTTGTACTAGCGCTCTCACAACAATAGACATCCGTAGCCCACACCCCAAGTGCACAGCATTGGCTCGATGCGCAGCATGCATCAGAAGGCACTTTTTCAGGCATTGTTGCCGATTCTAACAATAAACAAAACACAAACAATAGATCAGGTTTTATTGACAGGTTTCGGGAAAATCTCCGTAAAATGCGCCAAACACAAGTCCAAAGGAATATTTATTCCCTGGACCTTGAAGAAGAAAATTACACGGGCTCTAAGGGCAACCTCGACCGGTAAGCACTTCAATACCGTCGTTACAGGTACTTTGGCGACGTCTGGCGGCAGCTCTTGAGCGCTGATTGGTTCGCTGACTAGTTGTATAGATAAGGTATTATCTATGATCGACTTAACATTGCGTGCAGTTGATATGCGTTCGCCCCATTAGCTTAGTATAGACCGGCTATCTCCAACCGAAATGCCTTGCTGGGTCAAAAAATTTTGTCGCTATCTTAATAAGAGCCGCAGATTGAATGACTTACTTCGTTCTCAGCTAACTATAATTCGGCTTGAGCTGCTGAATGCGTTCTACAGCAAAATGCAATAATAACGACTGTTTGACGTGTCTAGTCACTTCCTGACTATGACGTTATAAGTAAGGTTAGTGCCAAACGGACATAGCTGGTATAGACCATCAAAAAGCAGGCCTGGGCCAAGAAAATCTTCGCTGGAGTGCAATATGTGAATGCGAAGTGATACTATTCAGTTGTGTGCGATGTTTCATCGGGAACAAAAGCGCGCAAAGTTATGAAATAATGACATTTTGCACATTGATTTGAATTCCCTCTGACAAACCCCTCTCCCAAAAGACCAAGATGGTCCGCACCACAAGCGCGCAGTCCCGTCGCCACGGGGTACTTTGGTGGGCTTAGCCCCTTATCGAAATGTGAAGCAGTGTAAATCAGTCGAGTTTTTGTCAAAGTTTTGAATGTCAAGCCCCCCTGCACAAACGTAAAGCCCCCCTTTTGAAGACTTTCTAGCGACGGTTCTGCCTATGCAACGAATCAGCAGATCCATCAGTTCGCGTAAACTGCCGCCAACCAAGCGCCAGCCACACATCGCCAGGGTACCTGAAACAAGGCAAAGAGGTTCTGGACACAACAAATGCCCGCGAGTGAATTAAAGCGTCAGCCTACAAACAAACATCTTGCCTTATCGGCGTCAGTTTTAGACTCGGCAACCGCAAGGTTTATCACCAATTGCGTGTCAACTGCGTTCCAGGTTTTCAAACCTACACAAACCTTCATACGTCAGCGCATCTGTCGCGTCATGGCAGTATCTGCTTTGGTATCGTTACTCACGGCAGAGCAACGAAACCCAAGCAATTTGCCGCCCACATTAGAAACAGCCCCGCAACGGCTGCGGTTCGAATGAGCAGCAATATTTGTGAAGACGCCGCGAGGATGACCAGTGACCATGCTGGTTAGTTGGGAGCGGAACGGGAATTCTGCCGGCAACGCATTATCGTGAAGCGGCTTGTCGTATCGCATCTGTTACGGGGCGCTAGAAGCGAACCGTTCGTGTCGTGTCTTCACAAGCGGGAAGCACAGCGTTTCGCCAGAGCACAAGAGGTTATGAAGGATCTAGCACTGCTTTGTCTGAGCAGACGATGGTCATACGGTGTGTTAGTTCGGCACATGTGCAGAAGCGACCGCAGAAATTTTTGAATAATGCAAAAGATGCGAGCTGACCACCCGTAGGGCACAACACCGGGCAGGCAAGAGCAGTAAAAGCCTGAGATGCAGGTTCGCACAAAACGCATCGCGCCTCAGGCGATAACAATGGCAGACAACATCTGTTCGGTGGTCGTCGCGTAAAACGGACCAAAAATTGACGTAAGGTCGCTGTTTACGGCGGTCGTATGTCGGGAGGGCGCAAGAATGTCTCAAGGCAAACTTTTCTTGCGTCTTCCTCCTTGTTTTTTCGATTTGCTTTTGTGCGATTGGGATCTGATTTTTTTCGCTGTGACATTTCGGTCATCCGTCCCATTATATTATTTAAACTTGCCGTAACAATATTCACTAATCTGTATTTTCGGCCAAAAAAATTTCGGTCTACGACCGAAAAAATGAAGCCAAATTGAGATGCTTGTGTCGCATCGCGAAAATAGCCGCACCGATGTGTATATATATTCGCACACTGGTTGATGACCACACGTCAAGAAAAACGAAGAAAATTGTAGCTGTGAAGTCTGCCTCTGGAAGGCGTAAAACCACGTGTTCGATCATCCTCAGTGCACTCGAAACTAAGATTTCTCAAGCAACTTCGATAAATACGAGCGAGAAGAGATCACCGAACAGTTAGGCAAACTATTGCTGAGCGTTTGTAGCAAACATATTTTATTTAAGCTTCAGCGCTTAGACCAGCTATGTCCAACCCGCGGCCCAGACGAAGGTTTTGTGCGACCCAGTTTAAGTTTTCTCTGTAGTAAAAGCATCTTACGTACTAACAACTTGTCCTTATTTTGATAAACACTTGAATTCAACATTTTTGTTGCAGGTGGTCCTCAGTGCCACTTTATCACGTCTGTTACCATTGCCGGTAGTATTCGAACGCTTTCTGGACATTAGCTTTAGCTAAATTTAGTTTTCGAAGATCAAAGTAAGCCATTCAATTTGCGGCCCTCGTTAATATATGTTATTCAATGTGCGGCCCTGGTTAAGATAGTGACATAATTTTTGGCCCAGTGAGCCATTTGGGTTGGACATAGCTGGCTCAGACGCAACGAGAAAAACATTGTATGTTATAATTTACATCAGAGATTCCGGAAGCTGCCGAGAAATTAACTTTTCAACCAGCTTCGGGCGCTGCGGACGCGCGTCAGAGCTTTGCATTTCTCGAAAGGTTCTTTCTGCCACATTTTCTGCCAACTTCTGCGCTCAGAGAAACTTTCTTTCCTACGTTCAATACTTTCTTTATTACGTTGAAAAAAGATACAAAAAAGCTTGATGTTATGGAGGTGGATAATGCCGTCCTGAGCGGGGCAAAAGCTTCCATTGAATGAAGGGGTCAAAGATTGTGCTTGTAGACGGAGATCTGCGTGTTAATCGCTAGAAAACTGGTTTCGCTTATAATTACAAAAATAAGCGTATTTGCTGCGTCATCAAATGTTACTGTGTGAAAAGCGCTTTTCTCAAAAGATACGTCACGGACAGCAAAACGTCATCACGACGGGCACCTGGCCGAGACCGTTGGAAAGCAGATCTAGCTTCCTGAGCTGCTTCTCGGAGAGCAGCGAACGCGCTTGCTTCAGTTTGGCGTTCAAGTCGTTCTGGGACAGGATGAACTGCTCGTTCGCCGCGTTCCAAGTTCGCTTCAGCTCGGCGTGCATCGCCTGCTCGTGTTCCAGCATCCGACAAACTGCGAACGCCCGACGCAAATAGATGAGAGGTGGACTGCACAGCACACAGCTACGCACGCACGCNGGTGGTGGATGACCGATTCGATGACGAGGTATTTGATTTTGAATTCAAGCAGTAATTGGCCAACACTTGAACCAAGATTATACATAAAACAGGAAGGGGGGGGTGAGGAATCCACATTTAAACATGTCAAACGTCGCATCTTGAAACTGGTCGTGATTTTCGTCGACTCAAAACGCGTTTTCTTTTTCATTCAAGTGGGAATGCTACCGTCACACGCCGTTGTGTTCAGGCTATGCCGTGACCGTGACAGGGGCAAAGGCTCGCGGGGATGCGGTTTTACTTGGCGAGAAGCTTTTTTTTTGGACTCAGGCGCTGCCGTTGGAAAAAATATGAAGACATTCAAACTTGCACATTAATCGAATTGAACAAGAAACGACATTTTGGTTTATGGCGTCTACGACGACGGACATTTTATGATAGGTTGTGAAGCTCTCGTCAATGATGACCGGCCTGACAGGTAAATTATTATCAAACTAGAAAGCACTATTCTCTACTTCGTAGCAAAGCGCGCCACAGCTTGTATTGGTACAAAATAACATNCCACGCACTTGCGTNAAAATGATTTTTGTATTTTGCGTTCACACCACACAAAGCGCTTTCGGGTGTTAATAGCCTCTGTTACGAAGTGCGCTACGTTGATGGTACTGTAATAGCTTTGCCTGACGTGTCTTAATAAGATGTTTATCTCGCGAGCTCACGGCAGTTGGACGGTGATAACACTACAAACGGCTAAGATCACACGGGAAAGCCGGCAGCACTCGCACAATGGTAGCGAGTCGCTTCAAACAACTGGCGTCACAAGGATTGATTGTTAAATCATCTGTGACGCAAGAAGTTAAGGAAAGTGCCCGTAAAGCAGGAGTAGCAGCCAGCAGCTCGCCCCGAGGTCCAATGGACGTGCGATCGTCGTTTTTCTTTATATGGCTTTTCAACATAACACACCGACCTTCGTGCATCTCGACTTTGAGCATGTCGTTTTCGTCGCGAAGCACTCCCACCTCGGTCTCGAGCGCGTCGGTGAAGAGCTCGGCCTCTGCGAGCTTGTCGGCCCGCTGCGGCGGCCTGTTGCCCTCGACCTGTCGAAACTGGCAGGATCAGATCGCAACACAACGAGGCTTTGCGTTTGCTACAGAGGCGTAGCCAGGGGGGTCTGCGGGGCCATGCCCCCCAAATTTTTAGAACATATAGTCATTTTGTGCTTGGAGAGGCAGTATTCCAGACAAAATAGTGTTATTCGCCTAAAATCAAACATTTTGCTTCTCCCCAAATTTTTTTGACTCCCCACGTTTTTGGGCTGGCTACGCTACTTTTTTGCTAACATACAGTGGTTCCCAAGTATGGGTCGCAAAAGGTCAAAAATGGGCCGCGCCGAGGCTATCCAAACCTGAGTTGTATATTTTCAACGTTAGCACTGTTTGTCGTCTGTGTGTGTAGCGTAGGTGCTTGAGAAAAGAGTAGATTACTGACACTGGAAACGAACTTAGCAACTTACTGCCCAAAACCATCCATACAAAAATAAACTGATACTGATACAATCGTCATTTTTCATACGCTGTTTGAGGCTCGGGTCGCGAAGTGTTCATCAAACTCAGATTTGGGTCACGCTCAAAAAAGTTTGGGAACCACTGTTCCAAACAAATGCAGATAGCAACCTGGTGGAATGTAACTCAAAACGACATACCAGAAAAAGACAAGTAGCATTTTGCTTCAATCCGAGGTGACCGTGGCAAGCGGGAAGGTTTCCAGTGCAAAGCATGAGGAACAGGTTAACTACTACTAATGGTATTAAGTCGGCCAATCAGCCCGCCGCTCACCTCCACGTGACTTGCCGCTTCTTGTTCGGAAAGCCTTCCGGTGACGTCGCCAGGTTGCTATGCGACAGGAAAGAGTGAAAACTTTATAACTGAAACGCGTATCGTAGCGAGAGAGTAAAATTGCAGAACTTCACGCGATGTGCCAGTGCCTACCGCTCACAAACTGAATAACGTAACTCAACACGAATATTTAGCAAATTAAGGACAAGCTTCTTATCAAACGATTACTGTCGGCAGAAAAAAGAACGTGTAGGTGAAGCATTTGTGTACAACAGAGTGGGCGGAAAATAATAGCGTGCAGAAAGAACATTAACTAATTGCACTGCAAACAAACCGTCGAAACAACACATTTTCAAGCAAAACATGCAAAACGCTGAAAAGGAAAAGATGCAACACAAGATACTATTCCACATAAGCCGCAAGCACTAAAAGCTCTATATGCAAGCAAAACAATTATTTTAATGTATTGTAAGGAAAAACCTCGTCGGGCGTGAGTGTCAGTATCTCTTCTTCTGCTCGCTTCAGTTTTTCTTTCAGGTCAGCGATCTCGTTTTCCAAAGGAACGACAACGGACTTAAGGTTTTCCGCTTCGTGTTGAGCCTTTGAACAGTTTGAAAACAAACGCCGGGCGTCACAAACCTCATTCAAAGCTGACGTCACACACGCTCAGCAAACGTCACCGTCGTCTTTAGCGATCTACGCCAAAGCGAACGGTTTTTACCGTCCCTTTCAGGTGAAAAGTACCAGAACAAATGTCTTCGCTTTGATTCCACATCTTTCAGCCCTTACTCTTAAAGGCAGGGGATCAAATGCAAATCACAGGTTCGCGGTACTCTCGTGTAATGNAAAAGGAAAAAAAATGTTTCCACGACTGAGACTTAAAAAAAACAACGAATAAAATCCTTCGAGCACGGTGTGCGAACAGAGAACAGATACAAGAGAGTCACGAAACTGTTCAGCAGTTCGTCCCAAAAGTTATTCGAAGTGGTAAATAAAACATAGAAAACGGTTTTGACATTGTTGCTTCCACCCTCCCCGTAACCATGCCAACCATACGCTGCGCAGGAGAAGCGAATTATTTTTCACAGCAAGTCTTTCCGGAGAAAGCGCGCATGCGGCGCAGGTCACCTTCAGCATGCTCGTTTCCAGCTCACGGTCGACCAGTACTGAGAACTCGTTGGTTTTCTGTTGAAGGGACGTTTGGGCTTGAGCCCACATTTCCCTCAATCTCTTCTGCTCGTCTTCGATCTTCGTCTTCTCCTCCTCCCACCGACGCCTTTCCTGCTCGAATTGTACGAGAAGTTCGCCTCTTTGTTCCTCCATTGAATCTGAAAAAAAAAAATCAAAATGGGTAACGGTTACAGCGATTTGGTTTCCTATACCAGTGTTTCTCAAGCTTTTCCATCTTGCGGACCGCCAAGTCATATCTTATCTTTGCGGACCCCCAACCTAAACCAGGGGCTCTTCACCTGGGGTTCGTGAACCCCTTAGGGGTCCATTAACCGAAATCCAATCAAGAAAACCGCTCGTTTTTATCCGCCCGTTTGGGCCATTATTCAGCTTCATCGCGCCGCAACTGTAGTCGGACATGTTCGTGTTGCAAGTCGGCTGACCTTTTTTATTGATTCCGGTGACTGCAGTTGGCGGCAGGCTGAAGTCTGAAATCTGCTTCGTGCCGGAGCGGTCGAGGCGCTCACACTAAGAAGCGACCAAATTTAATTTCGCAATAATCGAAAATGCGTTGACAAATCGAAGGGGTCCGCAGCGACAAAAGTTTGAGAACTACTGCTCTAAACCATGGCTTCTTAAAATTTTTATATTCTGCGACCCATTTTGAAAGAGATTTTCTCTGCGACCCTTTCATGAATAGCCCAGATGTTAATCATACGAGTAAACGTCCCATTACAAATCTCAAGAGGCATTTTTGTCTTTGGTGAAATCATAAAATGCACACAATCCAAGAAACTATAAGAATAACAAAACATCCGCACGTAATGGAAAAAGGCGAAAAAAATTAACAAAAAACTTTAGTTTATGTAGAGGTTATAAAACACAATCACTGGGCTGGATGTACTTGATGATTTTTACACAGATCATCCAATGCGTACATTGATACAACGGAGGACAAAAGACATTCTGAACATTTTTCAAAAACGATCTGTTTTTGGACTTGGTGAATTATCAATTTTGAGAATGCCTCTTCACACAAGTGTGTTGTGGAAAAGGCTAAGAGTTTATGAATGGCTAGATCAGAAATGACTGGCTATTCATTTCTTGTTCTTTTCAAAAAATCACCAACTCTGTTTTGAAACTTCCAGTTGCAAACTTTGTCGTTAAATAATTCCGCAAATTCATCCTGGACATGGTGGCCTCCTGAAATTTCAAGTGTGTATGGTTTGCGGATCCAATTTTTCTGAATCACATTGCAACGTACTTCTGAATCTGTGTACGAAGTTTTTAACTTTAGTCTAAAACTACTCAGTGTTCTCTCAAAGCAGTTAGCCTAGCCCCTAGACTAGACCTAGAGTTTTAGATACAAGTGTGCCCTTGTGTCGGAATGAATGCAACAAGGTCAATATTGGTCAGCACGGCAAAACAATCATGAGGTTACAACGCATAACTTGTTGTGCTTAGTTCAGGGGTTCCCAACCTGGGGTACATGTACCCCTAGGGCAGGGTTTCTTAACCTGGGGTGCTGAAATCAATTTCAGAGGGTGGTGGGGAAGGTCACATATGTGGCAGTCAAAGGTAAAAGGAATATGATGTACTGTACTTGTCTTTCCTCATCCTTATAGTAACCATGTGTTAGCCAATGGTAGGGGGTACTGGACTGCTTAGGGCCTGACCAAAAGGGGTGCTGAGGTAGAAAAGGGTTAAGTAACCCTGCCCTAGGGGTACATTTGCCTATCTGAAGGGGTACATTTAAGGTTAGCAATAGAAGGGGAAAATATATTTATATAATATAAAAGTTATATTGAAAATTCTGTGGATTTTTGTTAATTTACTCAACCTTTTTGTCATAGGAAATTTTTGGGGGTTGAAGGGGTATATGGTCAGAGAAAGGTTGGTAACCTCTGGCTTAGTTGATTATTATTATCATTTGATAGCTCAGGCAGACACCCTAGTAGGCTAAATAACTGACAGCATGAAACATGGTATTACCCATAAAAATTCAGTAGAAACAGATTCACAGGTCTACTTTTAATTTTCTTGTAAAATTTGGAAAAACTTTTATATAGGATTTGTCAAGCCAATTTGTTTTGCAACCCCAAATGGGGTCGCAACCCATAGTTTGAGAAGCCCTGCTCTAAACAATGAATAAAGGAATAGACGGCCTACACACGAGCGAAAAAAAGTTTTTTTGATACACGTCAATGCATGTGCAAAGTCATAGCAGAAAATTCCATGGATTACCTAGTTACGTCTAAAGGTGCATTTCAGAATGCAGTTGTGGTGCGATTATGCTGAATAATGGCCCAAATTGGCAGATAAAAATTAGAGGGTTTTCTTGATTGGAGTTTGGTTTACGGACCCCCTAAAACACATTTATAGGCCCCTAAGGGGTTCATGGACCCTAGGCTAAGAACCTCTGGCCTGTATAAACGCACTTATCGTAGCCCAATAACCACTATGTGAAAAATAAGTATGGACGCGTCAATCAAACGGCCAAAGCTTCGACTTTCAGGCGGCTTTAGGGAAAACGACGAGCCAAGCCTTTAACGTGCTGTACTGGACAGAGCCATTACTTTAACACTTGTTGCTCTCGAAGTTCATTGATTAGCGAACGGGTAGGTATCAACGGTAACGACGAACGAAGCTAGCAGTCAAACACATTGAACAAAACAACAAATGGCAAAAATATCTGAGACCGGAAATAGCGCAAGACACTAGCATGCGAATTGACTGTTAGAACCATCACGGTAATCTGAAAAGAGTTGGAAGTGCGTGACTGCCAAGGAACGTTTACGAGGGGATCGGTTTTACAGCAACAGATTGCGATTTAGCTTCTGCAATCTGGATCAGAAAGACGGCTGCCTCGACGCGCAAACAAGGTTAAAAGAAAAGGCAGGCAGAAAGTTTCCGGCTCGCACTCGAACCACTCAGGAATCCAACTTGACACCTTTCGGATGCAGGAACGCACCACACCGTTCGACCTAGAGACAATGCTGCAGCATCCTCACACGCCGAAGGAGTACAGCGGCTAGCCGCTAAATTTGCTGACCTTGCAAAACACAACGCAGAGATTCAATCTCCTCTTGATGGTGTTTGTTCAGGTCTTCAACAGCTTCCTAACAACAGCAAAATTTTAATAGGTTTGGCAGAAGTTATGACGAGGATGAAAACCCCGTACAACAACAGTCAGCACAGCACAATAGCAACGCACCACGTAGCTAGAATGGTTGAAAAAACAAGCTGTTTCGCAACAAATTCTTAATTTTTGACAGCATATGAACTTGTTTCAGTCCTAACCGGAGTTTCGTGGATATTTCACGAAACCAAAACTGGCAGATTATACCATGGCTGGTATCAAAACAGGCAGTCTAAAACAACAGATGAAACTTTTGACAAACGCAAATAACTCACACCTGTTTCGTGTTTTCGGAAACAGATGCAACCATTTTCAAATTTTCAAGTTCATCGCGGAGCAAGGACAGCGTTGCTTCAAGCTCACTTATCTGCTTGCTTGCTTCAAATAACTTGGAACCCTGTTCTCGAATTGTATCTGAGAAGTATAGTTGAAAAAAGTGGGAATCAATAGATGTTTTCAAGTAGAAGCAGCAAGATACTACTACGAATTGCTTATGCATGCAACATTTTTATTTCACAACGAACAATGGTACAGCAACCACCAATATGATATATGCAACGACAGTGGTAACTGTTTTGATTTTAACCCTGCACTCCTGAAGTCAAATCGCTCAAGTATAGCAAGACACAAAATAGATTTTCTTATCTAGTGTTGATCTCACTGTCAAACAGACGTAGGAGCTTGTATACTTTATCTCAAGCTGACGTTATAGCTGAAGGAGACAATTTAGACATGCACAGGAACTGTAACAACAAAATGATTTATTTTCTGAAACCACAGTACAAATACGTGACAATAGTCTTTGGCAATACGGGTCTTTTTGTCATGCAACTTTGGTACTTAGATCAGTGTGGTCCAACTCAGGCCTGCGGGCCATATGTGGCCCGCCACACCGTTTTCCATTGCCACCGGAAGCACTCAGGAAAAATCTTCAAATATAAAATTTGATGAAAAAACGTGGTTACATTTGTCTCACTGAATTGCCTGTGCTTGATAAAGTGCATTTGCACAAGAACAATGCATTTTCTGTGTACCATTTTGTTTTATTTATTTATTTTGTGTTCAAATTAGAAGATACGACCCACCACCAACTCTCCACTGAGGGACCTGACTAGATAACCTCTGTGTTTTTTTCGGTGCCCTGGCATTCGTTGTCTTGAAGAGTATATCTGGCATGATGAACTCAGTACCACCAAATAAATCTGTCTATTTATCCACGAAACGCAGCCTTCTCAAAGTGGCCCTCGTGCCAAATTAATTGCCCATCCCTGCAGTAGGTAATTTTAAGTAGAACAAGCATAACATCGTTTAATAAAAATGTGCAATAATAACAGTGCTAGAGAATGCAGAGAGCTTCTGAAAATTAGTAAGTGTGTGATAGTACATTTTCTTCAATGAAGCAAGTCAAATCTAAAAACAAAAATCGAATGGCAGGCGCAACACTGTATGATAGTGTCAGAGAAGCCTCAACCACAGGCATCCCACTGATAGAGATCTGTAACACATTCCTATTTGCTATTGTGTAATAATTTCAATGACGCACTCACTCATCTTCCTTTTCTTAGTTTTAACTGTTGTGAATCTGTAGTTTTATACATCATTTTACTGGAAGTGGCCCACGAGTTGTCACGTGTTTGTAAAATAGCCCATAGGTCAAAAGTAGTTGGACCACGCTGACTTAGATAATGGTGTTATTGGTGTACGTTCAGAGTTTAAATAAGAATACTATGTGACTGTGCTGCATGACCAAAAAGCAGGGCCATTGGAAGCACACTATAATCTTTGCAAATCTAAGCAAAATAAAGTGTTTGTTGATATTTTGCTGTCAGAGTTAAAACCAGGCCTATGGAGCTGGGCTCTACTTAAAATTTCAGGAGCTAGATGTTTATAAGACAGCTGCAGCTTCAAACCTTGTGCAGAGATACTGCTGTCATTAGCTATTTTCATTTTTCATCATTGTAATAGCAACCCTTCACAAAATGTAAAAATGTTGTTGCTTACTCTCTGAAGCCTTTTTTTTTAATACACCATGTGCTTAGGCCAGCTATGTCCAACCATATTTGCTTACTAAGCCAAACATGATGTCACTATCTTAACCAGGGCCACACATTGGATGACTTAATTTGATCCTAACATACTAAATTTAGTTTCAATTAAGGTGCTGAAAGCGTTTTAATCGTAACTGCAATGGTAACAACTGTTTGGTATCTGTAACAATTACATGAGTGTGATTTCATAGGCAAGTTTAGTGCCAGTGGAACCAAGGTAGAAACCAGGAAACTAGTAAAAAGTTTTGCACCAAGGTGTCAGTGGACATATGGAAATCTCCCAGCACGCAGTACAGATGCAATGAAGTGGCACTGAGGACCACCCGCATCAAAAATGTCAAATTTAGGATTATCGAAATAAGGTCAGGTTGTCAGTTTGTAGGCTACTTCTACTGCAGCGAAAACCTTTAATTGGGTCACATGTGGCTCGCGGGTTGGACATAGCTGGCTTAGGTATTAAGTCAGCAAGCAAGGCTCACAAGGTACAACTAAACTTTTCAATTTCAAGTAACTTTTTAATCCCTAATTGCATTAAATGGTAACTGTGAATGAAAAAGCTAAGTGGGGTTTTCTGCCACGTTGAGAAAGTGATAGGGAGGTATACTTGTTTAGTTGAACAGGAAACACTTGTGTAGACAAACTGTGATCTAAAAGTTGAATTTGAAACGCTTAGAAAGAATTTGAAACGCATTTAGAAAGGTATCAAACACACACTTTTAAGTGTTGTTTAGAAGATCCAGCAATAAAACTAATTCATCAAAATGCAATAGACCTGGTTTAATGAGCCTAGCTTGGGACTGGACAATTTTGGGATTATTAAGCGGTTGGGCTTATTAACCAGGGGACAAATTTTTGTCCCTCTCATGTGCATAAATGAGTATGGCTGACTGTGCTATCGCTAATAGTTGCTTAATCTAATAACACTGTACATGACAGTTACTGGTAACAAGCAACTGTTCATTATGGTAAAACAATATTCATTTCCACGCAAAAACATCAAGAGTAAGTTGCCAGGACAAGGCTACGTCTGCACATCTCTTTGCCATTTTAAAAATAAATCCAGCAGAGCAACAGTTGTCTCACCTGTGGATTACGGCACAAAAAAACAATTTGGAAGTCAGAAGCATAACGAAGTGTTAAACAGTCAAAAACAAGACAAAGTGTGAGTTGCAACACTTTTGCACTCAATTTTAAGCAAATCTATTTGAGAATTGGCCGATTAAGCTGGGTTTATAAAGTGTTTTTTTTACATGAATAAATGGAATAATTCTGCAGCGGACAATTTCAAGCTTATTAACATTTGAGAGCCGGGGTACGATATATTTGTACTTTGAAATCGGCCTAAAACCAGCAGTTGTTGGTTGCCTTACCAACGCCATAGCTCCTCTGCTGATTGCGCTAGAGTAGGGTTGCCATACATCAGGTTTTTCCCGGACACGTCTGGGATTTTAGTGGCCTAATATGCATCAGGGAGAAATGTTAAAAAGTGCTTCAATGTCCAGGATTTTGGACTAATGCCTTTTATGAAATCTAACCGCAATGTTTTCACAGCAAGAATTACTAAGTGCTAAAGATTAAACTTTGCAATTTTTTACAATTAAAAATGGCTAAGCGACAATGTACAGTTACTGACGAGATGACGGCAATACATCCATGTTCCTGGAAAAGTAGAAATGAATGGGAAGCAGAATGCTTAGTTTGTAAACCAGGAACATGCATGCATCTCGGTTTCATACTAGTATCGCAGATTGAAAATCACATCTCATTTCTGATAAACATTGCAAATCAGTAAGTGGAGCTTCCTGATCAAGTAAAGTGACAACGGATGTAAAATAGAAGATNAAGTTAATTTTTGCTCTTTTCCTTTTNTACTGTATTTATCCTATTGACACGGGAAAGCAACGGTGGCAATGTGNTTTGGATGCATCCGGAGTTTATACCATAATAAAAGTGTTTTCGTCGCAAAAATTGGTTACAGTAACTAACATAAAAATCTGTCAGGAATTGCACCTCATCAGATATGGTAACCCTATGCTAGAGAGCTGTTCAAGGGCTCAAACGGATCAGCCAGTCTTCTAGCCTGCACGTGAAAAAAAATTTTTGGTTGGCGGTTGCAGATTGTTTGTGAGTGACGTCGTAAGTGAAGTAGGTTTTAGGCCATTTTGTCTCATGTTACCTGGCATAGAGCCCAATAGCTAAGCCAAAGTATTTTGCTGAAGTTTTCATTGGAAACTTAGCTCGAGTCTGAGTCTTTTGAGCCTTTGATCGACTTTAGCATTTCTGGTTCAAAAGTTATGATCTAAAATAAACAAATTAATTAATTACCTATTTAATTAACTAATAAGTCAAATATTTTTATTACTTTTGATCATAACTTTTGAACCCGAAACCCCAGCAGGTCATCCAAAGTATCAACAGACTCGGATTGTAGCCTAGTTTCCAATAAAAACTTCAGCAAAACACTACCATCTAATGGTTTGGACCCAGGGCCAAGGTGGCCTAAAAGTCCTCCACATATGATGTCACTCAGAAAAAATCCGCAACCGCCAACCAAAAAATTTTTTTTCAAGTGCAAACTACAAGACTTGCCGAGTTTTTTTTAGCTTTTGACAGTGTCTGTAGTGCTTACCGGACCAGAGAAATTCCCACACAAAGCCACGTGCAATCTGGTTGTTTTTGTGCGAACCGTTTGACTTAACCCAGGTGCGAAAGTGTTAACACCTTCACTGCCAGGTGGATTCACCGATAAATCCCGCATTTTCCTACCTTTTGCAACTCCATAACTCTCCAGTTGATTGTGCTAGAGAGCTGTTCAAACCCTCAAAAGACTCTGCAAGTCTTCTATTTTGCAATGAATAAAAATTTTAAGTTATGGGTGTTTGCTGGGTGATGTCCTAAGTGGGGTAGATCTAGACCACTTTGGGCGAGGTTATTAGGCCCTGGGCCCTAACTGCCAGAGGGAAGTGTTTTGTTCAGGTTTTCATTAGAAAGTAGGCTAAAATAACCAAAATTTGAATAAAAGAATCTTTTTGGATAATTTTTACACAAATCTAGTTTTTTTGGCCATAACGCTTGAACCAGAAACGTTAGAAAGCCAATCAAAGGCTTAACACTTTGAGAGCCAGTGCACAATATATTAATACTTCGATTTCGGTGTAAAAAACAGCAGTTTTCGGTTGTCTTACCAACACCCTAGCTCCTCTGCCGATTGTGCTAGAGAGCTGTTCAAGGGCTCAAATGGATCGGCCAGTCTTCTAGTCTGCACTCGTAAAAAAATTTTAGGTTGGAGGGTGCGGATTTTTTGTGAGTGACGTCATAAGTGAAGTAGTTTTGGGGTCATTTTGGCTCATGTTGCCTGGCCTAGGGTCCAACCGCTAAGCCAAAGTGTTTTGCTGAAGTTTTCAATGGAAACTAGGCACGAGTCCGAGTCTTGTGAGCCTTTGATCAACTTTCTAGTGTTTCTGGGTCAAAAGTTATGATCTAAAATAAACAAATTAATTAATTAGCAAATTAGTCAAATATTTTTACTACTTTAGATCATAACTTTTGAACACGAAACCCCAGCAGGTCATCCAAAGTATCAAAAGACTCATATTGTAGTCTAGTTTCGAATAAAAACTTCAGCGAAATACTACCACCTAACGGTTGGCGCCCAGGGCCAAGGTGGCCAAAAAGTCCTCCATTTATGACGGCACTCACAAAAAACCCACATCCCCAAGAAAAAAAACTTTTTTCGAGTGCAGACTAGAAGACTTGCCATGTCTTTTGACGCTTCGACCAGGTCCATAACTCGTACAGCAGCGGAGAAATTCCCGTGCAAAGTCACGTGCATTTCAGCATTTTTTGTCGAAAATCCTCAAAAGCAAGCAGATGCCGAATTGTTAAAAGACTCGGATTTTAGACTACTTTCCAGTAACAGCTTGAGCTAAATACTTCCCTCGTGGTTGGGACCCAGGTCCCAATAACCTCAGCCAAAATGGGGTAAAACCTACCCCACTCATGACGTCACCCACAAAAAACCCAAAAGCCAAACTTTTTTTTCATGTGAAACAAGAAGAGGGGTTTGAACAGCTCTCCAGCACAATCGACTGGAGAGTTATGGAGTTCCAAACAGGGTTGTAGAGCTGGAGGTTTTTGGGTGGAGCCAAAGTCGGATTCCTAACAACACTGGGAGTCAGAGTTGGATTTTTTGTCTGACTCCGGATGTCCAATTGGATCATTTCTTACATCACACTCCTAAATTGGGAATTTCTGTTGAAATGGTACAATTTTTTTTGTAACTTTTGTTGAAACAGGGATTTCTTGCTGTGCACCGTGATTTCCATTGATTTTAACAGCCAAATTTCATTCCCTTTATTTTAAGGAGTCGGGAGTCAGAAATTTTGGAAAGGTTGGAGTTGGGAGTCGAATATTTTACCTCCAACTGCGCAACCCTAGTTCCACGGTGGCACGAAAATGTGGGATTTACAGTTAAATCCACTCGACACCGAAGGTGTTAATGAAAATATTTAACAATAAGGAAATTTAGCTCACTACAACTCACACAGCACACATGTGAAATCATGCATTTTTACGAAGCTAGTTACCCTTTGTATATATACTTCCCACTCTTCTTTGGAAGTTTTGCAAATACTTTTAGTTACTGCTGTGCAAATCCGACAGGAGCAAGAACTGCTAACAGCATATTCATTAACAATGATTGCCAGAAATCTCACACCTTTTTGAACCAAACAATTTCATGAATACATGCAAAAATTCAGTTTTGTTTTGTCACAACAGTAATGCTGTAAAATTACCAATTTATAGTTGTACTTTTTTGGCCATAACTTTTGAACCAAAAATGTTAGAAAGCTAATCAAAGGTTCAAAAACTCAGATTCTAGACTAGTTTCCACTAAAAACTTTAGTGAAATACTTCCCTCTTGTAGTGGGACCTATAGCCCTACAACCTTGGGCAAAAAGGCCTAAACCTATACTACTTATGACGTCATCCACAAGAAAATAAAACCCAAAACCTAAAATATTTATTTCATTGCAAACTGGAAGACTTGCCGAGTCTTTTCACGGTTTGAACAGCTCTCTAGCGTAATCCACCGGCGATTTATGGAGTTGCAAAAAAAGAGGAAAGTTACATTACATATACTCTTGTGTTCTCCCTTTGCAGTGTCATGAGTGGTCTCTGAGCACCTTTGACCATTTACTCTGTGTCATGGACAGGGTAGACAAAAACCCAGATATTCTTTTTGTTTTATTTTTTTAAAAACTATTTTTTGTTTTTTGTATAAAGAAGCAAGATTTTGTTTGTTATTTAAAGAAAACAGAAAAAACATTCTGAATTGTTTTTATTCCGTCATGCAATATCACCATTTTCAGAACTAGTGTATTTTCCGGACCATAAGGCGCACTTAAAATCCTTCAATTTTCTCAAAAATCGAGAGTGTGCCTTATAATGCGGTGCGCCTAATGTATGGATCTGGTTGTGCTTTCTCGTCTCAAAACAATTTTATGTGCAATTTATATTAATAGCACCGTTTATGATAAACAATTTTATTATAAACAGTGCTATTTATGTAATTGTTAGTTACGATTTTTTTGTAAACAGACCATCGTGTTGCATAATAAACCAACAACAATTGCAATGAGCAACATCCCAGAGTAGCTAGCACATACCACAAATCGTATTACTCTGTGGGGCTCCAGACTACATTGCTGCACACCGAATCAAACACACGCACGACTTTTATTTTATTCTATTCGTGTCTTGCGAATTAGGCGTGTCATGTATGTCAGATTAAACTTCCTCGTATGTAATGACAGATTAAACTCCCAGTGACAACTCATTCACTCGGGTGACTCCGGCACTCGGCAGTTATTGTGAAAGAGTTGAGTACAGTTTGACTTATCTAAGTTTTGCTTGATTTAATGCGCCGTATGTATGGAAAAAAAAACAGTTAGCATTCAATTTTTGATACTGCGCCTTATAATCCAGTGCGCCTTATGGTCCCGAAAATACAGTACACAATAGGGTGGTCCTTATTTGGAAAGTTTGGAAAACTGTACGGGAACCAGGATAAATTTGTTCGTTTTTGGTGAAAAACTATCTATGCAAAATATCTCAGAGAAAAACCGATGTTTACAGGTTGCACATGAGCAGTGAAATTTAATGGGTCCTTCCATCCCAACTCAACCAGTGCTTCCATGGGCACCATTTCAGATTTTGCTCAAAATTGCACCAAATGTGCCCTTGTGGGAGCAATGAAAAATCCCCAAGTTTCAGACCAAAATTCGCAGCAGTTTAGATTTTATGGCTTTTAAGACTGTAAGGGTCACAACTCATTTTTGCCCTCATGTGTTCATTTTGAAGGATGTTTGGAAGCCCATTAATTCATTTTTGTACAAGATATAGGTCTGAAAATTGGTACTCTACATAGTTCTGGCTTGCTCTTCCTGAATCTGCTGTCAGATTTGAGCTAGGAGGTATGGATCAAATGTTATAGGCATCTCAAAACTGAATTTTTGTCAGGCAGCGCATACATTTGTCACATTTTGACCACCCACCATGAGGCCCCGTCTTGGTCAAGATCTGAAGATTCACCTGGTTTATGACATTTAGGAAATATTCATTGAGTACAAGGAAAAGATCTTGATACAAATAGCAAATAATGGTTTTACCGGGTACTGAAAATGGTAGCAGCCCAAAAAATAACCCCTAGACCCCCTTGTTCAGGGGTGTAAATAACTGTGTAGATGGGACAATCGTACTGAACAAATTCTCTGGTCAGCTCTGGTACCTCTGAGAAAATAGTGGCTTTGGCTTTTTTTGACCTAGAGGTGTCAGGTGACATAAAGCGACGAATGGTTGCAGCACTTGACAAAGATGGAGATAAAGATCCTCCTAAACTTGCCCTGAGGAAGGACTTTTCAAACAACTGCTTGGCTGATTTTGCAACAAAAAACACACGTCGCTTCTTCCTAAAAATACAAATGGATCAAAAGTTTCTAACCAAGTCCCCTGACTCATGGAATGATCAACCAGGCGATCTGATGGCCAGAGAGTTGGTACAAGGAATCCAAGTCACAAATGACACTGCAGAGCGTGGGATGGCACTTATTCAAGAATACAACTGGCTTGTAACGCATGATGAAGAACAGCTGCCGATTCTCATGGAGATTGTGACTGAGCATAGGCATGCCTTTCCTGACAGGAAAAAGAGTACACTACTCACTGGGCAACGATGAGTGGTGTGACATCCACGATTCCCCTGCCTCTGAGCAGCTAATACTCTGTAAAAAGGGGGACCCAGATATCAACATTTATAAGAATCTTCATTGCTCATGTGCAACCTCCAAATGTTCTTCCACCTTGGAGTTTTTTTACACAAGATAGTTTTAGCCTAAAAGGAACACAACCACCTCAGTTCCCATGGTATTTTTTACTGTTTAATTTTTGCTATGTATTTAAGGACCACCCTAGTACACAATAATAACTTGTTTGACCTTCAAAATTGAGGGTAAAGAAATGTACCCCATCTTTGTTTTCACAAAGTGTTGAATTGGTCAGTTCACTCCTAAGTGGTAAGGCTTGGCAAGCATGCACAGAGCAAACAGAGAAAAACGACTTCCAAACAAACTCTGCAGTTTCATGTGAAGTTTATGTGCACGCCCTGCTAGTTCAGCAGCTATAGTGTGTTTTTTCAATATATGATTTGGTATGGTCCAAAATCAGAAAGTTTAGATGCAAAGAAGGCAGAAAAGTTGGTTAAAATATACCGATTGTGCAGAGTTGAAGATAACCATTAGAATGTACTCAAACTATTTGATATATTTTTATCTTTTTTTCAAGACCTTTAAATTTTGTTGCTGTTCGTTTTCTTTGATAAAAAAAATTACAGTTGACTGTACATTCAAGTGTCCTGTTTATTTTATTTTTACTTCTTAGTAGATTTTTCAAAGGAAAAGTAAAGAGTGGGTTTTTCGGTGGGTGTTATTGGTTTTCTTGGGTTGTTTTTTTTTTACAACAACCCTGGTCATGGACCACACGTCTTCTTTCGCAATGAACGCTGCATTGGTGGTAAGCCAATGACAGCACTGTGCACAAAGCTTTCCCTTGCACACATTCATTAACGTTAAGCACAAGGCCGGATAGGCTGCAAATACTATTTTTCTGGTCTTCAGTATGGCCTTACTAGGATTTGAACCCTGTCAAACAGCTTCAATGGTGCACGCTCTATCCCACTGCACTACTTAGTCGTTCAAAAGACATAGATATTGAGATGCTTTGAAAATGTTTTCCAAATTTGACGCAATATGAGATGTGCAAGGAGCTCTTACCATGTAAACAATTGTCAATCTTTAGTTGTCAACTTCATCAGGCTTTCCTAATTTGCAATTTGCATTAATGTACAACAGTGTTTTGACTAACTTTTTCTAATCCATGCCAACTTAGGAAGTCCAGTGCCACTGACACACAATTGCAATATTTCATTCTTTGACTTTTGTTCAACAACATAACAATATTATCTTCTTTTGATATATGTTCCTAAGAGATGATCTCTCATTTTCATATCTGCATTGCCCTTTATCAGGAAAAATTTTTGCAATGGATTCTTTGCACAATGTGAATTCATGCAGAACTTACTTCAGATGTTTAGTGACAAGCATAGGTGAGAATATCACATGCACAATGAAATATTCAAATTGTGATGTCACAGAACAAGACAGGTTCTAACAGCAAGCAATGTCTTTGTTAATTGCTTACTGTTTTCCTGCTCCTGCCCTGGCACCAGACAAAATTAACAAGTTGAGTTGCATAAAACTTCATAAATATTGTATTTTTGTCATATTGTCTAAATGGGATCAATTCAGATTCTATTTGATTAAGCATTGCTTGCATGTTTTAGGACTGAGGATGGGTAGTTTACATGAAATCAATTTCCTATTGAAAATATTACTGATTGATTCCTTGCTTACCTTGTTTGTGGAGAGTACTCACTTGGAATTGGTTCATTCACAACACAAAACAAATTTAAATTATAATAAGACATACTTGACACATATGTAACAATACATACCACAAAAACTATGTGAAACACGAGTAAATAACAGTAGCAAGCAGAAACAATCAACAGCAACTCCACTAAATTTTGTGACATCTTACTTTCTTTCGCAAAGTAAAGCTCTTTGATTTTAGCCCTTTTGTATTCAAACTCAGCTTCCATCTGTGTTTTTTCTTGCTGACTTTGAGCAAATCGATTTTCTACTTCTGTCAATTGTTGCTGAAGTTGACTTATTTGCTGATCTAGGAAAAACCAAAAACTCATGCAATATATCAAAATGTATTAGCAATAAAATTAGTTTTTTATCTCATAGAATTTGAAACAGTGCAGGGACATTCGTGGGATAAAAAGCAGGTCCATGGCATATAAGATTCACAATTCAAAAGCAAATTCACATCCATGAAACACCATGGAAATGATTATTCATTTTCAGACCATTGTCTTTGAAAAATCCAAGGGTCTTGTTATCTTTTCTTAACACCTTGAGAGCTGGTCTATGAATATATCGTACCTGGATTTCAGCCTAAAACCAGCAGTTATCGGTTGCCTCACCAACACCATAGCTCCTCTGCCGATTGCGCTAGAGAGCTGTTCAAACGCTCAAAAGATTTGGCAAGTCTTCTAGTCTGCACTTGAAAAAAAGTTTTTGGTTGGCGGTTGTGGATTTTTTGTGAGTGACGTCATAAGTGAAGTAGTTTTTAGGCCATTTTGTCTCATGTTACCTGGCCTAGGGCCCAACTGCTAAGCCGAAATATTTCGCTGAAGTTTTCATTAGAAACTATACTCGACTCGGAGTCTTTTGAACCTTCGATCGACTTTAGCGTTTCTGGTTCAAAAGTTATGATCTAAAACAAACAAATTAATTACTAATCTAATTAATTAATTAGTCAGATGTTTTTATAACTTTAGATCATAACTTTTGAACCCGAAACCCCAGCAGGTCATCCAAAGTATCAAAAGACTCGGATTGTAGCCTAGTTTCCAATAAAAACTTCAGTGAAAT
>JGI24159J19872_10000353_pt1 | contig 38505 bp, 20 predicted proteins | sample Ectturendosymbi4_FD_19872 | JGI IMG/M metagenome (IMG submission 19872) | reverse complement strand
CCGCAGTAGTGCTGTAACAAGTGTTACGTGTTAACTAACAATAGTGTTAAGAATGTGTCTGTAACCCTATGGTTCTGTCTTCAATGCAGTTGCAAAATGTGTCTGTAACCCTGTGATTCCGCCAGCTTCAATGCCTTGTACTACGTTCTGATTTGTCTGTTTTTATCAACCTGCGTTCTGCAGAGTGTGTGTGTTCATACTATGGACTTCGTGTCTGCTCATAAACAAATAAATTAAATTAAATTACACCACTGGTTACTGGCCTTCACATTCTGGCCAAAAGCCATTGCAGGCAAAATACGCAAATTTGGGACAAAATTTTGTGAAGTTCGGCTTATCTGCATCGTTACGTTTCTCGTGGCTGGCCCCAAAACTAACTGATGCTTTACGTACGACAATACCGCGCGATAATTTATGAGTGGTGGTAGTCGATCAAATTTCGAGCAGGCAATATTTACAGTATATGCCAGCGCTTACAACAACGGAAATGAAACCAAGCCAAGGCTGCCTCTCCACAAAGTTTGAAAACCTCCAGCTAAGCAACGCACTCCTCAGTACATGAAGTAGAAGTTAAGATTCTGCGATTAATTAAAATAATCGGTTCTTATCCATTGCTGCGTTGCTTATGTTCACTATTATAGTATGCTAAACTCCCACCTAACCAATACACTCGCATTCTAGGAACAGCGTTGGCGTTTTTCAATGAATTCCAGTACCCTAACAAAGGATGTAAATAGTCGAAATAAGCGAGTGGTAAATAACCATTAACCAAAAAATATAAAGTTCCGTGGAGAGTGATAAAAATGCAAAATGAAAAAACCGTCACTCAACGACATCCTAATTGATAATTTTAGCATTAGGATATCCTGAATGGCACTTGTACTGCTACCACAAAAGGAATGCAAAATTCGGCGATTACTTGGTTTGCAACTTAGTTTTTTTCTGAAAACGATCTTTGAGAAGGAAGTAGGATGCAAGAGGATCATTATTTCAAACTTATACAAAAAGTGCTTATGCTGAAGAGTTTTTGGTGTACATCGCGCATCATTCAAATAGATAAAGAACCCAAAAACATGCATGTAGTGGCAATACGCAAAGCCACTTTTTCACTGCTTACAAGAAAGGAAAATGACTTTTCATGTGACAAGTTTGCTTCGTTTATGCCCTGATTTGAATGCGTTTTAATCATCCATTTATAAAATTGAATCACTATTTTATGTATTTACGTAGCTCTGCATTTTTGACCGAACCTAAATGTTTCTTAGTTTTAATCGATTTGTTCCTAGCGTAACGTTCCATTGAGAGTAAATTCAGGAACCGTTTGAAATGTGTTCCAGAAATCCAGTTCCCGCGTTTGGCTTTTCGAGTCCACAATTTATGTTAAATCGATGTCTGTTCGGCGTACTGGTCTAGGGTAACTATAGCTCTCCACTCTGTGTAGTGAAAGGTTGATATCTCCGTTCGAAAACAACTAGCATAAGAAGGGGCTCTGCGGTCTGGTTGTCGCGACGCAATGTTTCCACGGTTCACCTTTCAGCTTAATGTGTAACTTGTGGCGTTACGCCCTATGAGCGATTATTGGAATTGCAAAGCCCGCACAGGTCCAAATTACCCATATTACATCTGCAATACATCGCGATGCAAAAGGTAGTAAGTGCGTGTAGAAGAAAAACTCAAAAAAGGTGTTATCCATGTTGAAGCGGAATCCTAAAACGAGCACCTGTCGGAAGTACATAGACAAAATCAAGCTTTGATTGATCTCTTATGGACAGATGTTTGGCCAAGAGCTGCAGAGTAGGAAAAATACTCAGAGCGTTAAAAGCCACGAATAATGTTACAGCAGAACTTAACAGAGTGTATGTATTTGGTAGTATCAGAAAAGATATTTTGATGGTCGTCTAGAAATTTTTGACGTTCTAGGCTAGATGGTGTCCATCTAATTTCAATGATTAACGGTGGATCATCACTTGATGTGAAATAAGGTGATTATTTCTGGTAATGTTTAGATAGTGGCTGCTTTTATTCAGTCGTTGACGATACAAGGCACATTTTGATATTTGTTGCTTGGTGGCTACAAATGAGAAGTTGTGCGCCACATGTCTTTAAAACAATTTTTCTGGCGAAAGGGGGTGCAGCAGGTCATTGCTACAGAGTCAAGTTTTGTTGCTTGAAACAGGAACGTGTTTTCTAATTCTTAGTGTCAAGCGACTTTAGAGCTGCCTTGATATATGTTGGGCATCTTCGATGGGAACAAAGTTAGTCGTGCTCATTTTTAAAAAAGCGTTGCAGTTTTGATTTCTTTCCAACACAAAAAACTTCCAGAAGTATGCAATTTACATTCAGGGACTTCTTTACAAAGTGTAACGAGTGCGATATTTTAAACAGCGCCTTCCAAGCCACTATAATAAGCTTTAAAAATTAGCCGCGGATGTTTGCCATGCGTTATTGGACTACCACAAGCAACTTGAGCAACGGGTGACTCAAGATGAAATGAAAAGCGTCGCTGTTGGCAAATTTGCTTCTGAAGGACCCTCGAAGCTCTGCGGAATGTTTACGCTTCTCTTGTGGAACCCATGAGTCTAGTCCGAAACTTGAAAATTTCTTTTATCAACTCAGCATCACACTGCATTTCGTCTTGACTCAACTTGTAACTTAAGTCTTCGCGAATTGCTGCCAATTGCGTTTTCTTCAGCCTTGTGATTCATTAAACTAAAGCTGAATAGTGAAAGTATTACTCAAGCAGATTTGTTAGTCTTGGCTCTGATCCTATATTCCGACCTGCATAAACTTTTTATAATAAACTAACCAAGACACCTGCAGAGAAAAATCATCCATAATTAAATCAATTTGTATTTACAACCCAATGAACTCATGTTATCTCTGTTGAAGGGGAACAAACGAAAAACTTATAAAACAAGATGTCTGTTTCACCATTACTTTTGCAATTCAAAGGGTTTCGATATATTGAAGGCAAGACACGAGGGAAAACTTACTATCATCACATACTGCCGCTTTGTTCATTGCTTGTAGATTAACTTTATCCCAATCCGAGTAACCTTCTGCTACTGTTGGGACTGGTATCACTACGTTTTGATGTTTTACGCATTTCATCTACAGAGTGTTTGCACATCTGCTTTATTTCCAAATCATTGAATTATTTTTGCTAGTCTCTTTATGGATGAAAAATTGTCAGTTTTAAGACATCAGCAATCCTGTATCAAACCACTGTCTTGTCTGTGACTGGTTTCATTTGCTATACCCTTGCTTCGCTACATACGAGCTTTTGCTCTCCGTGCAGATGGAACTAGCAGGTGATTTAGGATATATAAATGTTCGAATGGCACCAATTACCTAAACGTCAAATGTACACGTTTGTTGCAAAGCTAGATTTGAATATTGGTACAGAGTGCCTTTCTTTGTTTGAGTTGCTGAACGACTTCACAGTCAAATTGATCGATTGCTGAAATGAAAACATTGGAAGTTGCTTGAACACAATAATTTCCTTGCTCGCAATTCTACAAAATGCCACCACAAGGGTTGATTACACAACTTAATTCCGCAGTTATCAAAGGTGTTTGCTTATTTTTGTCCCTGCACGTCTTCATTTTTCAGTTTTTTTACTGGAAGGAAAACGAGCAGGAAAACGGTGAAAATCATTTTCGCATTATTTTAGTTTGTACATTTTCGTAATGTATTATCTTCAATTTTCCGGTTGAAGAAATGGCTTGACACGAAATGAACAGATTTGAACTTTAGTGAGTGTTGGGAAAGCAACCATTAGTAAGTTTCAGTCACAGTAGCAGGGCCTTGTTAAAGGATGATATGGCTGGAAATTACGAAGCTTCTTGTTCGCTTCAGCGGTTACTCGACAATAACATCGCAGCAGCAATTTTGCTTTCAAAGTCGGTTGCGCGACTGTGAATCACAGCGAGTGTGCTTTGTCAAGTGGCATTCCAAGATCAGGAGTCAAGTAAATTACAGCATAGTTCTGCGCTCCGCCCGACGTTGGTGTATAACCGAAACCTGCATTGGCCAACCAGTTGTAAGTGTTGAATCTAAAACAGCAAGTTGGACACGAGTTAACTATATTGCAATCGTCGGAAAATCGTCTCTGGTTTGGAGTTAACTCGCAGTTAGGAAAGAGATGTCGCGCATAAAAGAGTTATTAAGTATAGAAATGGGAAATGAAAGACAAAATTTCTGCATTGTGGAACTTGGATATGGTAAATGTTTTTAGAAATATTCCCACATAGAAAACTTGGGCACTCCAAGTCTTGAGCTAATCAGTGTCCTACATTTGAGGCACAATTCAGTGAAAGATATTTTTTTGTCAGGATGGCTGAAAAGGGGAGCAAAACAACACTGCACAGAGGCGTTATAATAAGCATAAACAACATACTGAAGACAATAAAGCTTACAGAAAACACAGGCATTCGGAAGGCGATGGCTATACATTGAAGAGAGGCAAGTGATGGGCAGGAACACTGGTTAATGCACTGAGGGTGGCTAAAATCAGATCAAATTTGCACACAGGCCAATATGCTGGCGGTGTTCCCTTACTACTTTCAACCAGTTGCAATCTGAACCACTGGTGTGTACGGCAAGTCCACTGACCCCTTCTTGAGCTGTCTCGCAAAGAAACTCGTTGACATTTCAAGCGACCCCACGGAGCAACAGTGGTTCCACCAGCGTCTGTCTCTGGCCGTGGTCAGAGGAAAGACATTTGAGGCACAGCTTACGAGTGACGTCAACTGAGATGTTCAAACAGAACCCACGTGCGCTTCTTCATATTTCAGAACACAAGTTTGAAAAAAGTTCATACCGTCGACAATGCAAGGTTGGATATTTCTGCTAGAGGGCTCTTCTGGAACAGCTGTGAGAAAACACTATTTGATATGAGAATCATACATCCAACTGCAGCATACGAGGCTTTCGTGGCGAACGGAGTGATGCTAACCTCCATGATCTCACGGATATTGACTTCAGTCTAATTCCTAGGCCTAGGTCCATAATTTGTAAAGCAAAAATGTGGGCAACATGCCGGCCTTATATCTCGTAAAGCTATTTTATGAGTGGATGTATTTCATGGCATATGAATAAGTTATGTTTATTTATTTTCAGACCTATTTACTTGTTTTTATTTTCAGACCTGCTTACTCACCTAACATCTATATTTTCGTGCAATCTTCACTTATTGGATTACTTTTTATTGTTAAACCTCTTGTAATATGTTGCAATGTTTGAAATTTCTGAATTTCGTACGTTGCATTCAGTAGCTCACAGTAGTGAAGCACATTGGTTTGTTACAGTGTTTCAAAAAGGTCGACGGGCTGACGCTTTCACGTTAAACGAAAATAAGTCATCACGGTTGATAGTATTGTTTTGCAATTTCGAATTGCTTGGTGGCTTGCCAAAGGTGGGATAGACCGATTGTATGAAATTTTATGTCTACATTAAAGTTCAAAGCGACGCGAAATCTATTCTTAAGTCTTGTTAAAACTACGTAGGTATTGTCAAAATTAATGCCGAATGTTTGTTCTACTACTGTCATATTCTTAGCAGTATCTGGCGTCAGGAGTCGTAAATCTCCCGGTAACTTATTGCTTTATGTGATGTGTTGCAAATGTGGATCTGTTATGTGCATCGCCGTTCACTATATTACGATTCCTTAGCATCACCCATACAAAGATGGTGTCTATGTAGGAAAGCCTGAAGCAACAAAGTGTTGGTCGTTTTGGACAATGACGCGTTTCTGTTTGTTTTAACGCATAACCGAGATTTACAGTCAGACAATAACCTTAGGAGTGCTTGAAGCAAATCGGACGGCCTAAACATACAACTTGGGCAGCCGGCGAAAGGACTGACAGGGAACAAATATTTTGCTTGAAATTAAAGGAGTCGTCGTCGGTGCGATTTACTGCGCAGTGATACCATTAAAACAGGCTATTTGTGCTGCTCTCAACATTTACCAAATGACAAGGTGTCGCGCCATAAGAAAAGTTTGCTGTAATTTAACAACTGATTCTTTGGAGTTTTGGCTTTTTCCAACAGGTGTTTTTAAGGTTTTTATGAGTGCTGATTTGGCTGTAGGTCTGCCTACGCTGACTTCAACACCAAAAGCTACTGGAGAAGGTATTGAGCTAAGCCAAGCACGTACGAATATGATGGAGCAGCAAGACGGTAAAAAAATTTATGTTGACACGGTCATGCAACGCAAAAGCACTTTGTGTAGTAAGGTGCTTTTCACCAAGCACTGAAACCTACGTTTCTCACGAGCAGGGTATAACTTCGTCTGACACCAACAAAACATTTTGACGTTTGCAAATTAAAAGTTAACCCACTGTATATGCTACTTCGCTTTGTCTCAAACTCTGCCAAGCTGGATGTTGAATAATTGCTTGAGCAACCTTTTAAATGCCATGCGTCATCCCTTTGGTTCAATGAATCTGAACCTTACGGTTTGCAATTTGAAATCCAACGCAGCTGTCATGAAAAACTGTCGCTGCATCTCCTGAAACAGCAGAGTAATGACCATACTGTGAACAAACGTACGATGTTTAACAGTAATGCCATGCAATTTTACGAAAAAATGGTCACTGGCAACGTTTCTCCAATAATGCGATTTAGGAACCAACTCGCATGCCTCACTTGAATCAACGTTTTGTAGTCTTTTTAATACATCATGAACCGAATATTTCTCCAAAGTTTAAACCAGTGGCGTATCCAGTCCAAAATTTTTGAAGGGACAAAAAACTTTGCGCGGGGCAAAATGTTTGGTTTTAGGCGAGCAACAGTATTTTGTTTGGGATACCGTCTCTCAAAGCACAAAATGATTAGATATGCTAAAGATTTGGGAGGCCATGACCTCCTAGGCCCCCTTGATACGCCTATAGTTTAAACCCAATTTGACTCCAATGTGTTTTCATGCAGTATAATACGTCAGAGATCGATTAAAATACTAATCCTGCCAATTGCTGCATACCAGGGGCATTTTACTAACCTGTTTTAAGGGAAGTACTAAATAACTTTCTCGTATTTGTTTAGTTCAAGCAAGGAACAGCAGTAGCAAAATATCTCAGAAATCAGTTGTGGAAAAGACAGTGACGGTTAGCAACGGAGTTAGAAATGGCACGAGCAGCAGCTTTGGTGAGTGACGTCATAGCAATTGTCGTTGGTTCAAAGTAAAGTTGACAGTAAGTGAGAAGTAAGATGTGCTTCTTTTATATCGACTGGTGTCTGGGTTTTTTTCGTATGAATACTTGGAGCTTCATTAATGAATTAATGTCTTTGATTAAAACATTGGCAAGACTCATATAACTGCATATTTAAGTCTTGGCACTGATTAACCCAATATTTTGAGTGAACTATTTTCTGTTTTCCAGAGTACAGAGCGGGAGCTGCTAAAATTGCTCCGTCAAGCTACCAGCTAAGATTTGGCAACCGTTCTCGAAGTATGGGCTACACATCTGCCACAGCAGGAGGTGGCAGTGCCTACAAAAGCGCTTACAAAAGGTAGCCACAGGGCACAATGACCCACAACTCCGTAGCAACTAGTTTTGGATTCCTTTAGCTCAACAAAGAGACTTAAATGTTCCGCATAAAAGCTTGGGGTGCAGTTAATGAAAGAGTATAATTGTTGAACAGCATCCGTCCGTACACAGTCGAAATCAGTTTGATTTTGGCTCAGTTACTTGATTCAGTTTAACAGGGAACTCGATAACATTTGTGACAATCTGATTCCTTTTTCTTCCAAAACCAATCAAACCTAAAGTAACTCAAAGTACTCGTCAGCTACACATATATTAAACTAATGACACAGGCGATTGATTTTGAGTTGATACTACTATTCCTAAAAGACTTAAGCTGATTTCCCGTTTGTACGCCTCACTAAATAAATCCATCTTTGCAATGGATTATGACCTCTTGAAGTCAAATGTGCGTCTTTGAAATCGGGGAAGAACATTATAGCATGATAGAGTGATAAAAGTGTTCACTAAGTCTTTGCATCCTTTCTTTTTAATGATTAGTTAAAACTATCTACATCCATTGGCTATCTGACGCTGAGCAACTAAATTCCCTACCAGCTATTTAACCCTGGGCGTGGGAATTCGCACTGACAAAACTGCTCAGCATGAAGTATCCAGCAACAAAAAAACGGAAAAATGATATATCCCCCTACAGTCATTACCGTACGTTCGCTCAATGATATCACACAGTGGTGACGAATTTTTGCCACAAACATGCTGCATACGGAGCACCAGTTTGCTTGTAAAAAACTCTTTTGTGGTCTTTCCACATAAACCATCTGTTTTTGAAGGAAAGTTTTTATGCTAATATTTGAAATATTTTTGATTTTCGGGTGTTTTCTGACTTGATAAAAACACATGTTTGTCGGTACGTTGCAGCTCGTCTAGCTACAGTGGTCCCGTTTTCGAAGCCAGCATCACCAGAACAATCGCTGCTGATGGTTTAGAACTTACCCCGTCGTTAATAACCTCTCGTGCGGAAGAAAAAGCGGCTCTTGGATCTCTTAACGATCGCTTTGTGACGTACATTGACAAAGTGCGGGCTCTGGTAAACCACAACGCAACGTTGGAAGCGAAAGTTCGTCAGGTTTGTACTTCTTTCGCTGTGACGTAACAGGGCTACTAAAACGTCAAATTGTTTTGCAAAAAGGCTACTCAGACTGATGTTGGTCTTCACTGTTGCAACAAAGAGGATATTTTACGTCACTAAGAGTTACGTAAAAATTCTCATTGGGTTGTACCAGGCTTTAGCTGCAAGCGCGCTTCAGCTTGTAAAATTAGTCATATTCCATAGGGACGTGCTCAACCGTAGGATTGACATGAAAATATTCGAAAATGAAACAACGATTAAGCTACCATGCGCAGGAAGCCTACTTTTAAATTCAGCGTGATACAATATTTTCCCACAATTTTTCTCGTTACAGATCACATCAATAACGGTAAACAGACTTGCCCAATTATTTTTTGTTCTGTGAATGCGTTTCATTCTCTGCAATGTTTGATCACTCTTAAGACACCGAAAGAGCATTACATTTTTTGATTCATGTTTTCAAGAACATTCAACAAAGGATGTAAGGAGTCGCCCAAAACTTTTTAAGATATAGTAAACAAAGAGAGCGAATGTAACATTTCTTGTGTTTGCGGTAAGTTAGAGCAATAAAATTTGATTTTGAAAAACGTAAAAAAGATTTCGCTCGTTCACCATTGGCTAAAAGTCAACTTACTGACAAAAGCGGCATTGCTAACAAAAAATTGAACTATAAGAAATCATTGGGCAAAAATAGTAACTTAGTTAAACACATTATTTTTGTGCAGCTGTATTAGAATTCATTTTGTATAGGAAATGTTTTCTGAGTTCATCTCAGAAAACTGATTGCATTTCTTTGAATTGTCTTTTAAAATTTCTAGCCACCATCATAGGTGTAGATGGTACGGCCAACTAATTTTCGCGATCAGTTGGCTGTTTACAACTGTAAAAACCTGAAAATGATGAAGTTTTGTATTTCCTCTGGTACTGGAACGGCAACTTCCAACAGTGTATGTTTTTTAACGAATGCTAAAATTTTATTTGATGAAAGGAAAAAACTTCTCATAAACATGCGTCATACTGAAAAGTGGTTAAAAATCTACGAAATATCCAAATTGCTGTCAGATGAAAAGCAAATGTAAGTTAATAATCATTTGGTTCTCGACTCGTTACTGCAAAAATTTGAATTACCATGTCTAAATAAATCTCCGATCTGAGTAGCTTTCTAACCTTGTTATTCATCAAGTTTAATAATTAAGCGTCTGTATAGACGACGCCCTTGTTTGCTATCGCTTACTCAATAAAGGCCGACCTTTACTGCCAAATGTCAGCCTTGATGTTTGCTCTTACGAGATAAATGAGTTGTTTCAAAGGCATGAGCAGATAACCCATTGTTGAAAAGATTGCACAAACCTGTATTTTGCCCCTAGTGAGGATCAAGCCACTGACACTCACTCCCGATTTTGTTAACTAACGTATTACGACAAACTGCTTGCTATGACAAACTTAACATGAATCGCACCATTCGTAGTTAACATTGTGTCTGTATATTTTCAACATCACAAAGTGACAGTTTTACATTTTCTAGTTTGAATGTGTCTTTATGTCATTTAACACACTAAAGTTTTGACAGAGTTACAATATGCGCTTTGCTTTTTTCTTAGTTTTGAAACATGCTGGAAGCAATAACAAAGATTTTAACAAGTGTCAACTAAACATTTGTTACACATTTTATGCTTGCTCATTCAAGACACTGAAATGTTTTATTTACTGGGCAAGCCAGCGCTCAAAGAACCAAGACTATTTTCTAACTTCAGCTTCTTTTTCAGTTGGAGATTAGTCGTTCAACACCAAGCCGTGCTGGAGAACTGTACGAGGATCAGCTTCATAAACTTCAGAACGAATTAGAAAGACTTAAATATGAAAAAACACAACTCGAGATTAACTTGGAAAACTGCTATAGAGACCTGAACGATTTCCAACTTAGGTTAGTTGTTGTGGGTGGCATTTGGTGCTAAAGTTTGTGTTGATCATTTGCTTCAAATGCACTACCATTGTGAATGTTCTTAAATGTCCTGACTCTTGATAATGCCTACTTTGTAGGCGAAATATATACTCTGTAAGATCTTAGTGTCTGATTCTGTGCTGAGAAAGGATTTCTTTCAATAGACAGCGAACAGAAATCCTGATTGTTAAACAAAAAACTGGACTTAAAAAATATAAAAAACACGTTTGGCCCAGTCTGCAGGAACAGAGAAGCTTTAACCTAAAAAACAAAGGATAATCAAAATAAAAATTGGATTCTGAAAAATTACTCTCACTTGTGCTCAGCTCAAATTTTGAAGAGTGCTTCCAGAAATAATGGCCAAATTAAATCCAATCAAAATTTTGATTTTTTACTGAGCTGGTATGTCAGTGTTAAATTTACTATATTTTATTTTTCGAAAGAGTTTAAACTTAGGTCTAAGTAAATTTCCCCTTTTAAGATTGGACAGAGAGGTGGACTCTCGTAAAGATGCCGATGAGGAAGCACAGTCTTTGCGCAAGGACGTTGATTCCGCCACATTAACAAGAGTTGAGCTCGAAGCAAAAGTGGAAACTTTATGTGAGGAGCTGGATTTGCTTCGCAGAGCCACAGACGAAGTAAGGTCTTTGAAATGTTTAAAATTAAAGGCTCTGGCGATTCACAACCGGTAAAATTGAGCGCACGCAAATGAAGCGCTACTTATATCCACTTGCTTACAGCAGCTGAAGCTGCCTGTGATTTGTAAGAAATTCCACACCTCGGACAATGTGGGCGGATATACTTCACCTTAGTGTTTGGTCTTGCAACTTATTTCTGTATAGATTACCGGACACAATTTAAAGTAACTAGTTTTGTTGGCTAATTCACGTTGTTTTGATACGCCCGTTCTAACATGGACATACCAAACCAAGTAAAGCATGTTTGCTTTACCAACCGCTGTATAGCTACTCTCACAAAGTAAACCACACGAGAAGAACATGATGTGGGAAAAAATGCATTGCTTGAAAGCAAAATAACATAGCCATCTTATGCTCTTAAGAAATCGGCACTTGCATCTGAACTAACGGCTCGGTTTTCGTCCCTGTTTATGAAAAGAATGTAAGAGAGTAAATCATTGCAGCGTAGTGTTTCCTGAGCCTTTTCCGCTTTGGGCACCCTGTCACGTAGATGGGTGGGTGTGATGCATTTATCAAGTAAATGGCAAGATGGTGGCATTCTTAGACTTTTATAAGGCTGTTTGATTGTTTTCTTAGTTTGCCTTACCAGGATGTCGCGGCACCTCTGTCCCAAACTACGGAAAATCCCTTTTGGGAATCTGAAATTTGTTGTACCGAAAACGTCGTCAAACGCCAGCTTTAATATCTGGTATTTTGATGGTCTGCAACCTGAACAAAGATATTTTCTCCGTTTGCTTTTTGCCAAGTCTCGTTTTTACAATATAGGATATTCGAGCTCTTACCGAGCAACTCTCAGCGATGGGCGATTCAGACGTTGTTGTCGATGGCGCTTCTGTCGACTTGTCTGAAGCACTGAGAGACATCCGAGCAGCGTACGACAGGCTTACTCAAAATAATAAGATAGAAGTTGAACAGTTCTACAAAGCAAAGGTAAGTCGTACTGTTAAATTCGTAACCTACTGCTTAACCTGCATTACGCAAATTGATTGTAAACCAAATATTGCCCATTGCAGTTGACATGACCATAGATTAATTTGTAAAAAGTTGCTGCATTTGGGTGCATAGGCACTTTTCAGAAAAACTTGTCTCATTCACAAGATCTTTTAGAGCTATAGGTTAAGAAAATATTACGTGCAACCATGGTTTTGTACAATAACACAATAACACTGATTACGCAAATGATATCTTGTTTCAAAGTAAACTCCATCTGATTGGGATGTAAAACGCTTGGTGAGCGCGTTAAAAGCGAAGCCATGATGTCAAGCAATTTGTTCAAATTTATTTTTTACCGATATGGGTTAAAAAATAGTCATGCCAGAACAGCCAACTCCTTTTAATATATTTGTTACGCATCTAAATAGATTGCCGATCTGAACAGTCAACTTAAGGATGGGAACAAGTATGTGAAAGATTCAAAAACAGAAGTAAATGAAACAAGACGTCAAGTTCAAAGTTTGTCAGTGGAAGTGGAAGGGCTTCGCACATCTGTAAGTACATTTCGCTAGCATACATTTGAGCAGAACTATTGACGGCAACAGCGGAAGTAACAAAGGGGATGTTTCATAAACAAATAAATTTGTGGTAAGCAATTTGCTTACTGTCCTCAGAAGTACCTGCACCATTGTGGCTTGAATAATGCAACGAACAGAAACACGTACTTTCAGTTATAAAGTATGAAATAAAGTCCGCCCTATGTATATGTAAAGGTTTTTTTGTGCATAAAAATCGCTTGTTACATAAATTTTGTGTTTTCCAAGCTTTCATGTGTGTGAAACTAGGTTTTCTATTTTGGTTTATATTTTTTAGCAAGTTGTGGGCAGTGATTGCTGTGTTGCTGTAAATGTAGTTCAACCTAACCTATGTGATCAGAACTCAACCTTGGAGAGCCAACTTGAAGAGATGGAAAATCGATATGATACAGACGTACAGCGATTTCAACAGCGTATTCAGGCAAGTAACTATTTTTACGTCTACATGAAAACTGTGCAAAAGCATGTTTTGCTCGTGACTAATATTAGGACACAAAGTTTCAATTGCAGGCTTTGAGCTTTTTCTTTTCCATAAATCTCCATTGCATGCCTAAGATTACAAGCTCCTCTTTTGCGCAACAAATACGTGAGGTGCTATTTCTTTAGAACTCTCGGCATGGGCCTCGGAAGTGGGAGGCCTTGCTCCCCCGGATTTTGAAATTTGACCTTTTCCTATTAAATTTTTACCAAAAAAGGTTGTCTTATTAGTTTCGACTGGGTAAAATGAAATTTCACCACTTCCCCCTTGGAAAAATCCACTATTGCCCCCACTGGGAAAAATCCTACCGACGCCCATGTTTCCAGGTAATGTGCAAAGACCCTTTCTTCAAAAATGTACCAATAAGTGATCAAAGGCATTAACCCAAATCTATCCTAGGCAGCATTTATCTTAGCATTGGAAAATAGATATAAGCGAGATTCAAATCACTGCTGCGACTGTGAGTTCAAACCAATTTTTTAAGACATACGTTGCACTGCATGGACCGAAAGACATCAATTCAGTTTTTATTTGCTGTGCAATATGAAGAACTCTAAAATGTGCGTTTTAACATAAAACAACCTCACGTTGCGAGCCTCTCCCTTAACTGGGGATTGGTTTGTTTTTAACATTGTTCCGTAACTCGCGCTCACAACCAGGCCCGTAACCCGCTTGGGTCACCAGGAGGGGCGAAGAGTTTTCTGAGAGGGGCCCAAATTTTTGAACTATGTCCAATAATTTTAATCGTTGTCCAAAGCATTTTTCCAGGGGGAGCGAAAATTTTTCTGGGGGCGGAGCCCCCTCTGCGCCCCCCTGGTTGCGGGCCTGCTCACAACACTAAAGAGGAAATAATCTTTCAATGGAAAAAAGTGTGTTATCTAAACTTTTAATACGCAATGTGGTATGCATTTCCATGAAACGAGATCAGCTTTATGAGAATTCTCGTTTTGCATCTGAATGTGTAGCATGGTCACGTGCTATCCTTGAAGAGATCTTTACGTCCAAATTTTGGGATAAAAAGGATCTGAATTCTAAAACTTGTTACCTTAACTACATGCTTTCAGCTGTGCTATCTGTCGTGCAAAAATGTGAGGAGTTAGCTAATATCTATAGATAAGCGGGTAAAGATCTTCACATCTCCAACTCGTGAAATTGCTGAGGAAACATGCCTGTATTTTTGTTTGAGCTTTGCACTATACTTGCCATATATATTTATTATGTTACAAGTTTCGACAGCACGATTGCGCTGTAGACAAAGACATTAATGCATAAAGTTACAAACGTTCTAAACGCAAAAGCAAAAATCGAATATCACTGCTCTTATTGTTATATCTTGTTTATTTTATGTTCGCTCAGTTTAGTTTTGTTGTTGACAGCCCAGTTTTGTTAATTTATTTAACTTTTCTGGTCTCACCAAACAGTTTAAACTACTCTCGAAGGTGCTGCTGCAATGCAAATATTTCCAGACTGCCTTCTTTTTATTTTTCTCATTATTGTATGTCGCACGCTACTCAGTCTTACAACTTTATGCTGCTGCTGTTTTCTGATATTTAGTTTTCTAACATTACCTGGTTTTAAATTATTTCTTTCGTTAACCCTGAGTGTAGACTTTTGCGAACGTCTTTCCGAACTGAATTAAAAAAATGTAAACATGTCTAAGAAACATGAATGCTGACACAACTCTTTTTATGGGGACACTTTGCGTTTTTCAAGTCAGTGGGCTGCCTGTACGCGACAGGGCCGCAAACAGCTGATATTTTCGGAGGGAGGAAAATGAGTGTAACTTGTTGTTGTTGAAAATTTCGGGCGGACACTTGCCCGGTTACCCCCCTGGTTGTGGGCCTGCCCGACAATCATTTCACAGCAAATGTTCCCCTGACGGTACTGTAATATACCAGAAATCACGATTAATTGCATAAATGCAAGATGTCACAGCTACTTGCCTACGCGCACAAACGGAAGGTATGTTGAGCCCGAAACTTCAGAAACACCTGCATAAGTTACGGTGTCACATGTAAACACTGATTTGAAATGAAGCCTAGTAAAGAGAGAGTACGCATACAACATGTTGTTACCCGTAAGTTTGGCTTTTTTCTTTTCACCGATTGGTTTAGTACTTTGAATTGGATAGAACATAGAAGGTTGTCCTCAGCAGCCTATTTCAAATGTTGCAAGCGTTTTGGTAGTTTTTAAAATTTTTACAGGAACATAAGGATTTGAAGTATTTGTGAAATTTATTTTTTTAGTTTGAAACATCCCGAGAGACCTAACTGTAAACCAGTAACTTTCAAAGACATCATTCAGTTCAGCTAACGTCACCGATTTCTACATGGCTCAAACAAAATGATAGATTCACTGCAGTAGTTGTCTTAATAAATATCAGGATATTGTTGACCCAAACTTAAGTTCAATGTGCAGTGACAGACCCTTAATCAAGGGTGCTTAATTGGGGATTACTAATGAAAGGGACTGAAAATCCGGTTCGGTCACTAAATTGTTATCAGCTCAATTTACGTTGTAGCCGCTTCATGAAATTATACAGATCATCTATTTCTTGCATACAACTTGCGCTCCTGAAAAATCGTCAACAGCAGGTACGCTTCTTCACAAACCTTCAATATGTCTCTGGGTGAAATTTACAGTAAGTAAAATATGTCACTACACATTGCACACAGATAAAAACTTTTTTACAGGAGCTGGAATTAGAACTGGCCAAAGCTGGTGACAAAGTTGCACAGCAACTGGTTGATTACAATGAACTGCTCAATGTCAAGTTGTCACTTGATTTGGAGATACAAACATACAGAAAACTCCTTGAGAGTGAAGAAGACAGGTAGTATGCTGCATCTTGTTTTTGAAGGTTTCTGACCTAGTGTTATCAAGACGTTTTCTTTCGAGCAGGATTTGTTTCGGTAGATCCGATGTTTTAAAGCTTTCTGCATGCACTTGACTAAACAACATCACACGTACCGGTAACGCCGTCTGCTTATGGAAGCAGAAGTATGAATAACATTTCTGCATGCATTTTTACAGATAGGGTTTCCGAGAGAAATTTTGCAGGGCGGCACAACAGTCTTTTGGCCCGCCGAGGCTGATATAGAATTTTTTAAATAATTCGAGTTCGATTTCTACCAAATCTACATTTTTTGAAACTCTAATTCAAGCGGTCAAAACCTGTTCCCTTAAACATTGTCACTTATTTCGCACTTAATCATGTACAGTAGTTTCCCTGAATTGAAATGCGATGTTTTATTAGGAATGGAATAATTTACGACGGCACGTCGCCTTAGATCTAGCATCCTTCGCAGGGCCGGATTTAGCAGATGCGAGGCCCTAGGCTAATCCACTTGTGAGGCCCCCTCTCCCACTGTTACGAAGAAAAATGGAAGCGTTGTTCAGTTTGAGCTTAACTGAAAATGGCGATGTGGACGCTCTACAAGTACGGTCAATAACAAATTCCAAATCATTGCTAGAGTGCCCACAATCACTGTGCTTGTTGCAGCCTTAAGCGTTCAATGACACGGAATTGCTGAAATCTTGCTTGGCTGGCGGGAACAGGTTTATTAATTTTTGCAGGCAAACCAACCGAAAACGTCACGATTAAATATTTGAAACAACATATGGCCTACGGTTTCATAAGTTTCATGTCTGTTTTTTCTTATCTGTGCTAAAAAAAACAAACACTCTGCACATATGTGTGGCGGCACAAAGACGTTAAAGCAGAGCGTGAGGACCACGTTGCGACCCCCTTACCAAGGCTGTAAAAATCTCACACACACGAGCAAAACATGTCAAGTAAAACGCACCCAAATGGATACAACTTCTAGGTTCACGATTCGCGTGCCTGCTACTTTTTCAGACTGCTAAGAACCGAACGCAAGTCGCAATGAAACCGTCGCGCGAAAGGATGTGAGATTTAAACCAGAACCGTCACCAGAAAATCTTCAACAGGAGGCTTTACATTTGCGCAACGGGACTTAACATTCCGAAAATTTGATAAAACCTCCACTGATCATAGTTTCATATTCCAATTTGGAGGGGCTGAGCTCAATGCTCCCCGTGGCGACGGGAATGTTTTAAACTTCCGGTATGCTGTCATTATTGAAATACGTACAAAAAGCTACAATCATCGAATCAAAGAAGACTGAACAGAGCATAGCAAACAATTAAAAAAGTTTTTTCCTGGCCTTCTTCATAACAAAATCATCTAGGAATTCAGTAAGATTTGTTTGGATAAATTTGCCACTTTTAATGCTCCGAATGCTTAGTGCAGGCAACCTCTCCTGGAACATTGCAACCATTTAATTCATTTTAATTCGTTTGAATCTTGAAAAAGACCTTTCTCCTGAGCAGTTACTGTAGTATAAGAAACAAGAGTCCGTGTGGTTGGATAAACTAAGAACCACTAATCTCAGGTATCAGATCCAAACGCGCTTTTGTCATTTTCTTGCTGTTACCCTTTTCTCTATATCTTTGGAGTAGAGTTCTGTGGTTTCCAGTTGGCAAAGTGACTTCTACTTGTTATTCAAGCTGATTAAGAACTTCTCTGATTTGCTTAGCATGGGAGCAGTACAAACTTGCGCAAATACTCAATAGCAATCTGATTTCTGAATGGCTTTCGAAAAGAAAATTAAAATGGAAAAATTCACATCAAAAAATACCAAACGAGCTTTACGTAATAGAAACTCTAACAAAACTACAGTATTATTCAGAGGAAGCAACTACCGTATTTATTCGATTGTAAGCCGCGGATTATAAAGCTTTTTTCGTCATTTCATGCGGCTTATAATCAAGGGCGGCTTACATTTATTTATTTTTTTACCTTATCGAGAGGTATAGATGACGCTCAGCCTTTCCTTGACTACGTTTTTTTCGACCAAACTCTCTTTTCACATTTTATATTCTTCAGCAATACGTGCACATCCGTCACAGGAGGGATTATGATGAACAGAAGGCAGTTGTAGTGGTGAAGCATCATTATCAGGGTAGCCAATTAACGCGAAGCGTGCTCGAACGCGAAAGTTTCTCAGAGGCTTAGGTAACCTATGTTCAAGTGCGGCTTACATTAAGTTTTTAACACCATTTCGTGCGGTTTACTATCAAGGGCGGCTAACAATCGAATAAATAGGGTATGTTTTTATTGTAGGATAATGCTGCTAGCCCTACACATAGATCTTATCTGCAGTACAACCTTTAAGATTTGGTCAGGTGCATTTCAAACACGGTACGATAACAATCGATGTGATTCAGCAAACACAGGACGCAGCCGACGTGCTTTGAGTATACCGACACAATAGTCGGCATGCAGCTTGACCAATGGTCACATTGAGATTCATGGAAACTCGTTGGAAGACTCTGGCGTTATCAACACGGAATGTGAATAGGTGAAAGAAAACTAAATTTCACGGATAATTAAGTCATTTAAGACATAAAATTTTGAGGAATATTCATCGTACCGATCATATACCGGCAATTGACTCTATGCATACCACAGTTTGCTGGAGGCCCCCTTGGATCTTGAGGCCCTAGCCTTAAGCCTACATAGCCCATTGGTAAATCCGGCCCTGATCCTTCGTCTACTTTTCGTCCGAGTTGCATCTTGCCAACAGCATTCAAATACAGTTTGCAAATATTCCAGCAGCGCATGAGACTCTATAACAGTGGTTCTGAACCAAGGGATCGCGAACTCCCAGGGGTTCACGGGAAGATTTCCAGAGGTGCTTGGATGGCAGTTGAGTTTTCATGTATTGCTGTCTTTTAATGTCCTATACTAGAGGAAAATGCCTGCGGATTGAAAACTCCGCGTAGATTTCGCCTACGCGTAGGTTTTATCAGCTTGCTGCGGGTTCGGGTTGATTGTTTTATGACTCGGGGGTACTTAACGGGAGAAAGGTCGAGAACCCCTGCTCTATAACAAGAGTGGGCAACCAGTCAGAGACCAAGAGCCACATTTGTTACTGTGTTACAGAAAAGAGTCACATCATACACATGGCTTGTGGATATTCTTGCGCAAACCACAAAGCACACTTCCACGCAACACGGCAACTAACACGTGTGTCGTGTAAATGCGTTCGCGTGTGTAAATGCTTGCACAAGCCAGAAGCCACCAAGCACGCTTCCACGCAATGCATGTGTCAGTCGCATCACGTGTGTAAGTCGCACCCCGACTTTCAAGGTGAACAACTGGTACAATATTTCGCTACTTTTAATACACGAAAGACAACAGTATTTAAGTAAGAGACGCATGAAACTAGGAAAAGAGTCGCATTCGGTTCGCGAGCCACGTGTTGGCCAGGCCTGCTCTATACATTGTCATTCGTGAATGATGGGTGACCTACTTTTCATGCGGGATACATGCTTGGGTGTGGGAACCTTTTTGAATGAAACGTGAACGCTACTATAGAAGTTGAAGGCCTGGCCAAGTAGCCAAGTTCAGCTTACATCGCTGCAGAGCATAGCAACTTCACACATATGCTAACGAACCACAGCATTTAGGTTAAGGTTTGTGTCAGTGGATTCATTTTGAGATTTAATTTATTTTCAGAAACAATTGCACCAAACAGCTTGCCATCAGCCTCATTTTTTTCTTCTGGTAGTCATTCGACTCAAAGTAGATCAATCAGCCCAAGCCCGACTGCCACACCGCTCAGCAACAGACAAGCATCGAGCGACTGAGTCTATCATCATGTCTCAGTTAATGTCAATTAGTTGCGTTTGTGGCGGCCGGGGCCACCAAGCTCAGTGTGTTGTGACTTCTGTGATGCAATGTAGGTTCCAGAATTTTTTCGGAAACTTACTCCGTACTCGTAAACCACTGGGAGGGTATGGGAACGTTCCAAATGGTTTTGTGCGCATGTGCGTAATGCACGTAACGCCAATGATAACAATCTTGTCACACATCAGCTGATAGCCCTCTTGATAATCTACTTCCACCGGGCCATTTTTAGCTCACGGGACCCGGAACAAAGGAGCCGATGGTTTGGATCGCTGTCTCATAGGACTTGTTTAGTGGCATGTAGTTGATGCTGTAAATCACCCCTGTCTGACAGCAAAGACATGTATAATTCTCCTTCGTAAACCACAGCCCTAAGATCTGGCCTATGCATTTGATGCAAAAGTGTATTTTCTGCTATGAACAGCAGTCACCTTTCGGCTGTGTTTGAGGTGTCACAGTTTTGAAACAACGTTGTATTCGGCGGTGATTTTGAAACAAAATTTTCAGGTTGTGAGAATCTCACCAGAAGCCAAGCATAATTTTGTTACCCAGTGTCAAGCTCTTCTCAACTTTCTTGAGATTAGTGTTTAATTCAACTTTCGATTAATTTTTTTGTCAGGATCAGCGCTCACACTTCAAGTTCTATTGTGGGAAGTCATGGACAGACAAGCACAATCAAAGTGTTGGAGAAGGTTGTTACCGGTAAGCCAGACTGTGCCTCAACAGGCGATTTGACGCTCACCGGGAAACGCTTTGACACAAATTTTAGAACCGTTAACCACTTTTACACTCTGCTGCCAAACGCTGCGCAATCAGTGCCCGAAGCAGCGGAATGTGACCAACCAGAGCTTTTGTGGTCGTTTGAAGATAATGTGATTGGAATAACGACAACTGGTGACCACGTCGATGACGAGGTAGTGGACATGTTGAACGATGTGGTGCAAGAGAAAGTTGAATCACCTAAATCTGAGACCTGGAGCATAGATCTAACGGAAACAGATGGTCCTGGTATAATACATCCTCTGTCACCGTCGGATATTACTAAAGAGCCGTAATTGGCATAAATTATTCGCCCTATCTCGGTATACAAGTAGCAAAATGCCATTCACACAGGAAGATCGATGCCTGCATTTTAAAATTCAATGCATGTCCTATCCTGAAATCAAAACCAATCATACCATTCTGTATTTAATTTTTTTAATTTTTCTCAAAACTTGTTACAATCAATGTAGCTAGTAGAGATTTTTTTCATGTGAATCTAATTGCTCTAGTTCAGGGATCTCAAACTCAAATTGCTCCGAGGGCCAAAAGAAGACTTATAAGTAACCCGAGGGCCGTATTATGACGCTGACCCAACAATAGCGACACCTGAACCTCATCACAGACAGCTTTTACATCTTATTTCCTGTGAAATGCTTCGTGAGTTACAGGCAAATCATTTCTAGCCGTCTCTACGTTTGTTTGAAAGGAACTTGTTCACTTGCAGGCCGAGCACTTTTAAACAGCCGTGAATAAACTAAATGACTTAAATGTTAATTATTTGAAAATTCGCTAAAAACATCGCGGGCCGTACAAAATGCCCACGCGGGCCACATGTGGCCCGCGGGCCGCGTGTTTGAGACCCCTGCTCTAGTTCATATGATACTTTGGTAAACACAAATCACCTGTTGTTTGTGAATATTATTCCAAAAATGTTCCTTTGCATCACTTTTTCTGAACTTCGCCTTTTTCGCTGCGGATTGAAGCAAAAACGTCTCATTTTTTTATAAGTTTCAAAAGTTGTAAGGATTTTGTACAGTGCAAACCAGCAACTTCAAAACCAATAAAGTCCGGAATACAAAACTTCGGCAAATCGCATAATAAAGTGTTCGCAAAGTGCAATCTTGTTTACCTATGTGCGCCTGTTTGTACATGCTAACTTATCGTCAAAAATATTGAGAATATTTTATGCAACGTTTGTAACACACATGCAATATTCTCTTGACGTTTATTTAGTGAAAACGGTTGTTTGCTCTTTAAAGCTGTCAAGGGAACTTTTAATGAAGGAATGAATACTGGTTGGCAGTGCTTCACCAAGAAAGTAGCAGCTTCTCAGCAAAAATATTATAAATTTAACAATACGTGCGTAACGCTTCAGTCCAACGAACAAAATAAAGCAAGCGCTCAAAATTATTGTGAAAATATTTTTTGACAATCAAAGAACTTGGAGCTACTGCCACCACCTGAGTAGAAAAAAGTTGTGTAAAATTTTGTTTAAATGGGGAAAAACTTTCAATGTATAACGTCACTCAATGTAACAAATTATGTTATGTCTTTTCCCGACAAAAATATATCAAGTTTATAAGTCTTAGCTAATGCATGTTAAGGGCTAAAGAGTACCTGAAACCATGGCGAAGCAAACGAGATATTGGTTCTTTTTTTCGCACAACTCGTTTAAAACTTTGTGAAAAGAATATTTTCAGTTATGGTCTCTTTAAATTGCAGCGACTTTTTTGTGGCATATTAACAGCACAATTTTGTGAAGAGCATTTTCAAACAAACACAGAATACAACTTATAACTCTTTTCAAACAATCGTAAATGGAAATTGTTTGCAATTGCAAGTTTGAACCCAATGCAGTTTGAAAGTGACTTTAGTAAAAAATAATTGTAATTTTGGGTGATTGGGAGTGCATCTGCATAAACGTTTTTGCTGCAATCAAATTGTTAACAATTATCCAAAACATATCTTCTGTTTGCCTTTACGTTAATTTCCACTGTGATTTTTGTGTCCCGATAAGAAACAACAAAAGCAAGGATCAAACTTCCCAAAAAAATTATAAATAAGGACTTACATCCAGGTTTAAGGAACTTGTTGCATGTGGTAAAGCTTGAGTCGGGCTATGAAAACAGGGCGTTTTGAGGTCTCCAAACATTGCTTTTTAACTTTTGTGCAATCGTGGTAGATCATTATCCTGACTAAGTTTGTGGCTCCCTTTCCATTCAATATTTCTAACTTTATTCGCTTTAAGTGGCTAGCTTTACCAATGCTCCCAAGTCCAAAAAGAAAGCAACAGGTATAAAAATCATTTGTTCAAATTTAACGACCCAGCTTTTCCAAAAATTTCAATTTCAAACTTGTGCACATTAAAAATATTTTTCAGTCAAACTTTAAAATCATACTTTTAGCTCATCTCTTTCCCATGAGCCGCGTTTTGAACAACCACTTGGTTCGTTTTCCGTACATGAGTTAAACCACTTACCAAAACCTTCAACAATTTTGAAGTTTTTCTTTTTTACTCACGCGGATGTGATTTTTATAAATATATGGCTTTTTCTATCGGATAATTCGACATTAACATTTTGAATAAAACTTACATTGAGTTTTAAATGTACTATGTGTGGTAAATGATGTTCTCTACTTCAGCAGACAAAAAAGGTTTGTTTGCATCATCAATTAATCAGTCTTTTACCAGCTCTTGAAATTGAAAAATTGTTAAATTATCAGAAAATGATGTTGCATATTGTTTAAAATATAAATACCACTTATTTATTTTTAATACCTTTGTTGGTCTACCATCCTGACTATTCTCAACAAGGTTTTACTCATATCCACTTTTTGCTAAATTCTACTTTGTACTGAAACTTCTAAGGCATTACCTTGATGTAAGAACTATGACATATACGATATTGCACAAATATTGTTCTAAAGTGTTATGTCTTGTTGCTTCATTGAAGAACAGCTGTTTGAAACAGTCCGAGATTTTCAAATTCTCGTAAAGATCACAGCGTGATCTCGATGGTTTTTCTCATTGTTTTCCTGGTTCAGCAGAAGCTTTTGAATGAAAAAGTTAAAAATTGCTTTTGCGCATTTAGGCACCTTTCTCAGCTCCCTTTGAAAAGAACGTTATAAAATAAAACGGTTTGTTAAACGCCGCTAAACGTCACCAGCAACATACACATTCCATCAGGCTTTGTGAATTCTTTGGTAGTTTTGAATTTAGTTTAATTTTTCATAAATCATATTGCAGAATCACTTTTGATGTCACAATTATTAGTTCTTTGTAGTTATTTGTACGCATTTATTGACATAGAAACAACTTGTCATCATTACCGTTAAAAGCTGCATTAGTGTTGGACAAATTTTATTCATGTATTTCATTTCAAATCAGGCCCGCCACCAGCCGATATTTTCGGGAGGGGCAAAATGATTGTAACTTGTTGTTGTACCTAATAAACAGGCCCGCAACCAGAGGGGGGGCAATCGGGCAATTGCCCCCCCGAAATTTTCACAAACGTATGTATTTGTTAGGCGCAGCACCAAGTTACTTCATTTTGCCCTCCCCGAAAATATCAGTTGGTTGCGGCTCTGCTAACAACTAAGCATGTTTTTGAAAATTTTGGTGGGCAATTGCCCGGTTGCCCCCCTCTGGTTGTGGGCCTGTTTCAAATGAATCTCATTGATTCGTCATTCCAGCTTTGTACGTTTAAGTCCTGCGAGATTTGAATCTGTTTATTTTGAAATTGCATTTCCCGTCTGTATTTGGTGATTTGTCAGTATCGGATACATGATGATATACAGGTAACTATAGGCTCGCTTTGAAACCACGTTTGAAGTTTTGAATGAACTTTGCTTAAAATGCAATCCAATAAAACTTTTTTCACAATACGAAAACGAGTTTATTAGCAAAATCATTCGCACTATCAATAGTAAATTTCGTTAAACCTTTTTTAAAAAATGAGGTTTTCCCCAGACTAGTCAAAGCATGGCTTTTGTTGTGGTTTGCAGTTGAGACCAGGGAGTCAAGCAACAAGAAAGGCTCGTCCATTTCTTCTTCAAGCTCTAGTTCTGGAAGTGATTCGGAGAGCGAGATATAAAGCGCAATTGTGCTTTGCTCTGTCATTTCAAATGTTCGAGTTTGGTAATTTCATTCATCAGCTACCAGTTATTTAGCACGTCATGCCGGTTGTCGCCACATAATTCACGCATAAACATCTTTTGCTTCAAATCGGATTGTGGTCTGCATTTTTGTCAGTTTGTGCAAGATGATATTCGAACAGGTCAAAATATCTGGACAAGACAATTCAGTCTACATAGGGTATTGCTAATTTTTGCTTCGCATTTGCTACATAGGGAATTGCTAATTTTTGCTTCGAAACAGAGAGTCGAAGGCACGAACAGCCTTCGACTCTCTGTTTCATACAGAAGTTATTGGCCGTACGGTTGAACTTAGCGTAATTGACACTATACGAAACTTGTCACAACATAACTTCTTGGACCTGAACTGACTTTACATCTCCATGTTGATGATAATCTCCCCACAATTAAGTTTAGTATGAAGCTCGTCATTCACGTCTTTAAGTCAAGACGTGAACAAGCATGGCCTTATCGGCATAGTTCAGGAATCCCCAAACTACGGCCAACGAAGTCATTTCGTCAGTAATTAAAAAATAACATAAGGAAAAATTTGTTGATTTGGTAGAATGTAAGATATCCTGAAACAATCACAATACGTAAGATGTCCGGCCCTCTAACGGTTGTGTAATAGCTTATTTGGCACCCTGACAAAAACGTTTGGAGGCCCCTGGTATAGTCGAAGGGAACGCGAGAGAACGTGGTACTCCACCTTTTTGAAAAAGAAAAAAGGATCCCTTACTATGTTGGGTTATGGCACCAAAATTATGACCCTTTTGCTGCCATTTTTATCGGACACTTTTCAACGGAAAAAATCTAAAATATCTTGACTATCACGGCATCTCTACGTTTATTTTAGACATATCCTAACTGCCAAATTGTAACTGTAAGTTGTTTAGAATATTACTTTGCAGTAACGATTCGCGTTAAATCACTTCAGGTGGTGTCTCACTTAAATGGAGACCTAAGGTTGCTTTAAAATTAGTCTTGCAAGCATTCCGATTATATTGCATGTTTTTGATCTTAGCAGTAGTGCTCATCAGCGAAAAAACAGGAATGAAGATGAAGAACAGTTGGGTTGTACTTATGCCATCACGTTTTCAAGCAAGATACTCAAAAATAATGAAATGTAGACTCCTTCAAGCTAATTCGTTTCAGGTTTGCTAGCAACATTTTCTCCAACTATGAAACGATATAATGCAAATTAGGCTGGATATTGGATAAAAACAGCAATAACTTGTTTTTGTACCAACAACTAAGCACGTTTTTGAAAGTTTCGGGGGGGGGGGAAATTGCCGGTTGCACCCCCATTGGTTGAGGGCCTGGGCTGTTATAGTGCTAAGGCGTGGTTTGCCCTTCAGAGCAGACCACAGGAACGGCTTTAAAAAATCCTCTTATATATAATAGTTTTCAGGAGTTTTCGTTATGGTCCAATCTGCTGCAGGTGAATATAAGCTGGACTTGTTTTAGTTTGCCGAGAGTTCAAATCATCCAAGCGAACTTACAAACCCACATTACTTTAAGAAAGAAAATGAACATTTCCCTTCAGTGTTCGCGACTAGATGTGTAAGATATTACCTCAGCGCTATTTCAGCATTGGGATATGCGTCAATGATGACCATCGGATATGCCGCAAAAGCTTTATTAGCGTGGAAACGTCTTCATCCATTTGGTTCAGGTGTCCAGAGAAACGAACCATTTCATCAGTAAAATCTTCCGAATCTGAAGAGTAGGCATTTTGAAGATTCGCAGCAAGACGATGGATCATGTCAAAGGAGAGCCAACGCAAATGGAAAAAAGCTTGAAACCTTTCATTATACCCTGCATAGGTTTGCTTTCTGCGTTCAAGTTCAACACTCAGTGAATCTCAAATAATTGTAAAGGTATCAACTCAAAACTTGTTACGAGCAATGAGATGTCTTTATCATCCTCATTTTCAATACCTTCCTGCAAAAACCGCTTCCGCTTTGGCTTGTCATTATGCATAAGATTGTCAGTGAGCATTTCAGCCTCTTTCTCACATGAATCATAGTCATCTCACAGCGAATTCACAAAATTCTCGAAACCGGTGTACAATCTCATGACTGTTGAGGTATCACGGGTTTCCTTATACAATGCCTTACTAGCAACATTGAACTGCCACAAAACTCTATCCCACAAAATACACAGTACTGCAAACTCCAATTTGGTCATCTGTGTGGCTAAAGACGAAGCTTCAAAACAAGTCTGACCTGTGTCATTGTTATCGTTCGAAATGTTTTGCAGTGTAGAATTTATCTGACGATAGCTGGTTTTCACTGCGCGAACAGCGTTGCACCTCGTTGATCATCTCGTATTAGATAATGTTTTGAGTACAACGCTATTTTGACCCAGTGAGTTCATGAGAAGCTTCCACCTGTGCATAGAGACCGCAAAGAAGTTGTAGATTCTGCACAAACCCAAAAAAACGAAATGGAGTTGACGCAGCATTTCGCAACACAAGAACTAACGAGATTTAATGAATGAGCCGAACATGGAACAAAATGTGCAAGTGGATTGAGGTTTTTAATCCTGGGTTGAACTCCTGAGTATTTCTTGCAGGCCCGTAACCAGCTTGGGAACCACGGGGGGCGAAGAGTTTTGTGAGAGTGGCCCACATTTTTTAAACTATGTCCAATACCTTTAGACTATGTCCAACATATTTTTCCAAGGGAGCGAAAACTTTTATAGGGGTCTTCGCCCCCTGCGCCCCCTAGTTACGGGCCTGATTTTCTGCCATGTTGCTGGCGTTGTAACTTAGGCCGACAGTTGCGAATTAAAATTTTCAAGTCTTTAAGGATATTGATGACATTGTTTGTCAGATGTTCTGCGTCATGTCCCTCCATTGCAATGAACTTCAGAAACCGTTTAACAGGAACCCCTTTTTTGTTGACGTAGCGCACTGCAAGCACTAATTGATCCAGATAGGTAATGTCTGGCGTGAAATCCACGATTATACTGTAGTACTTTGCTAACAAGACTTCAGCTACGATTGTGCTCTAAACGTATCTAGCCTTCAGCTAGATAAATTCATTGAAAATTCCAGAGGAGAGATAAGATGGTGTACCACTTCCCGCGTTGCCAAACCTATGCAGAGGCAGTGGCGTAGCCAGCCCAGAAATTTTTGGGGGCCAAAATGTTTGATTTTAGGCGAATAACACTATTTTGTTTGGAAAAACGGCTCTCAAAGCACAAAACGACTATATTTTCTAAACGTTTGGGGAGGCATGGCCCCTTTAGCCCCCCCTGGCTACGCCTGTGTGCAGAGGATCTGTTAGAAAAGCGTCGTACTGTGCCAGCAATTCAATTATTCGCAGAAAGTTCCCAGAATCAATTGGTCATATCGTCCTCGGAAAGGCAAGCCCCGCGAAGCAAAAAATTTGCAACTCAAACAACTCTGCGCAATACGTTTCTCTAGTAATCTTGTTCATTTCTTATCCGGGCAGCCAAACTTTTATCAAGTCGCTAACTCGATTTGTCGACCGCACATGGACAATGTGGAGATGCATTCTTTGTGCGTAGTGCTGCCTTCGTGCTCAGACGATGGATATTTTTCCAGTCGTTGACTCCGATCATTAATGACACATGACAGGAGGAAAAAAGTTTACAAACATAGCAAAAAACTAACCTGGTCGACTCAGAATATATAAGCCACTTTCGCCTCATCCATTCCCCATTGATGTCTTCTAAAAAATAGATTTATTTAAGTATCCTGTCCTGCCATCATCGTAGATCCTGGCCGAGGTTCTAAGGTTCAGTGAGTCTAAATCTTGTTCAAGCTTCCTCTCTGCAAAGGGCCTGCGTAAGTCTGCACTAATATTTTTCCACTCGGCTGGATCCTCAGGAAATGAAGCCAACTCCCTTACAGCAAAAGAATTTCGTTCATGGTCCTCTACAGGTATTCCCTAACAACATGATAATATTGTTTGTCGTGCAAGATAAGAATGACAATATCGCTTTTCATTGGAGTTCTGAATTGTCCGGCGTTCTTGCGTTGTTGCGATGTTTTTGTCAGTGGAAGTCAACTGGGATATGACCTTTGACCTCTTCATCAAGCCTACGAAGCAGCAGACATGGGGCGATTACATCACAAATGTAATCGATTATGATTACTTGCCACCTGCTCGATTACGATTACGAATAAACAAAATCACAATGTAATCGAGTACGATTACGATTACATTGAAAGTAATCGCGATTGCATTTGTCTTGAAGCATTTTCAGAACGAAAAAAAACATTTGCGTGGTTTGATGTAAGTATATTTTCACGATATGAATCAATGCAATAAACGATATTACTAATCTGTGAGGATCAAGCACCGGAAAATAAGTAAAAACACATTGATTGTTGACTGAGATGTTCGTGCTGTCAGCAAACCAGTGACGTAACTAGAGGTTTGACCTACAAGGGAAACTCAGCTGAAAGACACCCACCGTCCTCTGGGACCTAGTCAACACTTCAGAAAAAAAACTTGAGAAATGATGGTGAATCCAGGTGTAATGCCTATACTAAAACCCCAATTCAACGGAAATATCTCGAAAAACGCAAAAAGACGGCAACCTACTAAAACCCAATTAAAAGAATACTACAACCAGGTTTTTTAAAGTAAAATGTTAGGCACCTGATATGGATCTGTAGAGACCCGATTTATCTGATTCTAGGGACCCGATTTTCAATTCTAGGGTACCGAATCTGGCTCCTAAAACACCTTCAAATCCTGCTACAACCGAAATAAAGCTAATTGGGGGCCTGGTTTTTACATTTAGCTGGCCAGGGGAGTCAAATCACCTCTCTTCCCTCCCGTCAGTTACTCCACTGCAACAAATTGGTAACACTTTAAATATTGATTAAACAAAAATAGCAAATATTTAAAATCTTTGTTACAGTTGATAAACCTCAACGGTTCAAATTTTTTATCAGTCAAACGACATCTATCAGGTTTGAACATTCGTCCAGCAACGCTGAAAATTAGTGTGTTAGTAATTTCAAAATTGCTGACTATTTCTTGTAACTGCGGGTTACGATTGTCTGCAAGTCAGCATAGCATTATACAGTTTTAATTTGAAATGAAATTAATGCGTTTTTCATTTTTTCACAGCGCTTTTCTCCTGAGTGACCAATAAGAACTTGCAGAATGATGACTGCAGTTCAATTTGCAATGCACCGATGATGATAACGGGAGTTATCGAAACGTTTGCAATATGTCGTTGATATCGTTTTCATTGGCCGTGATTTACATCATAATTATTATTAAGATTACTCAAAAAACTGTAATCGATTACGATTGCCCCATGTCTGCGAAGGGGATATACGGGCCACCCAAGGATACATTCCTGAGACTACGGCATGACTGCCATAACAGATAATGCAAAAGGGTATTTGTGATACACAACTTTAAAAACACTGAAATCTGGGAAGGCAAAGCTAGTAACATATAAAAGTTAAGCAATGGTAAAGTGGCATCGCCCCCACTTCTCTAGTTTTACAGTTGCTTTAAACACACCACTGCTCGTGACTTGAGTAAAACAGCGGAGTCAAAAGTCTTCTATTGAAAAAATACGTGGAAATGACTGTTACGAGACGATGTACGTAGCAATTAATGGCTAGTAAAATTAATTACAGTTAGCCGTAAGTTGTAAAACGTGCTCATCGTGTTTTTCAGTCAGTTGGGGTGTTTTACTGTGCTTGTGGATATAGCTGTACTGTGTTGGTCTTGCTGTACTGTGTTCATAATGACAGAGCATACCAGTACAGTAGTCTAGAAAAGGGATACCATAGACTAGCAAATAAGCCCAACCACCCGCATCTTGGCTAAACCAACAATTCCAAAAAATCGTTTTCTTCACCAGTAGTTCGAGGGTTGCTAAGAAGTCTTTCTGTTGTGGAGATCACGCCGAAGGTTGGATTGGGTAGAAAGTGACTGTTGTGAAGTGCATATTGCCAGTTAATTAACATAAGCGAATGCAATTCCACATCCAGGAACCTTTCATCGATTTCCAAAGCGATGATGACACCCGTGCCATGTTTTATTAACACGGGTGGTTAGACTTTTGGATCAAGTGCAGTGAGCGTACTCCGGAAATTTGGGGAAAAGTTAAGCTGTTATTACTATTGGAGTTTCCCACGACGTATGTTGATGAGCAAGGTTTCAACCAAGTACTGCACACGCGTAACAAATACTGCAATAGTCTTGACATGAACAAGACCAGTGGAAACGCCATACGACTTAAGCTGACTAACTTGCAATGTACTTTTAAAAAATTACAGATAAAAAAACAGGGGCAAAATTCGCAGTAGTCATAACCAATTGTTTTTGACAAATGAATAACACTGTTTTCTACAAATGCGATTGCGATCGTTTTGTTTGTTCGTTTTTTTGTGCTAACTAGATTGGCCGTTTATTTCATTAGCATCAAAATATTTTCAAATTAAAATAATATATTAGCCACCACTAAAATCATAAGTGAGGGGCAAATTAAATAAGTTCCTGTAGATGGGCGGTTGAACAAAAAAGTTTGAAGACCACTGATCTCTAGGCAGTTTTGTTCGTTTCAAAGTAAAAGTAAATATGAAGTAATGCCTCTGCGCAGTTTCGCAAATTTTAAGTTAGTAATTAGTCGTCCTAAGAAGGAGTTGCGCGGGGCCCTAGGTCATGGCCTATTGGCTTATGCGTAAATCCATCACTGGTTGTTCGTCAACTGAAACAATGAATGTTAATTGAATATTTAATTTTTGTGTGTTGACGGCCTTGCACAATATGCATTACTGTCCAACAATGGGGTCCCTTTTTTAATTCACATGCTTTAAAAAAAATTGTTTTCTTTTGTGGTTGCTTCTTTAGTTTTAAAATTCTGATTTTGCTTGCGTGTGCTGTTCACTTTTGCGCATATGCACCTGCACTTGATGTGCAGATGAGAAAAATTGAAACAGAACACTTTCAAAATATTTTGACACAGAGCCCCTCATAAAAGTTGGCCAAGGGGACTAAAATGACAAATTCACCACTGTTACGAACTGAGAATAAAGGTAATCTCACTTATCTTGCTGGATGGGGCCAGGAAAAAAGGATTTCCGGCTTATTTTCCACGTCTTTCTCTTTTCCATGTGAACCGGAGAATTTCTTAAATCTTAAAATGTGTTTTTTTCCGGAAATATTTTCTGGGGTCTTATTAAGAAAGAATAGGAAGAGACCTCACCAATGGTCTGAATAGGGAGATTTTAGCTGCCAGGGTGCTATCACCTGACCAGCATGTTTCAAAATAGACCGACGAGCCAGGACTCAGACATTGCGTTACTACAATTGCTTTTTCTTGAATTAGCCTTTCGAATGAGCAAAAGACTTCTTGCTGGAAAATGTTTATTGGTCTAGGTATATTTCCTAACATGTAATGGGCGAAACTGCACAGCACTTCAACAGCCACACGCAATGTCAGAATACAGAACATGGCCATAATACATTTTAAGAAGATCTGATGACCGAAAACCTAAAAGGTAGAGACTGGTGAAAACGTTAAAGTTTCAGTGTTAGCATGACCAAAATCGATTCACGTCTTTATAAAATTTAAAAGAAAGTTTTATCCCATGGGAACACGGCCAGGTTTTTATACTTACTGGAATAAGAAACTGACGGTGCCATCACGGGAAGAAAATAGTTTTTTGATTTTTCATTGGCGTAACAAATTTTGAAGATACCAATACCGACATTAAACCAAAGTTTGCATCGAAATCGTTTGGCGACTGCGGCGCTTGGATTTCTAAGTAAGCTCTTTCGTATGGTGAAAATACTTTTTCTGTAACATTATATCTTGGTGACTTTTTGACTGCTGATCTCCTACAAGCAAATCCGATCAGTGAGTTGCTTTTTTGGCTTGATTAAAAATAGATGTGAAAAGTAACCCAAGTAATATGTTGTATATGCAAATGATGTTCAGGCAAAGTGAGTTTTCACGCCTTGATGGTAGGAGTAGTTGTAGGTTGATGGTATCGATCTTTATTCTCATTGTGCTCTGGTACGTACACTTTTGGTATGGTAGTTATTACAAGGAAAAATCGATTTGCTCATGAGCCAGAAAATTACCTGCTTATTGTTAGTGCTTTCTGGACAACAGACGCAATTCACACTTTTGACAGGTAAGTCTTTGATAAACCCGAATATCGTGCAGCCTTAACGGCAGCTGTCACAGATTCTTACTGAAAGTACAGTGAAAAGAATTCAAGAAGTTAGTTTGCTGGTGTTTTGTGTTCCTCAAGCCTTATGCATTGAAGAATTGTCTCAAAGTCTGGTTAAGCAGTACATGCTTCTTGGATGCCACTCAGTTTTAGTATTATTGCAGTGCTTTTACACAATAAATTAGGAATTACGCGTTTAAGTGGTCTCGTCATTTCTTTGAAAATTGAAACAAAACAAAATTTAGCGGGATGTGGCTGTTTAAGATGTCAGCAAAATTTCGAATTTCGCTATGTATTTGACTCTCTGCGATGCTATAAAATGTTTTTAACAAAATAAATCTCATAAAATACGTATTCTAGGAAAAACCAACAGTTTTAGAGAAATGAAACCAACTAAGATTTCATATAAACTTTGAAAGACAAAGCGCAATCAGATTAACTAATGTTTTGTAATGTCGATCAATTTAATCCTGCGTCAGTTTGCTGGTTGAATCATTCATACAGACAGTTCTGCTTATTTTTATGGAAATTGATCCCTCTTGTCATGCATATAGGCTGTTAGTCATGCATAAAATTTTAATGTTCACAAATCGGCTGATCAAATGCACCAAATTTGTTCGAAAATGGTGTCTCAATATCCTAGCAACAGTGTAGTTTTTGCCATTCTCAAAAGCACACACAGCACGTGGAGAATACTGATCAGTTACTTGCACAGAGGTTTTCTTCGCCAATGTATGCAGTAGTGCGATCGGGGGGAACGTTGGTTCTTACACTTTTTTATTAGTGAGAATGGCGTTCATTTTTTTATTAGTGAGAATGGCGTTTTACTGTGGCACCAAAAATATAATTTTTGACATTTTTTATGAAACTTTTAAATAGCAAAATTGTGAAGTGTTTTGAATAACATGGCATATCTTTTCCTTGTGGAGGGTTCCCTCACTTCTGGCTTTGGCTCCATCAAGCACTGCATCTATCGTTTTCATTAGAAATGGTTCTGAAAGTAACACTACCTGATAGAAGCAAAAAGAAAGATATTTGTTAAAACGTTCCTTTGCGATATTATCATTTGCACGTCATTATTTTGTTGATGCGATTTGGTCGGTTTCTTATTTTGCAAGTGCCATCTTTGTTGAAATAAAGCGCGTTTGCAATGGATGAGAAAAATATTAATGTTTTTTGTTACTGAAAGTTTTTTTCTACACGGAATGCTTGCAATTTTGTAATCTGTTGCCTATTGACTTTATAGATTTTCTGCTACATTCCCAATCATGTTTTTAATCAAAATCTGTTGTTTTAGCTTTTGCATGCATCAAAGATAATGTGAAAAAATATCGTAAGAATTGTAAATACGTGTAAAACGTCATTAATCAATCAGCTTGGAAAGAAAAGAATGGGAAGTTTCTTCTGTGAAGTCTCTGAAATTTTAAAGATTCAAAATTCATCAGAAAGACATTACTGTGAAAAATCAATCGCAGTAGGAAAATGTTCATATCGATTAAGCCTAACCTGGGCTTTCGCCGCATCGCACATGTTCTCCATCGCTTTATGACTTTAGTCTGGATTTAACTTGCGGATTAGGATGATGTTTCAACTTCACCCGCCTTTTACGTTTCCAATTCCATGTCAAATGTAATTGAAGGAGAAACGTGACTCCAAAGCGTGACATTAAAGGTCGTTGCCATAAACACAAGGCATTGCTTCTGCCAAGATGATGTGTCTAAGAAGACAAGAAAACGATTGTGAATTTTTTTGTAAATGCCGTAACCACCGAATGAGGAAGAGTTCAAGTGAGATCGAGATCAACGTATGGCTTGGGAAAAACCGATCCTCAAATCGAGTAGATGTAAAATGGTCGCAGTTATTCGTTTTGTGCTTCAGTGAGTTTGAAATTCCTTAGCAGAATGGAGTTACTTGTTGTGAGAATCAGTGATTTGCACTTATTTGAGTAAGTAAGAGTGCTGTAAGTCTTATAATCTCTCTTCAGGTTAAAACTACAGATTTGGAGATAAAACGATAAATCCTCATTGCGCAGGGTTCAATTGCAGTTTTCAGGCTTCCAACAGAAAATCAGAAGCGATCATTTCACCAAAAGATATCTGCTAATCTCTTAAACCACATCGAAAATTAAGCATGCAACGAGTGTTGAAAGTAGCTTCAGCCAGCTTGAGGCGAAAAATTTAAGCTTGTTTTAAATGAAGTTTGGACTCGTGACTGTGAGGATTAACTGACAGGCCAAACGAACCAGAATTGACATTCATTGTTACTAGCTTAAGGTAGGTGGTTGCCTTACATAACATGCACGGATCTGAATCTGCGGTGCTAACTCGTACAGATTCATTTAAATCAGCTATGCCCAATGAAACTCCTTACTGCGTTAAAAAATATTCACTGTGTTAACGAGGGCCGCGCATTGAATAACTTACTTTGATAATAGCAAACTAAAATTTAGTAGCTACTGTTCTGAAAGCGATCGAATCCTAATTGCAATGGTAGCGATTGTTTGGCACCTTTAACCACTTCGTAGGTGTGATGTCGTACGCAAGCGTAGGACCAATGGAGCAAAATACGTAGAATTAGAAACCTTCGACCATGCGAGTAACGTGTTGGACATAGCTGATTTAAACAGATGTATAGAGGTCATGCAGCAGTTGGCAAAAGCAAACAGTATTGCACATTCAAAAATGCTTGTTCCGGCTGGGCAGTGGCATGCAAACAGGCAGCGAAATTAACAACAAAATATCCAAAAGGAAGAAATCCACACAAACCAGGGGTGTAGGTGGCAAGGACGGGGTTTAAGTGGGGGATGGGTGGACTTGTCCCCCCAACTTTTGGACAGGGGGACATGATATATTTTGTCCCCCCAATATTTTGTGATAAATATAATGAAATTGTGCAAATTTCATAGTTACATTACTGTGGGAAACATTTCTCCAGCATAAACCAAGAGAATAAATGAGAAAATAAACATTATCACTGGATCAATGGATTATCTGTAGAAACAATATACAGATTTCCTATGTAAACTGAATTGTCATGACTGTTGAAAATTGCGTTGGTTAATTTGAATTACCGAATCGGTGTGCACATAAACTTCGCTCAATCACGAATTCCTGCGCTGGCCTGTAGCCCGCAATCAGAATACGGTTGCCACCAGGCGCGCAGCCAAGCGACAACGGAGGCAATGCCCTCCAATTCCAAAGTTTTCAGGTTAATAAAATATTTTAAGTATAAGCCAAAGAAATACTTCAGTACAAATCAGTGAAACTGCCTCAATGAACCTATCCTACTTTCCTACTTCAGCTTTTAGTCGAATACAAACTTGTATCTGACCTTTTGTAATCAATGACTGCAGGTAAAAACAATTGGAGCAACGCTTTTCGCAGCTGTTTTTGGCGTAGCAGCTTGCCGTATCCCGCCTAATGGTTATGTAAGCTTCATTTCAAGACCGTCGCAAATTCCTCTTTGATAACCGTGGCTGTTACAAATATAACCTATCTTTGTTTCCAGTGTCAGCGTAGCCTTAAATCAATATCGTAGATTTTGTTTTTGCACATTTCTCAAACTACATGCGTGAATATGGCGGTGATATACATTTTATGTCTTGAAGCTCAAACTAGAAGCGATTCAGTTTCAAAGTCTTCTTCACTGCGCCATCGTCACTGTTTAGCAACAATAGCATTCATTCTACATATTTATTTGTGATGACATGTATTGTGACGGTTCAATCACAATTATGAGGAGCCTTAATGTTTTCATCAATGATTTCCCCGGCGAGCAAAAAATCAGTCTTGTCAAGATATTAGACTCCGACCTGCTGTTCATAAGCTCAGCTTTAACTTTCATCTGATGTTAATTGCCACCCTATTCTACAGTAAATAATTTGAAATCATTTAACTGCAACGACAGGAGTCAGCAGCAAAACGTAACATAAGTGGCAAGATGCTTTTTATTTCGCAAGTGCTGAGGGAATTGACACTGGCATTACTTACAGATACTGAGATAACTTGCGCAGGGGTGGATATTAAAATTTAGGGGCAAGCTCTCAAAAACATCGCCATTGCCAAAGGAAGATGTGGGATTACGTGGATAAAAGAGTTAAATTTGTTTCACATTTCAATTTACGAACTAAATTCAAGATCACAAGATACATACGAAAGGAACAAAAAATTGAAAAGTTTTGCAGCTGGTCTCTTGAAAGCTGCCTCCTTTGGCACATTTGCCCATAATTTTTGCTTTATCTTGAAAAATATATGACTTGCTTCAGAGCTTCTTTAAATGTGGCTCTAGAGTGGTACATAACCTTTTCAATTAAACAATGGTGCAAAGCTCTCAAGGGGGGGACACACGGTATTTCTGAAAAAGAGGGGTCTGAAGGGACAGCCTCGTTATCCTTCCCCAATATCTATTCTTGAGCTTGTAATCTGTCTTGCTGGCAAAGCGCATGTGACTAAAATGAAACTAACTTTGAATATTTTTCAATTAGGGCTTCAAATTCCGCAGACAAGTTATTGTATTTTCTAGAAGCCCGTGATTTGTACAAATTCAATTACGTCCAGTGCTGACTCCTGAGCTATCTTTACATGCAGCTGAGCGTGGTCAATAAGTTTTGTAATACTGGGGTTATGATTGTATTTACAGTTTAATTCCATTTTACATATCAATGAAGCCAGTTAAATTTATCAAAATCTCATCAAAAAATTTAAACGAAGTATGTTTAAAGTAACTACAAAGGTATTACGGAATAAGTTGAACACAGCTAAAAGATCTTTCGAATTATCAAAAATCCAAACACTTTTCAAACACTTTGCAGGGCATCACGAGGAGGGGCAAGGGGGCGCCATTCCCCGGGAGCCGAATCACTATGGTGGCGCCGAATGAATGCAGGGGACGTCGAAAAGTCCCAACAATGNCACAAGTACTTTCTTCAATACAATATATTTGCTTCTGAAAGACCTCAGATTCTAACATAGGGGCACCAAACTTGCTCCTTGCCCAGGTGCCATCCAACCTCTTTACCCCTGACGTCTTGAAAAACTCTATCGTTTACGGTTATCAACTACATACGTGAATTAATCACTGAAAAATTAGATGACAAGGGAATCCACTTCTTATATGCGCGAAAGTTTTGTAGAAGGCCTACTTTGGAAGTCAGTGCCTCAGAGCAAAGTCGCTGGTCGGCTTCGGTTGAACATGCTGTGTTGGTGTACATCAGAAGCGTGTAAATACAGCAGGTTCTAAGAAGCGCAATCGTTATGGCGACCGCGATGACTGCTTGCTCAACTGCCATATTGGCTGCAAAAGCATACTGCAGATCGTGCACTTATAGCATGGAGAGGTTTACTAGTGCTTTTGCAGGAAAGGTTTATGAGCAAATGATGGCATTGATCCAAAGTAGAAGCTTGGAACTTCACTATCAAAACTTTTAAAACTTGTCAATTCAATGAAA
>JGI24159J19872_10000352_pt1 | contig 38530 bp, 41 predicted proteins | sample Ectturendosymbi4_FD_19872 | JGI IMG/M metagenome (IMG submission 19872) | reverse complement strand
AATACCGTCCTTGCTACGTCTATGGTCGAACTCACGTAGGAACTTCGGATGTAGCTAAATGCGGCGAAGTTTGGCCCAACAACTAAACTTTTCCGTAGTACAAGCTATATCATAGTTAAGTAAAATTTGCAAGAAACTAACAAGTCATAAAATGATACTAGTAGGCTACTGAAAGTTAACTAAAACAATGCTTGAAATGCTTTGCTTTGAAAAGATGTGCGCAACATGAAATGAAATGCAGTCGTTTTCTTTTGGCGGTCATTTTGTTTGAAATTTTTTCGGGTAAGTTTGGGGAAATTTGGGCAAAATACCTTCTCACCCCCAAAAATTTGCCTGCTCCCACACCTATGAGCTGGTACGCAACATAACCAAAATTGGTGACCTTCTCAAACGTCAGAGCTTTGTTGTGCATGTAGAACTTCGTCGATTGTTACGATACCAGACTGTAAAAAGTTTTTGAGGCCTATGCTAGATTTTTTTTATATGTGAATGCTATAACGCCTGTTACTTGTGTAGATACTATTTTGATGAATTTGGTATTCAAATAAACTCGGCATGCATCGAATAAATTAGTTTGATGTAAAATATCGTCACTAAAGAGGTCTGTTGAGTGAAGGTGTGCTGGAATGTATCTTGCCTAGGACGCACCGACAAATTTGAGAGCTACAAAGAGAATGTGTTTACGTTCAAACAGATCGTGCCACGGCTGAGCAGGATGACGTGTTAAGCTATGAGGGGGTGCTGAAAATGAATCTTGCCTGCGGTGATGGAATGTTTGCGCCGGCCCTGTCCTTGTTTACGCTTTCGAACCTGGCAAAATGTAATGTTTGTTTTTAATATATTTGTGTATTTCAAATTCAATGTCAATACTCCATATCACGTGGGGTCGTAGTTGTTCACAGGAAATACAAACAAGCTGAAGTTTTGGAACATTTCTTCAATTCATGAACAAATTAGGCAATATTAGGACGGCCTCTCCATCGAAGTGTTGGCTTATTGCTATTTAGTACCAAAGCTGCGGTGTCATTTGCGTAGTCCAGCAGTAGCCCGGTAGCAACGCGAATGACATCCATCACAAAAACCTAGCCTAGCATATCCTAGAAACTTACAACAAATAATGGGAAAATTTTCTTCCAAGATTTTAACATTACCTTCTTTAGTGAGCCAAATGGTTTCCGATAGAAAACCACTAGATAGAATCTGAAAGTAGGAAATGCACGAGGAGAAACGCTAACGATATCAGTAAAATTCGTGCTATCGCAGCTGACATTAAATATGACAAATTATGATCCATCAATACACGTACAGGCTTTATAAACAAATCATTTTTCTTGAGACATTTTAGACCGCCATCCATTTATATTCAATGAGAATGTTTCTGATGCTGGAGAGTAGGCATTTTTTACTTGTCGTTCACCATTTCAAAGAAATGGGAAATGCTGGTAAATAAAAAACGTAACATAGCAGGCTGGCAAAATTTCTGTCGGCTGAAAATAATTTGGTTCCGGTAAATGCGCACGTTATTTTCTTCTGCGTTTCACTTTGCAGTCGTCGCGAGCACTTACATATTTCGTGTGAGTGCTTTGAGTGAACCCATCGAACTGAAGATTCCCGTCCACGTTGCACGATTCGACCGTTTTCAAAGTGACGTAAAGTTTATTGGCGATGCAAAACGAGGTATTATAAAAATAAATCAATAATGTTAGGTGTATAAAATAAGCAGAACTGCTCGTGTAAACGCACACACGCTGGATTTAGCACTGCAGATAACAACGGATGAGTTAGAGCTTGACGATCTTGGTACACATTGGTGGCGACACACAGCGTGTGGCCACCGGCGTTGCCATTCCCCACCGGGCAATGTTGACGTGCTGCGATGGGAGGGAGACGCGTTGCTTCGCAGTTACGACAAGCAGGTTAACGGACTTTGCGCAACAGCAAGCTCACCGCGCACCCCTGTGCAGTGCTTGCGCGTCCACGAAAATCAGAGGTGCGGTGGCATCGCACACCGGTCTGCACCAGTGGGCGGGTCCTGGTCGACGACGCAGTTCAATTTTCTGTTCAAACCATTTGAGGGCATTTCTCCAAAAAAAACTTAACTCGTTGACGAAGAGTTTGCGACGAAGCGTGGAATTTTTAATTTCGTGCAATTAGCAGAAGTCGAGAGTCACTCGCGCACTGATGAGGACATATTTTGACGAGTTATAATGTTGGATGTGAAGTCCAAGCGCTAAATCGCGCGGTTAGAATAGGTTGAAAACGGCTTTTGAACAAGCGATTAAAAAATTCGTTAACAGCTGGAGTCACTGCACGGCACACAGCTCGTTAGAAGCGACACCTTATTCCACATCAACAGCACGAGGCGAGTGACTCTCAGTTGAATAAAAATGAGAAACGAAGTAAGCCAGGGCAGTAAGAAGAAACGAGTCGGCACCGAAAAGCTTTTCAGTTGTCCTGTGTAATGGTGAAGACCATTTCGATTTGTATCACACACGAAAAGCACTTGAAACAGCTGCAGCGCTTATTCACTTGCAAAAGCGAGCACTGAGGAGCGCCTCGGTTAACTGCTGTGATCCGTGCGTTGATCGAAGCGAGAGGGGAATTACCCGAAATGGCTCGAAAACTAAACGTTTCAAAAAGTTGACAACACTAACCGATAAAGACAATTCGCTCGTGCAAAAAGCAAATTATTAAAAAAAAACATTATTAAAGTACGAAAAAGCGTTTGGCACGCTGAACGGGATTTGACAAGAAACGGCCGAACGCGCATGAAGCATTGAAGCGGCATCCGTGAAGCAAGCGCAAGTAATAACCAGCATGTGAACGAGAGACCTGATCGATCAAGTTTCGATCCCGGACTGAAAATGCATCAAAAAATTTGGAAGTTTCCGTACATTTTGCTGAGGATGGTAAAAAAATTAAAACGAAGCTTCGGCGAAGAAGGAACGTTTGAAGATTTTAGAGTTTGGCCAATAACGAGAACTGCGCAAGGCTATAAAATCCTGGTCCACCAGTTACAGTCGATAGCTGGCACTGCAATGGCAAAGAAGAGCGTTTGATTCGCAGCAACCAGCTTTACCGCCCGCGGTCACCTCCATACGCCAATGTCCCGGACTTCTTCTGACTGTTTGAGGAAATCTTAGCCAAGATTAATAACAAGTGTAAGTCTACACCAGGTATCTGTTGCTATGTCATTAAATTTGGACTGTAAGTTTAACGAAATACGGAATGCAGCGTCGCGATTTCCTTGTAATTAATAAACGCGAACAGTGGCTTTTGCTATTTCTTAAGCAGCAACAGATCGAGTGTATTTGGCTTTGAACGAAAACTATTTTGCTTTGTCCTCACGATGATGGTGATGTGCGAAGGAATTTTAGAAAAATGAAGAAACCGGAAACTTTTCCGGATTCCACACAGTAAAGGTTTCTTGCAATATCGCATTTAAGTAACTCGTTCTTAATCGCCATGTCTCTCAGTTCTTACCATCAGCGTGTATCCAAAAATATTTTTTGATAAATCTAATCCTGAGAACAGCTTTTGACAGGTAAACAAACTCTTCAAGTTAAAAATTTAAACGTTCAGGTTGGACGTGACGTCATGCTACGCATGACAATTGCCGCATGTGGGCGCTGTCCGAAGCCAACGAATGTCAGAAGCAGGATATCGTGTTTGCTTCACGTTTGCAAGAAAGACATGTACTCGTTCGATGGAGACCGGCCGTGATCCGGTATGCGCTGGCTTGGTCCGGTTCGATCCACAGCAGGAGACGCGGATCGTGGTTCGGAAAGCCGCTGAGCTATGCTGACGTCAAGTTTGTTGCGCAACTGAAACACACGGTGATTACTCAACAGGCTTCAAGGATAACACGTAAACTATGAAACAGAAAGGTGCACAAAACATGGCAAGAATTTTGTCACGCGCAAGAGGAACCTGCATTGCATAAAATCAAAGCAATCAACGCTTGAATTTTTACGCCGCGATCAAACCGAGGACTTACTTGAGACAGAATCGGATTGGCGAAGTCCTTTCTGGGAGTGGACGCCATCACTGGCTCGCTCACTGTTTTCTCCGGGGACAGCGGTTTGTACAGTGAGGGGGCTTGAAGCGAGTTTCGCACAAGCGGAGAGTAAGTACCGGCCAGCTGGCCGGACACGGATCCGCCGACCATGCTGCTATACAGTGTCTGGTACCTCCTCTTTTCCTGCTGGACCTGCATCTTCCGTTCTTCAAGCTCATGCTTAGTTCTGCGTGGAACGCACACTTTTTGATACTTCTGCTTTTCTGGCAAGAAAGTTCGATCAAAGAGCAATGAACTTTTTCAACCGATCACGCGCGAAACATTTGCTTCCCCGTCTGTGAACGACATATTTGAAATTGACACAAATCACTTCGGCGGAGGTCAAAAATTTTTAAGTCCAGTTTGACAGATGGTTGCACGGACTAGTGGCGTAGCCAGCCCAAAATCTGGGGGGTCAAATCGTGTGTCTTTAAGCGAGCAACAGTATTTTGTTCGAGACACCGCCTCTCACAGCACAAAATGACAAAATGTGCTATAAATTTGGGGGGACATGGCCCTCTTCTTCTCCCCTGGTTACGACTATGACACGGACTGCCGGAAAGGTCTGGATTACGAGTTTTTTTTCCGGTCTAACTATTGTAAAAAAAACAAAGTCTGATACGTTGTAAAACGCACTCTTCGCCAATGTTACAGGTGACTGGAAAAAAGTTTCCACATATCAAAAAGCCCGCCGCGATCAGGCAAACCTTTTGAAGTCAAGCACGAAACCGAACCAATTCGTCACGACAGCAACCAAGCGCAGAAAAAAATTCCGAAAGCTTGTCTCGTGACCTTCACCAATGCTATCTACCAGTGCATACGAAGAAAACAGCCTCACCGTCGCAGCTCCTCTTGAAGTTTCAGGTTTTCGCGAGTGGATTTCTGCAACGAATCTTTCGAACGATCGCCTCCTCCAGGAGACGTGGAGGCGGAAATCCTTCGTTTCAAGGATTCCATTTCTTGCGCCATGGCATCTCGGTCCCGTTCGGCTGCAAGGGCTCGCTCGCGTTCAGCAACAACTCGCCTCTCTTCGTTTTCGCTTCTGCGACGTTCCAGAACGTCGAGCGCAACTTCCCGTTCCTGAAAACATTACCGGGGTCTGTTTATTAAGTCTATGACCTCAGCGAAGACCATCTCTTGCCGCCGTTAACCCAGCGCAGCAGTGTGCCGGTTATGTTATAAACAACGGAAGCCTGTAGTGTTGCCTGATTCTGGTAGACCAGGGTAAACAAACCTGTGTTGCAACCTATCGATTGGCGTTGCACTGAATGTGCGATTCACCACTAACGGGATGTGCGTGAAAAATAACACCCACAAAGATGTGTGGTGCGAACAAGCAATAATAGAGTGAGCACAGCGTGTGAACTCTATTGTTACATGCTGCCACAGTGTGAAGATTTGTGCGCTTGCCGCTCTGACTTTCCGATCGCAACACCAGCAATAGAAACTTGCGAATTCTAACGCACCTTGACGTTTCAGGTAAAAGCCATAAAACTCAGGCCCACCTCGAGAAAGCTGTTGACTTGTCCGAGTTTTGCGCTCAGTTCTTTGTTCACAATCGCACTGATCTCCGCTTGGTCGCTTCTGGCACTTCCTTTGATCTGGCGAAGCTCCTCGCGAAGTCGGTCTCGCTCTTTCTCAGCATCGGATCGCGGTGAGTCGCTGTTCGGGAAGACGGTAACGGGTTGAATGTTGACATGAGTAACAAATGCGGATGAGTATAAACCAGAGGTGGATGGCGACGTTTCGTAAAATGCACAGCGCGTGACTCAGACATGGTTACGTTGCCACTGGTTGTTGCTATTAGCGAAAAACAAACTTCGCACTGCGTTCCAAGATAACAGGATATCTTTAATTTCAGACAGTTGGCACTAACAACAAGCTAGGTTTTTCACGCAATCATCCACGTCACATTGCTGGATGTCGGATCGCGAGGTAGGAAAGTAAAAGGTTTGTTTATTGTTATGTCCAACATTGACTTATCCAAACTACTACCCTTTCAAGTCCTAATTGACAATAAAACCTGACGATATCAAACATACGAACACAAGAGGGACACAAACACTACAATCCTAACGCATCCAACTACAAATTGGGAAAGCCGTTTTGTGGCTGACAATAATCACTGAAAGCGCATAATCATGCCCGGTCTTTAGATTTGTCTAACCCCGGCAAGATGCATCTGGTACTAGTAGTAAAGCAATAATAACAACTAGAGCATAGCAGGTTAAAAAACATCTACACGCGTTATTGTTGCTCAGCACACCACTCCGTGAACAGCACGCGAGAGGAAAACCACAAACAAGGGACACTGATCACATCAGGTTGACGACGACGGGGGTAACACACCAAGATGGTGGTAACCGACTCACTGAGATGCGAACAGGCGGGAGGCGATCTGCTCGTATCAACTAAACCGAATGTAGAATACGTCAAGCTCACTTTGCCACGGTAAAGGCAAGTTTCTCCTTTTCCGCTTGGGCGACCCTCCGTGCGACCCCCTCATCTTTCAGGCGTCGGTTTAGCAGGATGACCTCGTTCTGCAAACGGTGCACCTTCTCGTCCAAGCGCGAGCGCTCGGCGCGAAACTCGTCGCCGGCGCGAGACAAACGCTCCTCAAACTCCGATTCCGATGTTTCCGAGCGGAGCCTGGTCTCCCGAGCTATGTCACTGCGTGTACGAAAATCCACACTGTACACACCATTCCAGCCATGAACCCGAGATTCAGTTGATGCAGGTAATAGGAACTACTGCATTCGGCCTCTACTCAGTGGCTGAAAGTTTTCTGTCGTCACTGCAACTGGCAAGGAATCTTCGGCAAATAAGATGCGCAGTTTGGGACAATAATCATGTTCAACAGTTACCCTTGTGAATTATGGTTGTCTTCCACAAGTTTAAGCGTCGACCTCGTAGGGGTGCGCCGATAAGCAAATTGGCCGATTGCATATTAATCGGTCGATTATTTCCAATGTACTTACATACAGTGATATGCTAATATGATAATACTTATTGTTAATGTAATGTATTGTCAACATATGTGTGTCAGTTGACTGTTTCTCTGACAGATAAAACAATTGTTTGACAGAAATTGTTGTTATTTGACACTGATAAGCCATGAGCCTAGTGATCTCAGATCCGGAAGATATGTCCTGTATCCATAGTGAAGGAGATCAGCTGTGTAGAACTATGGGCAAAGCCTTGAAAGTCGTTCAAAATATTAGATAGGTCAATTAGCAGTTAATATTGCTGCCAGACAAAATTGTGGTCAATCGTGAGGCCCCTTACAACAAGTTATGACACATTTATAGCAGAATAGCCAAAAGCCGATTGATCGTCCACAGAAAGTCGATAACGAGTAATCGACGAGATGGCTGATTACTGATATCTGTCGGTTAATCGGTGCAAACTATTCAGATTTTGAAGTTCCCAAATGTGAAAGACAACTTATTTGCGGGTAACTGCTTTAAACTTGGAGTAAACACGGGCAAAGCAGGAATAAAATTTTTTAGCTTTATGCGGCACACATTTCGACAACGAAAGAAGAAGACACTTGTTTTTTTAATCATCTTACTCGACATCAAAGCATCATCGACACCAATTCCGTCGCAAAATAAAGACTTGCCATGACAGCGATCGCATTTTTCACATTTATACACCGCTTATCATGTGCACAGCCGTCAGCAACTCAAGAAAAAGAAGCTTCTAAGACAAGTTTTTCCGGCGGGATAAGCAAAAGCTGTTTTTATGTTTATGTTTGGGGAAGTTGGCTGCAGGAATAGGATCAAGACTGAATAGTGCTTCTTGTTGGGGCGGTTTAAGTTTACGCTCTGGCCTGAGTTCAGCGGCTCTGGAGCGATCCCTAAACCTTTCATTTGAAGGACAAATGGACCTTGAGCCTCAGACCGCAAATCAGTTGCCTAAGAAATTATTTTTGTCACAAACATGAAAAAACAAAACACCTCGTAGCACATCAGCGTCAGCTGCAAACAAAATGCCACAAATACTTCGTGACCTAAATCAAACTACGAAGCTCGGTTAGTAACGAAAAGCAAAGCACGACTGAACACTAAGGTTATTCGTCGCAATATATTTCGTCCTACATATCACATCAGTGAGATTTGGCACCTGTAGGAGTCGACTCTATCTTCGAGCCTGGCGCTCTTCCTCCGTTGGAGCTCATACTTTGTTTTGAACGACTTGCTCTGCTCAGCAGCGCGCAAGTACTTCTTCCTGAACGATTCAAGCTGAACGACGGCATCCTTTCGTTCCTTGTCAGACTTGGCGAGTTGCATGGAGATCTTGGACCTCGCCTTCACCTCGCTCTCCCACATCTGCTTGTGACCTGCAACTTCGGCCTCAAGTTCCCTGAACGCAAGTTGATAAAAAATTCATCGAGAAATTTAATTAATTGAAAAATAACCCAAGATAAGACCATCCACAAGAAAATCGCCACAATTCATAGTTGCACTTTAATACAGAATTGAAAAAAAAACGTTTCCTGCAGGAAGACGACTTTTAGCAGCTTTTGTGACAAAATACCAAAAATTTTATCAAATGTTTTGAAAGGTATGTTGCTTATACATACAGAACATGTTACTTATATTTATACCGGGAAAAGAACTGAAAGTATACATGGCTTTAAAGATTACATGATGACGTCACAACATCATCAGGGATTTCCGTTCTTCAACCAGCGCCAAAACCGACATGCAAGTTCGTGTTGAACAATAAAAAGGGTAAAAAGAGGCGTTTCTTCGCCCCTGATGCTTCTACTTTTAGGACAAAACAACAATTCAATACACAATCCAAATGCTTTTTTCCAAGCAGCGATTTGTTTTCGTCAAGTCCCATGATGAAGTTGCCCGGGTGAAATTTAAAAGAGGTCTTTTGTGATTGGTGCGTAGAATAATAAACAAATTATTACAAAGCGCCACACCCACAAAATGTTCTGAGCGCTTAAAATGCAACCACAAAAGAATAGTTAAAAATGCATGTAAAATTAAACAACAAATTAATAGCAAAACGAACTATTTTACAAGAATCTAACAAGCAAGTCCGTCAGCAATCACTCCAGTTTGACAAGGTGGGTTTTGGGCATGCCGGGTGATCGTAAATCCACGGGTCTCCAAACTACGGCCCGCGTGCCAAATCCGGCCCGCGAAGCCATTTCATCCGGCTCACGAACAAAATTTGCCAAAAATGGGAAATATATACGAAACATTTATTGATTTGATAGATGTAACATATCCCGAAACAATTACATTACGTAAAGATGTCCGGCCCACGTACTGCGCGTAATAGCTTGTGTGGTCCTCGGACAAAAAAGTTTGGAGAACCCTGGCGTAGTCCAATGCGGACGTTACCAACGCATTAATCAACAACTTTGTATTTTCATCATCGAAATATTTCCCCATGTTTCTGATTTCGTGGTAACAGATCTTTCTAATTTCATTGACATATTTATCAAGTCGCCAATGGAAGAGCGGGAAGCAATGACTTCGCGCTCTAGCGAAAAGCTCCATATCCCAAGCTCAGCTCTGAGGATCAGAAATTCAACTACAGAAACATCCTTACTTGCATCGGTCAAGCTGCTCATCTAGTTCCTCCACCGCTTTCTCCTTTTCATCCTGCAAACTTCCAATCAGTTCCTCCATCTGAGCGCAAGACTTTTTCAGCAGATCCTCGTTGCTCTTCGCTTCTTTCTCGCGTGTTGTCGCTTTGATGATCTCGTCTTGGAGCCTGAAACATTCAGTAAACCTGACACATAAACTGATCTGCGCCATGACGCACAATTATCAAACAGCGATGAAGCGGATTAGTCTTTACAGAACGACGTCGTCATCACCTGGCCGTCTCGCCATTGGCATCCCTCAGACGCTGGTCCAGTTGCAGCGCCGCGTCTTTGTCGGATGATTGCGACAACTGAGCAGAGCGCAGCTGTTCTCTGAGGTCCGTCACTCGCTGACGTTCGGCGTTCAACTCGTTTTGCAACTCAGCGGCGAGTCGAGTGGATTCCTCGACGCGGGACTCGAGATCAAAGCAACGTTCCTGCAAGAAGTGACGAGCGGGTAACAGTTGCTCTCAATGCCGCCGATCGAGAAAAGACCGGAAGTTGAATGACGCAACGTTTGGTTTCGAAATCCTGCACAAAGACGCAAAGAGTTGAGCAACCGAACCTTGATAGTGTGCAGTTCCTGCTGCAGCTTTCCTTTCTCGTCGCAGAGCTGGCGTTGCGACTCAGTCAGCTGAGCCATGGACGACTCGGTGAAGCTCATGTGCTTGTGCGTGTCTATGCGGTCCTGTTGCGCGCGGGCGAGCTCTTCGTCCTGCATTGCAATCGCGCAACGTTGGAAAGTGCAAAGCTGGCTGTGACCTTCTTGCCGCACTGCTGTTTCGCTTACCTTCCGAATCTTTTCGTCGTTGATTCGTTTAATTTCTTCGGTGAGATAAGCCACCTGCTGCTGAAGCTTGGCGTTCTGCTTTTCAAGTTCGATCTTTTCTTTCTGGTGCTCTGTTGACGTCAATGCAACTTCGTCGAAGATTTTGTCTCATTTTTCAGGTAGACGTTCAAGCACAAAAGTTAATCGCCGGCCACATGCTGACAACGCTGAAAGCTTTCATGCACTGGCCATGCTGATTTTATAATTGCTCCGACGTCATCAAATACACGGTCTGACGTAATGAAACCTGACGCCCCGCAACGTTGCACACTTTGCGAGAGGTTGGTGATCGAGTCGCACAACACAGGTGCAGAGCGTTAACTGACTTTTGAAGAAACACAAAAGCGCGCAAGATTTGCCTCGTTCATACCAAGCACCTTAAAATCAGATTTGCTGCGCTACATCAAAGCAAACCATTGAGATGAAGTAACAGCTGTGATGCAACGTTGCATGCAAAACACGTCAGCGACACGAAAGGCGACTCGTTTTCAGCAACTTTTAAAAATACAACGGCCAAATGTCTGACGACGTAACTACTGACTTCTGTCGCTGATCAGGCTTGGTAGGACTTGATCCAAGTGATCAGCCAGCAAAGAGTGGGCGTCTTATAAAATAACAACAGGGAAAGTGCTTTACAACCTTCTACAGTGGACAGAAGAACTGAGGATGCACCAGATGAAACGTTAACATAACACCGCGGTAAATTAAAAAAGATTTATTTAACACACTACTACCCCAACGAACCGAGTATGGGGGTCCGCAGAAACTTTTCCAGGGGGGGGGCAAAGTCGACATGTTGCTTATCCGTGTCAGGTTGCTGACGATGCAATGCAAATGGACGTTCACTACTAAACGCTTTGCCCTTTCTACAGAACAAACCAAATGCCCCATGTTACGGAAACAGTCACAAAAAGTGCGCTTCGTTGGCAGCAATAGCCAGGTATGGCATAATACGATAATATACATCAGGAGTGCACAGACTTTTCGTTATTGCCCGTTGCACTACGTTCATTTCTATGAATTACGGCCGCAAGTGATTTCAAGATATTTTTCGCATTGGTTCTGTTCTGCTTCCACACACTGAGCCTAATCTGCTTTCACACGTCTGTTAGGCCGTCTTTACGATAAATATCCTCGTACTACATACAAAGAGTTTTGTTAATGCATGGCCGCCATAACCTATATTTTTAATTACATGTGCACGGCCGCATAAATTTTTGTCACAACCTGCGGTGGTGCACCACTGATTTACACAATAGGCTATCTGCAGATATTCCAAGCAGACTATTTCTTTTTACAGAAGCATCGCCCTGGTCTTTTAAAGAAAGCTAAATTACGACTTTATTTTACTTAGCAAGACTTGTCAGCATCACTTAGAAACAAGAGCTGCAAACGTCTCGGATCTCGTCGAAAGCGATCAATCGTCCTTTCAATAAAGCCTTGCTTGTTTGCTGACTTTTTCACGGTGAACGCTCATCATAAGCAGGACAAGCATTCGGTCTCACAATTACAATGGATTTTTCAGACTTGTGGAAGCATTGCTGCAGATCGACTCATGCTTCTTTTCACACAGTATAAAACTGCGTGGCTTACCGCTATCAGCAGTCACTGTCTCGCTGCCTCACCTGCCAAGATGTCTGAGGTCAACAGTCACAGCGGCAAAGCACCTACTACCATAATTTGAAGTGAACGTTTGAGGATTTGTTGCCATGTTATTGTGACGCAATAAAGGCCAACATTAGAACAATCCGCTTGCAAGTTTTGCAACCTGCCTCTGCAGGCAAAGGAGTGACGTGACAGAGAATTGCAGGCAAGCTCATCACTGCAATGACACCAGAACAGTGAACCTGGCTCTTGTGCAGTGCGAGTGTCCTATCGACAAATAAACTGTCATTGCAAGAATTAAATCAATGAATCGAAATAAAAACTGCGGACTTTAGATTTTCTAGGAATTTTTGGTTCTTACTCCAATTTCCAGGTGGGAAATATCCGTTTTCCCCCACTGCGGACGCCCATGCACCCAGACAAATTGTCATTAACAAATTCCATTGGCTTCGCACAGAAAAATTGGCGCCATGATGTCCATTTACCTGAAACGATGTCAGAAAGCTTTCCTTGCTGAGAAGTAATGGTGCTCGTCCCAAAGTTCCGAGCTTCTTCGAGTTCTCTGCGCAGTCGAAGCCTGTCAGTCTCCTGTTGCGACACATCCGCCTGCCAAGAACCCAACGCGCACCGTGAAACATGCCAGTGGATGATAGACCCCTGGACAAGCTACAATCATTGCACACAGGATGATGGCGTTAATGAATCGTATTCCCAGCACGATGTCGTTCATACTTTTGTTCAATTTACTTTGGAACAGAGTGGAACTTAGGAAGTCTTGCAAAGTTGTTTTAAGAAACAATAACGCAAAAAGCAGTAATTCGAAGTTTACCGGGCGTTCTTAAAAACGACTATTTTCATCGTCAGTAAAGCGTTACCCCAGAGGGATGCACGCGGCTTGCAAGCACAAAAAGGAATCAACCACGGGAAGCGTTGGATTAGGCAGATAGTTCACTGTCTCTGAGTAACATATTAAAAAGGAACGAAGGAGTGGGGCTAGCGTCGACATCTAGCAATAGGCAGTTGTCTTGTATTACGATTGATTTGAGAATTTTCAGGGGTTGAGAGCCGTTAGTAGTGGACAAGATTTTTGTTTAATAAAAATTGGCACCAAGTAAGGCACTTCCCTGGTGTGCGAATGCAGCCTTGAATTTTTCTGTTCGGTGATTATGATGATGAGGTTGCGCTGAATCTGACCAATTTGCGCGGCCACCACAAGAGGATGTCAACTTATACGCGACACATGAGCGCATTTAGGCGCATTGCCACTACCCGAGTACAAGTTGGCTTCAGGCCCGCAACCAGGGGAAGGCAACTGTTCCCACCAAAATTTTCAAAATCATGTTTAGTTGTTAGGTGGAACAAATTACAACCATTCTCCCCCCCGAAAATAGTGCAACAAGTTCCAACCATTTTGCCTCCCCCCCAAAAAAATATCAGCTGGTTGCGGCCCTGGCTTAATTCACGCTGCAGATCGTGCGACATCAACGACCAAAAACGGTTGTTTTAAGATGAGATGTCTCTTGGGTTCAGCAGGTTGATCCTGAGCACCTGTCTCGCATTCAGTTTGGGGCTTGGAATGTTGCTTGGAGAGAAACTTTGCAAGAAAGTTCCGCGGAAGTATAACCTTGTTTAAAAACGTGTTTAATTTCTTTGAATTCGTCACGCTTGACTTCGAAACATCACATGAGCACGGAGCAAAAGGTTACCAACCAAATAATCTTGACCATCTGCTGTGTGAACCAGCGTGTGCGGGTTGTAACATTCGCACCAACCACAAGCCCACGCAAGCTGGTTTGAACAGCAAACGGTCTAGCTCTGTGTTACCGTTGCACATGGCAGCAAATGATCAACGTACTTCAAGAGTCTCCGCCCTGCCCAGCAGGCGAGCGTTTTCTCTGTGCAGTTCACTCAGCTCCGATTCTCTCTTCCTGAGCTGCTCCTTCGCCTCCTCGCGCTCTCGCTGCGCTTGTACAAGCACCGACTCTTTGTGAGTGAGACTGGTCCGGAGGTTGTTCGATTCTTGTTGGGACTGGTTGAGAGATATCTCGACCGCGTGTAGTTTGCGCTGCAAGGAGCAATAAGCGAACCACACTGACTTCTGTACGATCTTTTGCATAAGATACCATGATGGTCCTGATTCGTTTTTGAATAAAATACTTTTTTTTCGCATCTGAAATGTGCGGACTGAAAAAAAAATTTACTAACACTGCACTCTAACCCAGGGACAAAACGCTGGCCAGAAGCGACCCAGTATGTGCAGCCAAGTTTTGCCAACCTCAGCCTCTTCTTTCTTGTCCCTGGCTTCTTTCGCGTCTCTTTCCAGCAGCTCAGCTCTGTCGCCATCTTTCTTGCATTTCACATCCAAGTCAGCGATGCGGTCTTTAAGGAGTTTTTGCTGATCGTTCAATATTTCCAAGTCGCGTTGTGCGTTCTCCTTCGAAGTGCGCTCCCTGCGAAACAGTGAAGTGAAGGAAAACACGCTGGAAACCAGATTTACTTCAGCTTGAAACACACTGAAACACACAAGTCATTAGTGTTTTCAACGTTTTTTTTTGCCATGGTATCCCCTTCCACGATTTTTCATCAAGCCTTTATAGCCGGCAATCACTGTTAGTGTCGTTCAACCTTTTGCTGTCCCACACCTTACTTCTACTTCCAAGCAAATCGCACGACTCAACAAGATTTACTTCGTGGCTACACTGAATATGAAGTGATAAGCAAAAAAGGGTTTTAAACTTCAAAATTTTATACAAACATTCAAATACTGTCCCACATCAGATTGTTCTGGTTTCATCTACAGTCTTGGTGCATCATTTCGCAGTGGTGTACCACGAGTGAATGATACGGTCCACACACTGGTGTACCGTATACTCGGTTGAATAGCAAAAGGCATGCACTATGCTGTTATTTTCGTTAGCATTTCGATCGTTGAACTACATTCATGTGAAATCGTCGCAACAAAGTAGGCTTCAGTTGCGATTCCTAGAGCAACAAACTATTAAAAGTGATTTTCCTCATTTATCTTTCAGTCACTGTTTGGAGTTTGGACAAACTTGCAGCTTTAAGCTACACGCACTATTCGGTAGCACCGAACGTGCCACAAGAAATTCTCAGGCACGTGGTTGCCAGGCGCTTGTCCCTGCAAGTTGAAATCGATGTTCCCGTCAGCACAAGCGTGCGCAGCAATCTGAACAAACTAACGCGTGCCCGTACCATTGGGGGCAAGCTGGAGTAGAACGAGGCACATTTTCAATAAGAAATAACTTGTCTTGTGAACAGAGCTTGTTTTGGCAGACGCTTTCTATCTTACTAAACGACATAAAAACAAAACAAGCTCGAAAAATTATGTTAAAGATACTTTTTTATGAACGGAGAGGGTCCCTTTCAGCGAAAAAATAAGAACACACCAGTGTCAGTATAAATCACTAAAATCTCTTCGATTTTCTGCCAGGAAGGTTGCCGCAAAATTTTCACTCTTATGCGACTTGAACAAAAATCCCAACTTTTAGGTTGGTGACACACAGACGGTAAGCACAGAATACGAGACATCTATTCACATGAATGACAAAGTGACAGAAAACAGGTTTTCTAACTTGGTCAACTGTTCAGTGAGGGCTTCGTTGGCCTGAACGTAGTTGTGCAATTTCATGTTGAACTGGATAGCAGCGTGTTGCAACGCTTCGTCGCTCTCGTTCTTCTCTCGCGTCAGTTCAACCAATCTGGAAAAACATATTTTGAAGATTCAGGTCGTTGAACTTCTAGAACGGCAAAATCATGCAGCGTCTTTCCACGGAATCCTTACTTGTCGCTCAGTTCAGCATTAAGCTTAGTGGCGAGGCTGTCCGTCCCCTCTTCATTCGAGCGCCACCTGTCGAGCTCTTCTTCGTACCTTCATCAAAGAGACAACAACTGACGAACCAACAACAACAACGCACCAGATGGTGCGACAATGTCTCACTCCGACAGACCAACCTCCGACAAGTTTCTTCCAATGCATCCCGGTCCGCTTTTACTTTCGACAATTCAGTGTCTTTCTCCTGCAGGAGCAAGTTCAAAGCTTCCACTTGCCTGCAACAAAACATCATATGGATTTTAAGACTTAGCAGAAAGGTTTTAAGACTTAGCGGGAGGCTTATTTTGCTCTGCTCTGACTGAAGCAAGGATGTTTACGTAACAAAACTTTCTGTCCCGTCAATTTACAACACCGTTAAATCTATCCGAGGTAACAACCAGACGATGGTTTCACGTAGAAAATTTCCTGAGTTTTTCCAATTGGCAAATTAAGTGCTAATTCACTGTCTTGTTCTCTGTTAACGGACCAGTCTTCATTTTGCTTAGAATTGCATCCAAATTGAAAAGAATAGCCCGAACCTGTGTTTTGCCTCCTCTTCGCCGATTTCGCGACCAACACGCTCCTTCTCGTTCTCCAGCCGATCACGCAGCGACACCTGGCGGCGTTCAACATTGAGTTCCTGACGCAAATCGTCACGCTCGACTTCAGTCTAAAATGCATTGCAAAAATGCGATCAATCATTGTAAATCGCATTGTGATCAACAAAACTAAATCATTAAGCGAAATATTTAGCGACGAAGGCTCGGGAAAAACTTCCACACCTTTTTCAAAAGTTCGTTGGCAAACTTCAGCTCGTTGCGCAGCTCTCGAACGGTCGATTCGGATTGCTTCCGCTCTGATGCGTCGAGCTCGAGCTTCTTGTCCAAACGCTTCTGTCGCTCCCGTGAGGTTTCCAGTTCAAGGTCGGCAGATTCAAGCTGCTCTTTGTAGCGATTCATTTCGAAACTGCAAAACGGGAGGACAAGCTACGTCGAGCCTCGCACCAACCGCACGTCTATGAATGTTCGGTGGAAGGATTTTCGCAGTCAGTGAGTGGGGATTTTGCTTCTCCAGACAACATTTGATATATTTAAATTTATTTGTAATAACGGGCTAAAGCTGAGTGTTCGGTACAGAAACCAAACGCCCGCACTTTGATGGAAGGCCAACTGCAAACTGACTCCACGTTGAACAACGCAGCGCCAGTCTTAGTGAATCTTTTTCTAACAAAGATGACTGCATCTGACGAAGACTTGACAAGGCTTATTACGCTTCGCTAGAATCGTCTTAAAATAGAGCTGAATTCCGTTCGAAAAAAGTTATAAAAATTGAGTTCCGTTTGGCCAGGAATGATGAAGCATTGTGAGCGAGATATCGATTTTACATTATTCAAACATCTGCTGGCAGATTTGAGAGCGTCGTGTGACTTGGAGACAAATACTTGGGCACCAAACACACGGTGTGTTTGTTTTCCATTCGGCTGAAAAGTAAGCAAAACATACCAACAAAGAAGTTGCAATGTTTATGACCAAAAGAGATAATTCTTAAATTGCTATTATGATTATTATCAATCTTGTCAGAATGTAACAAACTGAGATCAGTGCAACTGCGGCCTTTCGTCGCTTCATTAAATCCAAGCGCAACAGGAAGTGATGGTTTGCTTGCGGCAAGTGTCACATTGGCTTGTGGCAAGTGTCACACTGCGATCTTTTCCGACCACTTACACTTACCAAGTCGAAACATCAAAACAGTTGGTTGCAAACCACGTTTGATTTTAAAAAAATTGGAACAACAAACAGACGTTTTTCCTACAAGTTAACAATACGACTTTGTGATGACCCGACAGTTGACTGGTGGCTGCCACAAACAAGTCTCACTTCGCTCTCCGCAGTTTCGCTTCCAGATCACCTTTGATCGCAGTCCACTCTTCTTTGTCTCGTTTCAGATCGCGAACCTGCTCTCTCAGCTTCTCGATGTCGCGCTGTGCGAATTCCAACTTTTCGATCGCGTCCAGCGCGCGCCGTTTCTCTCTGCTCGCCTCTCTCTCCAACTCTCCACGTTCTCCCGATTTCAGCAGCGACTCTGCAAGACACGGAAGCATTCGTAGACAACACACTTGCAGAAGAAAGAGGTATATAACGGAGTTTGTGGCAGAAGTAGATTTAAAAAAAACTAAGTCCTAAAGAAGTGACGTAATGTATGGAATCATGAGAAAAAATGCAAATAATTTTTATTCGCGCACCTGTAATCATGCACTGGGTAAAGTGGTTAGAAGCAATAACTTTGAACTAACACCGTTGTCTTTAAAAAAATACACGCCACGTTAGTTTATGCGTTCATAACGTATCACTATACGTACCAGAAAGCTGGGAAGAGCGCAGTGAAGCGGGTATGTCAGCAGGCATGTCATCCTCTGTTTCTGTCTCGGTGCCTGTCAAGTTGTCAAGATCGACGCCATTGGTCACGTGACCGTTCGTGCGAACCGGACTTTTCGTCGTCTGGCGCATCGGGGGGAGGTTGACCTGCCACTGAGAATAAAGATGGACCAGACATGAAACGTGGAAAAATGGTTCGGTTCCGACAAAAGCAGGGCTGTAAAAAACGACTAGCAGTTTACGTGCAACGGACTCAAATTAAGAATGAAACAACTGTCGAAAGTTCTGGTCGATTCGAAGGGTTTTCATGTTGGCGATACGACGTAGCTACTTTCTTTCGGGCGCACGAATCGTAACGACGCGAAACCCTTAAAAGATTTTCCTGACTCTCATACGGGGCATGCGCGCCGGGAAGCTACAAAGATTAGTGAGGCAGTTGCAATGATGAAAAGAAAACAACAAATACGATAATCAACTTTTGAAACGAAACAAGCGTCGGTGTCATTTAACTGAGAAAAAAAAACTCGACAAGAGTGTTGCTATGTCACATTGCTTAACAAGAAGCATGCAAGTGCCATGTTCGACATAAGCAGCCGCTTCTGACCACGACGCAACTCACGTGCGGTTTGCTGCCCTCCATCTTCTTTTTCGGTGACGTGATGTGAACGTTGCCCATATATGGTTCGTCCAACTCCGACGCGTCAGATTCGCTTGGGTCGGCCGCCCTACGTTGAGCAGATCACATCAGTTAACCTTCAACCAACCTGTCATAAGTTTGCATCAGTCGCTAAAGCAACGCGACTCTGCTGGCTCCGTGCGTTGTCCTACTGCTGCGTTGCGCTCAGTATTTCTTCTAAAGTTAAACGTGCTTTCATGCTGGGTTTAAATTCTAGCTAAATAACACAGAACATTTGTTTTGGATCAACGACAAAACAGTAACTCGTCACTCAACAAGAACTCGAAGTGCTGGCACTGAAATATTATCGAAACATTGTCTTCCACTGTATACTAATATTTATCCAACTCGACGCTCTCACTCCGGTCGCTTTCAAGCGGGCAATAAAGTACGCGCTGTCTGAGGAATCAACGCTTTTTATTCCCTCTTCACAACAACAATCGAATTTGTTATCGAGCGCAATGCCGGTGTTAATTGAATTGTCGGCATCGACAGTATCAGGTTGCGATAAAAATGTCGGATACAAAGCCCGACATTAAATCAACGCAACGCGCTCTGATCGTTTCTGTTGACGACGTTATTTTAATCGAAACTACCTGTACCTTCACAAAAAGAAACACGTTCTTAACGGAAAAAAAGATTTAAGTAAGATGTGCTGCATTTTTTGCAAAAATTTCCATATTCTCGATGATTGAACACTTTTTCTCAGCCAAAAATCCTTCACTTCATCTTAGCCTCCAGCTAAGGAAAGTGACAGTATCCTGTTCCAAAACTACTTTGAGAGAAAATTTGGAAAGCGCCTCCGCATTTCTCTGAAAAAACTTGCCAAGTGAAGCACGTTAACGCAATGTCCAGCACCAGCCCGACGTTGGTGAAGACGACCAGCAGACAATGCGAGCCACTTCGGACTTGCAGTATTAATAAAAATATATATTACCAAAAAACTCATTTGCGCAGAAAAAAAAAACTAATCGAACAATCAATGAAATACCTTTCAAGTGCATCCTGCAACGCTGTCTCGAGTCTTTCCCGATCTTGGGACAACATCAACCGCTTGTCACCTTCATCTTTCCGCTTCCTCTCCTCGTCGACCTTTCTCTTTCTCTCCATCGCTTCGACAGCGATAGCTCTCTGTTGATCTTTCGCGGTCAGTTTCGTTTCTCTCTTCGTCTCAGCCTTCTCTCGTTCTTGTTCCAACCGTCGCTCCTCGTCCCGTTTTCTTTGCGCTTCTTCAGCCAATGCCCGCGCACGAGCTTCCTCCGCTTCTTTCCGTTTCGCCTGCTCCTCTTCTGCTTTCTTGGTGTGTTCCGCTTGACTGCTTCGCACGGGTTTTACGCGACTTCCCAACTCGAAGCCACGCGCAACAGGTCTCTGGTCTGTCCCTTTAGAGAGTTCGAGTTGTTCTGTTGTCCTTTTTTCTCCTGAAAACGTGACTCGTTGATCCTGGCGCTTCTTCCTGCACACATGACAAGCACGCGCTTTCATAGCGGTTCTGCGATTCCACGACTTTTGAAGCGAACGACAATAAACGAGGTAGAATGAAAAAAGCTTTGCTGAAAAATCGCAACAGTAAGCAGCAGCAATACAAAACCAACGAGTCATCCAACCTGTTATCGACCTCCCACGAACTGATCGATTCTGACGAGACTTCGCCATCATCGTCATCACTACCGACTACTTCATCGTCTGGTTCTGTTGCGCTGGGAACATTCCGGGCCTTGAAAATTAAGCGCACGAAAGTTTAAGTCAAAGTAAGAAGACTCGCTCAGTGATATTACGCTTGCCATGATCTGCTGGATAACAAACATATCGGCATGTTTTTTCTTAAAAAAACAACATACCCACATTGCTAAAAAAGTTAACTTAAAATCAACAAAAGCGCTTTTTGACCAACTAAAACACGCCCTTCGACCGCACTACATTCCTACAAAGATACGAAGCATGCATAACGAGCCTCACATTGGCCAGTTTTGTAAGACGAGGAATCGCAACCGGTCTATTTTCATTCGGTGTGTCGTTTATTTTCTGCAAAGAACAAAACAAGTTTGACGGCAAGGAATCAACTCAATGGTAAAAACAACCATGAACCAATCAGAAGTTGAGCCACAAAATTACAGCTGCTGGTCAAGAACAATTGTTTCAGAGCAAAGAACACATATTGCACGCTATGCAAGGCTAAGAAACGGTGTTAAAATTGCAAACGAGCAGAAGTTCCCATGGCAACGCCTAATCTGCTCCCGAGCATAATGTTCTCTCATAACAATCAGTCTTGATCTTTGCGTGTGAAGCGCAAATAAAGAGTGTTTGAGATTTTTCTTAAGTTTAACAACCACTAACACTTCGTTGTTTATAAAAATGGAATTTTTAATTATTATGATCGTATTGCTGAAGTTACTCCTTTGAACGAACGCACAGACGCAGAGATTTGGTGACGTCCGCGTGCTGGTGCAAATAATCATCGAAGTCAAGAGAATTATTGAAATGATGTTTATGCTATCACAGAGTTTTTGCATTTTTCTTTAAGGTTTCGCTGAAAAGTTACTAATCGACCAAAATTGGAAAAGCTCACTCGGAAAGCGAAGCAGGTTTGATCTCAAGCTTTTTATTGTTGTAAAAAGCCTGACCATTGTTGGAAACAAACAACAAAATACAACAATAAGTGAAAAAAATATTTGCAAAGACAATAAACAACACTAAAATGACTTTAACTTCCATTACTTCTGTTTTTCTTCTTCAAAAAAGGAGGGCTTCTTAAGAATAGACTAAGAACCTGATTGTTTAAGTAATGATGATGCTAGATTTCGAAAAGCTTCAGTTACCAACGAGAGCTTCACATCAGAATGCCAGTTGCTTCCAGTCGACAATACAATACATGTCACGCTCTGCTTACTTCAGAGTCCCAGGACGAAGAACTTTCGTCGTCGCGGACTTCGTTTGCTTCGATCTCTTTCAAGATATCCGGGGACGAGCGCTGCTGCTCATCGTTGTCATCACTGACCTCATCATCAAACTTGAGGGACGAAGAAGCCGCGAGGATGGCATTCACGTCTGCGAAGAAAGCGATGACGTAGTCGTCGCCTTTTGATGCATTCATTGCAGAAACGGACTGACGTAAACCAAGTGCCCGCCCAGCAGCCAATCAAGACGAGAAGACGCTCCGCAGAGGAGCCACTCGGCAGTAGTCGTATCAAAAGACGGGGGTCAAGGTCTAGTAATCTCAATTGCTACTAAGAGTGCTTCAGTGGGGACGCCCGGCGTCTCTACAAGGCAGAGGCTGACAGCCATTAAGCTGATGTGCACAAGTTGATTCGGGCGACAATGCCTGGGGTTGTGCGGTAGTCGGTCACCTGACGACTCGTACTCGTCAGCACTGGGTTGAGTGGCGTGCCACACAATGAAATAATGAAATCATTTTTCTGGTTTGGTTCGTCAAAAAAGCTGTTAGTTCAAGAGCCCGACGCTTCGTCAGAGATTCTGGTTTCGATCAAAACAGGTTATGACGTTCACGGGCAACTGTGGTTTCAACGATGCGTCAACATCCGCAAAACACAACAAAGCTGATGGTGATTGAATCAGGCACGACTTCACTGCATAAGCCATGCAGAGAAATGGTCTTCTACGATGCTCCACTATTTGCTGTCGCACAGATTGAGCTCTGTTTTTCTGGTAAGCCCCCACACCCTCAGTTTGACGTGGGGTTGCGCGTTGGAGGTTCAGGGTACAAAAGATCAGCTTGAGCGAATCGCTTTCGGTGCACTGAAGTGTGGCCTCGAGCTCTTAGTTATTATTGCTCAGCGTGAAATTACCTCTGTGCACAAACATGTTGACACGAAATGGAAATGTGTGTTCTTGGGTTGCTGCTGTTGTTTTTGATGTTGCGTGTTTTTGTGCAGTGTTGCGACCGAAAAGCCCGAGCGGCAAGTGCGCAAAGCTTCACACTGCGACAGCAAGCAACAGTAGAGAATCAGAGATCACGCTCCGCGATCACTCAGTTGCTGCTCGTTCGCGCCACACACATGCGTGCTATTCTTCGCGCACATCCCGTTCGTAGTGAATTGCACATTCAACGTCCCGCCGACCGAGAGGTTGCCGCAGCAATATTCTTCTGACATATTTGGTTAGCTACCGTCTGAATTCCGACGAAAAGAACCTGAGGCTCACACGGAAGGCAGTGCACATCGTCTTCAGGGGTTGTTCAGAACGATAACAACCAGCTGCACAAAAGTGTTGAACAGGGTTTTTTTCAATGTTTGACCTTGGTGACCTTTAAGAGACCGCAACTATTCAAGCGAAATACCAAGATGGTCGTAAAGCAAGGTTTCAGTGTGTTTTGGTTCTGGTCGTAAAGCGAGATTCTGCTGTATTTTGAGAGACAGTTGAAAAAATTTTAAAACACTGGCCTTAACACCCGACTTCTTTACCAGCACCAATAAGCTGAGCTGGCCTAACGCAAAGCCAGCGCACCGATCTACAAACCATGCTTGCTTGCTTACCGTTACCCTGACTGGGCAATTGGTCGCCTTCAGATTCGTCCCAATTCGATGAAGTTTCTTCGTCCCGGTTAAGTTCAGACGCTCCTCTCGGTGTCTTGTTGACAGTGGCATAGACGGGCGCGCCGGCAGCGGCGTCGCGCTGGCCGGTGGGGGGGATGTCCAAGGACGAGGCGCTGCCGTCCATGTCGGTCTCGCGGTAGAGGGCGCCAGCTTCGGCCTCTGTGAATCCCAGCTCGGCTAAGACATCTGCAGTTTTGGCGAGAAGTTAAGAAACTGTGCCTTGCTCGACGCTGGAAATTAAGAGACAAGGAACGAAGCAGCGACATACTGACGTTCGGTGCGTGTCTGATCAAAGCAAGCAGCAACTAAAGTTCAACAAAAATCATGATCACAGCTTTGGCGATGCAGCCAAAAAAAACCCATACAGCGAACTTTCTCGACCTTGACTAGGCTTTTGGAAAGTTTTTTTGCTTTCGCCATGCCCCGCGTCAGTGACGCCATTTGTTGGATTCCCTTCATCGTATTGATCATCGTCGCGATCATCATCTTCGTCTTCATCACTGTCCCAAGGAGAGTCTTCAGCTTCCGCTTTATCGCGTGACGTCCGGTCTCGGGTGTGCGGGAAGTCAGTGGCTGAGCGCAACTTCGGGAGCGGAGGTTTGGCCGGCGAGACCTTCAACAGCAACAGAAGAAAATCCCGCTTGAGAAGGAAAAATACAACTGGAAAATCATTCACTACTGAGTAGGTTACCGTTGCGACGACTCACAATCGAGTGAAAACGTTAATGCGCATCGCCCGATTCCTTACCCTACGTTAGCAAACTCGGCAGGCTGCAAATCAAAAACAAATGCAACATAAGACGCGAACGGCAGAAGTGAAGTCATTTGGCAGATCAGAAGATATTGTGCAGGAAGTGCACGCGGTACTGACAACCGTGCGCAAAATAACACTGTTGTTACAGCACCAGGCCCCCACCTCTTGCTGCATATTTTCATATCCGACCAAAACGAACGACTTTAGCGGCGGCGAGTTACTAACGTATGCTTGTTTCTATGGAAACACACCTGGCGATGAACCAACCAGCAAATACATGCGCAAAACATAGGGCAGCGTGCTCATCAGGGTAAGCTAGTGTCTCTTTATTTCAGTAAAAGACAAAATCAGCCAGACTTCCGCTTTGACTGGAACAAACCAAGCCCTATAAAGTCCATTCGCGCGGTGTTTTACTACTGTTTGAAAAACGTAGACAAATAGAAAGACACTGCAGAGACCGACCGTCGGCGATGAGGGGGAAGACCGGACAATCCACGCGTTAAACTTGTTTCTCGCTATCTACTAAAGCTAATTCTGAACATTGCACATGTACCGCAAGCGACGCATTCGCCAAACATGATGAGGTTTATCAATTGACGGCGGCGAAGTAAAAAAGGAAAATTGTCCACATTTCACCAACCTGTCCACCTTTTTGCGAGTTACTTGCGTAACCGCGCGACCTCATCTGGGGAGTTAGGGACTGCGTTTCGATGTTTTGGTCGTCTCTGCCTTGATCCCCACGATTTGCAAGAAAAGTGGTCATTGGGGTAGAAGGGCTGAGCCTTGAATCTACTCCGCTCATCTTGCTTTGTTCGCGCTGCTTCAGGAACGCAGCAACGTTCACTTTCGGTTTGGTGGAAGAAGTTGGCGTGTACTGCGAAACAAGGGAACCTTCTGTATGGGATGCAGCGGCTCTGAGAGCAAGAAAAAAACGATTCGCGGAAAAACAAGCGCAGACAGACGAACAGCAAACAGAGGGTGCTGTTGTACAATGGTAGCGTGCGTAATTTTTAAGGCCGTAATGAGTTTGAGATCAATCTCAAAGAAATGCATGCACAAGAAACGTGAATGATGCGGTCAATGAACAAGAAAACGGTTACCCGTTTTCGGCTTCCGTATGAAACCGTGGCATATAGATTTTTGACGTAATTTGTAAAGCATCCAAATATATGTTGAATTATAGTCCGATTGGCCTCAATGGCTCTCTGCACAATCTCCTTGCTGAGCAGAAACCGGCATATATCTTCAACAAGAGTTTTGGCAATACCATACAAAACACCAGTTTGGGTTTGCAAAAAACACAAGAAATCTTTAAGTATTTTGAAGAAAGGTCGCGGAACATTTGTCCGTTTTGGTTCAAGTCCAGCTATTTCCAACCCAAATGGTTTACTGAGCCAAAAATTGTGTCACTATCTTAACCAGGGCCGCACATCGAATGAGATATTAATGATGGCCGCAAATTTAATGACTTACTTTGATCTTGGCAAACTAAACTTAGCTTGAGCTAATATACTGAAAGGGTTTGAATCCTAACTGCAATTGTGACAGACGTGATAAAGTGGCACTAAGGATCACCTGTATGAAAAATGTCAAATTCACGATTATCAAAACAAGAATAGGTTGGCAGTATGTAGGATACTTTTATTACACCGAAAACCTAAACTGGGCCGCATGCGGGCCGCGGGTTGGACATAGCTGTTCTGGAACCTTCGATTCGCCTCATTCGCAGTCAGCAGGGACTTACAGCCGGAGTTGGCGACACATCTGATCCGGAACTCCAACTTTTATCCGACGATTTACTCGTTGTTTGCGACTCTTCGTCCTGAGAGTTATCTACAAGGGTAAAACAAATGAAAAATCTCATCCACTTCAAAACATAAACGTATTTTTAAAACTTACGCATTTCTCTGGTGAGAGACTGCTTCCCTAGTGATAGCGCCAACAGTTTGCAACGAAAGACTTCATATAACTTGACATAGTGAAACAAAGTTTTTCAAAAGGCATTCTTTGTCAATCTTCCATCACCTGGGGTTTAACTTACCTCCTAAGTCAAAAGCGGGTCCTCCCACCACAACATTCGACGAAGGAGTGGTCGACTTGCCAGGAACTCCTTTCGATATCTTGGGCACATCTTCGTAAAGATGAGCTCCTGACCCAGCAGGCGATGACAAACTCGTCTTGGACGCATTTTTCTTCTGCTTCACTGATTGTTCCACGATGATATGAGCGATACTGGACAAGGGCAGGAAACATGGGTTTTTAACGGAATACCGTTCAGAATGGCTTTAAGCCTCAACTACTTGTGGCTCACCACCAGATAATTCACACGATATGGTTACTTTTCTACAATACCCATAGTGTCTGGCGAGGTCAGTTCCATTTTACGTATGCAGAAGGACTGTTGAAATGCGCAGTGTTGGTCTATTCTACCAATCAATGGTAAATTTTTTAGAGTTTCAAAATTGATCGAATTCATCGCCCCCTTATTAATTCCGACTTAAAATCAGCCTCACTTGGTTCGAAGGCTCAAACGCGTGAAAGAAACTTGCTTCTAGACTTTTGCTGCCGAAAGCGAAAACAGATACAACGCGGCCAACAATTCATCGTTGAGAGCTTGTCGTATGATTTCAACATTTCGAAGGGCGGCCACCGGCCAGTGAAGGCACATGTGACAACCATGAAAAAGAGACTTTCGCATTTCGCTCCTAGCCTTCGTGCTGACCAGCCAACTGAAGTCCAACTCTCACAGAAACCTGAGCTTGTCTTTGCCATTATATTATCTCGGGAATTTTACATCGTATTTTCCAAACAAATGTGCTGCGCGTTAATCGTTTCAGATAACCCCTCCGCAGTTCCAAGACACAATTTTTGTTTATTTGCCATTCACACTTTTTGCTTCCCATTCATTGCATTAGTATTAATGTATTAATTATGACATTTGTCCAATAAATGAAATCACTAAAAGATTTCATTGCTGGAAATTTATTACAAGTGTTTGAATTGAAAACCTATACTTAAATACTACCTTTGCGAGAGAATGACAAACGTTGGTCTGTTAACACAAAATTTGAAACGGATTGTTATTACCGACACAAACCATTAGCAGTTAAATCATTCATACAATCAAAGAGATTTATACAATCACATTATTTATACAATCCAAAATCGTAAGAATTTTTCTTTGATGAAGATTTCTTTTTCATACTTTTGTAAGAGAAGCTTCCAGTCTGTGAAGAAGTTTAACAACTGGAAATAAATTACATTCACGTAATGTTTGTTGTGGCTCCCAGCGGGATTATTGGCAAATTAGCGGATACCATTTCTAACATCGATACATTATGTTACATTCTCAGGTTTCAAACAGTACTCTAAAATTTCTTATCGCTTACGATAAAATTTTTTATAACTTGTTTGTGTGCTGTGCTTCTGGCTCGAAAATGAGTTTCATTTGCTTTTTCTTTGTATTTATCGCCATAAACCAAAAGTGGAATTTCAAGTTCAATCAGGAAAAATCTGTTTCAATGTAAGGTAAATTTTAACCCTGACTCTGCTTATTACAAGTGGTTGAAAAACATCTAACTCCCATTAGACTCATTGCAATTGGTGCTTGAATTTACTTTTTGCACATCGCAAGGTATTTTTCAATGCAATCTTCCATTATCTTGAGATTTCTCACCGATTCTAAGACATTTTCCGTAACCTTTGTCCTAATTGATTTGTTTCTCTATTTATGACTACTCTTTTCCTAACATATCATATACTTGCGTTGAAGTTTATTCGTTCACAATTACATTGCTTTTGTAAATATCGTTTTCTCCGTTTCTTTTTTGTAAGAAAACGTTTGTGCTGTTTTTTTGCTTCGATGTGAAATGGCAAGCGGCTGTTATAAACTTCAGCCTACCCCAGTGGTCAGGAAATAAATTAACGAAGAAACGAATTGGAATTGACTATTTAAAAAGTTATTAGCTGCATATTTCTACTTTTTCACAAAGTTAATTTCAACATTTTGAAAGAAATACGCCAAATAGCCTTTGGGGTCTCTTTGCATTGAGCAGGCATGATGTTTCTTTTTAAACACACAAAAAGGCACATCATGCAACCGGTAATAATTTTATACTGTTCAGTGATGACAAACTTTAGTAAGAAATAACGTAGTAAAATAAACTTTTTATCTTCCAAGTCAAGTCAATTGGTTACGTTAAGAGTAACAATTGTTACTGGTTACAACAGCTGCCTCTCACAGCAAGTTAGCAAATGCTTTCTTCAAGGTAATTCTAGTATCCCCTGTTGGGCTCGATTATAATCGTGGTTTAAGATTTACCAGCCAAGAGCTGTTGTGGTGCTCTGTTGTTTCCTTATAGTCTGCACAAAGCGGAACTGAGGAAGGTTTTCAGAAAAATGAAAGTTTCGGTGAAAAAAACAAAAAAGACACAAAGCCTTGCTCCTGACCCCATTTTGCATCGTAATATACAACACTCAAAAGTGTCTGCCTCGCGTGCAGTCACTCAGCAAGTCATACACACTCACGGGTGATGGCCACTCATGCTTGCATAGTCGTCAGCAGTCCAACCTTTGTTGTCTCTTATTGACGTATCAGCTTCGCGATTTAAAAGGTCTTGGACAACCTCCAAATGTCCTCGACTAGCAGCTAGCATCAAGGGCGTCCTGCAAATAACATATCAACTGTTCCGAAACTTCCTAGTAGGGTTTTTCGAAAAAATTGTACGTGCATCCGCACAGAGCAACATACAAATCCGGAAAACATTTGCGGTAACTCTTGGACGCTTCAAGCATTGCGAAACCTTGAGACTGAGACGATAGTCTGGTTTTCTGCAATTCTTCAAAACAACTTGTAGTTCATTCAAATAACTCTTACGTTTAATCACCGCTGACCGGCTCGTTTCCAGGCAGCAATAAATTGCCCTCGTTTGCGATGAACTTGCGTTTCTCACAACGTTCATTTAAAAACCGAAACGACCATGAGTAATGGTGGTCTTCTTCAGTCTACTTAAATCTTCACAAATAAGTTCAGCGACCGTGTGCAGGGACACTGAACACAACGGCTGCCTCATCTTACAAGACTACATGGAGCAACGAATCTGTGAGCGCAGACAACCTGCAAGTATCGAAGTGCGACGTGCATTCTATAAAATATTTCGAAAATCTCTTCACACAAATTGCCGCCATTTTTTTCTCAATTAGACAATACAGCGTACCCTCGTAATTTCAAAACACAAAGCGTTTTTCTGCGGCTAAAATCACATACGTTATCTCTACAAAGCAGGTGAGTTACCTTCAGATCGCGGGTACGTTAGCTGCGCACCAATTAATGAAACTGAACAGTGACAATGCAACATAAGAATGAATAGTGCACAATTACAATTAACACAATTGCACGTAAATCAGAATTTAATAGAAAGACCGTTTTGAAACATTTTTCAGCAAAAAACAGGTGATGAGTAAAACTAATAACAGCCTGGATAAAATTTGTTGTAACCGTGTGATTTTGTAATTCAATTCCTGCTGCAGTTCAACATCCTGCGTTGGAATTTTCCTAGAAACGCGAAACCGAAACGCGGTGTTTCATAAGTGCGAAATGGCCATACACGCCAGCTTTTATCGCAGCTGTGATGATGTAAATTTGAAAAGTAAAATGTTAATCGAAACTACTAAAAAGAACTGTCCGAAGCTTGAAGAAAAACTAGTTCAGTTAATCAAAACTTATCAAAAAAATACATGTGAAAAAAAATCAGCAAATGCAGCATGCACATCTAGCATGTTGTACATACAACCGCTCAGGAATATTCAACAAATAACAAGAAATGATCGAAACTAAAAATGCGTCATGGGCAACTGAGCAAGGCAAAGCCCACATGGATTAAGGTCACTACTCGTTGTGCTCACTGCCTTGGAAATATGAGCACTCTACAGCTTTACGTTAAGAGTTGTCGCTGCACCCATTACTTGACGATGGTGGACGCCGCGAAGGTGTCAATGGACTTCAATTTCTGGTTTTGTCCTTTGTGCTGCAGATACGAAACTGTAAAGGTCGAAATGAGTCTGTCGGACATTGAGAAAAACCACGTTAAAACCAAACTCACTTTCCATTAATGTCTTTTTCGTTTATTTGAGCTCCATCATCAACCAAAGTTTTTATTATATCTTCTGATTTTGCTACGGATGAAGCTAAGTGCAACGGTGTTGCGCCGTCCTACGAAAGAAATTTAGCATCGTATTAATTGACAGGGAGATCAGTTAAAACCATGCAAGTCAAACAACAGCACACAACAATTAGCGCTGCTCCTCTCTTATACACCCGGCAACATGAACTCAACAAACACAAATATAATATTTTGACAGATCCACAGTTGAAAAGAACAAAAAATGTTTGCAACAAAACAGGCTGAATCGCAAGCAACCATGTTCAGAAATCCTTTTCAGATGCACTGTTGACGGTACTGACGAACCTTTACACGTTTTGCACAGTGGATTTTATTAAGATTCCACTTGCTTCCGCTGGTGTTTAATTTCTGCAGTCTTGCAGAACTACCCACAACTTTGCTAACTGCCTGATCAGTATACCTTGGTGGTAGAACTCTATCTCTCGCTCGCGTCACTGTTTTAACACACCCGAAAGACTGTGCCGCTGTGTTAGTGCATTTCAAGACGGCGGCACCTTCACATAATTTCAACCAAACATTCAATTGGTTTAATAAGATTTTGGTGGTGCCCTTGCCAAGCTCGTCGGAGTCCCCAGGTCAGTGGTTCTCAACCTTTCATGGTTTGTGTTCCACTGGTTCCACTGGCGAATAATTAATATTGTAACACTTGGGTTTTGTAATATCACGGCAGCGCTATATAGTAGAGGTCTATGGTCGTTGCCCCCGGGGAGCCGCTCCGTGGCCCGGTGCTGCCGTGATTCGGTCGGAAACCATTTGTGTACATTGATTCACCAGAGAATCTTTTTGACAAAGCACGATTCACAGTATAGCAATACCAAACACAAAATTTTAATGCAATTATCTCATTGTGCGGTTGCTTGAAGTCAGCCGTCCTATAATAATTGGCGTTAGTTTGCTTTTTGGCTTCGGTGATAACAGTATAATGATCACAGCGTGTTTGTAAAAACAGTTCGCGTGCTTTCTCCAAGTCTTGCTTTAATTTTTCATCATATCACCCGTAAGCTTTTGCTTGCAATTTACAGGACTGAAGATGCGTAAATGACGTGAAATCGATTTCTCTCCTATTAAAACACTTAGCGAGCAGATTTATCAACGCCGCCCCTATGGCGACTAGTTGCTGAAACGCAATTATCCAATTTTAATTTTCACCAAATACATGTTTATAAAAAAGGCTAGATGGAAAGGTCGTTGGCATGCGCATAGATTTCATGTATCGTAAGAACTTTTTGACAAAGCACGATTGACAGTATGCAGTAGCAATAAGCCAAAAACGTAACTCAATTACCTTAAATTTTATCAAATACCCGTTAATAAAAAAATCGAAGCTACATGGAAAGGTCATCGGCACAGATATAGAAGTAACTGATACTAATTTCACGTATGATATTTTTTTTAATAAGAAACGAACAAATAACTACGAGATATCGTATGATATCGTTTATTACACCACAAACATATTAATCAAAAAATAAGCGACATAAATGCACGGAAAAAGCAACTTTGAAAATTTCTAAAGTTTGTAGATGTACTGGTTACAATTTTGTCCCAAAAGTCATCCGTTGCAGCAAGTATATGTTTTGCGATCATAGACATACGTCTGCCTATATGGTTCAGTGCGTTGGACTTGTTGCTGTAATTTATCTCTAAGTAAAGCAGCCGGCCTTTAAAGTCGTCCTGTTTCACCCGAAAGCTGTATGGATGACTAAATGCAGGGGTAACTACGTTTGAGGTTTGATATGGCACTACAACAGGTGTGGCCGAACTACGGCCCGCCCACCAGTTGAATCCGGTCCGCCAAATACCTTGCAATTTTTTTCAAGCACCAGGTTTCTGACTGTGGACAGCAGTGCAACAGCATTGGCTGCTGGGTGTCTCTTGCTGACTTGTTTGCCGCAGCAGCACTTAGCTGCAAGCAACGTTATAAAAGTGTAAACAAAATGGTGGGACTTTATTGTTATTATTGTACTAAAATATATTTTAATAACCTAATTTAACACAGATTGCGTAAATCGCACTACATCCGGCCCTTCAGTGGCCAGGCAGTCGCAAATTCGGCCCTCGGGTCGAAAGGTTTGGCCACCCTGCATTACAACAATTCGATTATTCAAAATCATTGGATTTGTTCAATCATAAATACCATGCATTGAAGAGGTAAAGACTGCCAACACCTTACATTTCTTTGGTGATACTTCTGAAAAATTTTTAAAAAACGGCATCAGCAAAACACTGTTCACCATCTAAACTTCTGCAAGATGCAGTCAGCGCTACAGTAACTACACCAAAAATCACACGACGCTTCGACATGTTCTTCAAGAGCAGGTTGGTACAAATGTTGGAAGAGCAGACTTCAGGTGAAATTAAGAATGTACAAATGCGCAAATCTACCTGGCCAAAGCGGATGACAGTGTTTAAAAGATGAGTGTTTTTAGTGGCAGAGCTTAACTCTGACATTGTCCTCCCCAAGTCTGTTGATAAGACTGTGAACAATTGGAATTACTCTTTTGAATAGCAAGGCAAAAGTACCTTGTTGCAACACTGGTCCAGTTTCACCACTCTTTTATACTTCACATTAATCATTTTCATTATTTGTCGACACATATATAGGCATGCTACCTACAGTCAAATAACTGAATGTGTTGCATTGCCATGAACGACAACCAATAGCAGCGCACTTAGCAGCACAGAACGACAACCAATACCAGCACACTAATAGCAGTGACAACCAAGAGCACCAAAGGGTTTTAAATCAACAAAAAATTCGAAAATATTGCTACTTTCCTATTTCTGCAACAAGTCTAATGATACATACTTTGTTCTTGGCATGAACATCTGCATGATAGTCAAGCAACAAGTTACACAGCTCATTACTAGGAATGCTGGATGCCAAATGCAATGCTGTATTTCCATTTATATCAGACAAATTAGCATCGGCACCTGAAATGAAAAACACACTGTATTTTAATGCATTAGGAATACTTTGTTTGAACATATTCAAGTAATGTAGGAAGCTAGGGAAAAATACTCTTCACAGTTTTAATAAAAGTTCAATATGTAATTTAAATAAGAACAATAGGTTCACATACAAGAGTTCTTAGTTCTTATGTAGTTCTTCAATAACATTTATTAGACTCACATAAAGACATAATATGACTGATGTGCAATGCATAGGACATAAAGTTTCCAAATAGTTTTAGGAAATTTGTCTGGCATGCAAGTGTTGCAAAAAAATTTTTTTATCATACTCGCTTGGTGTCCCTAGTTAGCACATGAGTGGAATGTTACCATCTATCTCCACTTGCTCTGCACAGTGAACAACATCAGCACTGGATATGAAATTTCCCTTGCACCATACCACTGACGCCAAGCACAATAAGGCCAAAGGTACTAGTCTTCAACTCTTCAGTATAACCTGACTGGAAATGAAAATCGATCTAATTTCAGAGGCCTGTGCTCAACCATACCAACAGATCACACAGTAATTAAACCTAGGTAGTAACATGTACAAGCAGTAAAACTTTAACAAACAAATAAGTCCCAGTTCTAAAAATTATGTTTGGTTTATGGATTGTTTGTCACATCAGCTAAATTTTCACAAATAAATCTAAGTGCTGATTAAGCGAATGGTAAGTTTTTTCACCAAAAGTAATGAGCTTGCCTTCTAACCAAATCAACAGTGTGATGCATGAAAATTTCTTGGTAGTTAGAAGTTTAATTCATTTTCAACTAAGNAAGTTTTTTTTTATAAATAAATGACATGTTCTAACACAAGTTCTTGTTTGCACTAGTAACTTTCCTATTCTGTCAGTAAACATGTTTGTGGCAGCTTCCCTGATGTGCATTTCAAGTAACCCAGACATGTACAACAAAGTATAGTTAACATAAAAGTAACTCTTCACTAAATTATAAAATAATAGTCAACATCTACGATATCCAGAAAAAATATATCTAAGTTTTTTTGTTATCTCACATGTTTCTTTTGGTTTAAGAAATATAATAGTTCATGTCATTCAAACACGCCACTGATTAATGACTTTGCTAAATCAACCAAATCAATGATACAATTTCACCAAACTGTATCAACCTAACATTTCAAGTTTTGTAGCAAGCATTTGTAGGAATTGATAGAACCTACTGTAATCATGAGTATTGGACAATTAGAAAATGTATTTTCAACTGTTTTTTTTCACTTCATGTACCATGCCATTAATTACTTCAAGAAAGTGTCAATAGCAGAAGCTCAGATACAACATTGTTGCAATCACATAGACTGAAGATACGCTGTTTATTATTTTAGCAATTAGGCCATTGAAGAATACTGAGACGACTGTCAAAACCAAAAACTCTTGACCACCAGACAGGTATATGCAATGCATATAGTAGTGACCAATCATCATAACTTTTATCCTAAGCCCGACTAATAATGCCTTTATTATCTTGAACAAAGGAACCGGGAGATAAGGAAATGATTCAAATGGTGTTGACACATCTTGCATAAAAATATTGTTTTATAAGCAAACTTTTTCATTTGAATGTAATATCAAGAATTTATCCTGCAATACAACAAAAACCTCAAATGTAATACCAAGCAATTGCCATGTTTAATCAAATGAAAAGTTCCACTAAGTTCAGAAGTAAACGCCTTTATGAAAGTGTTGCTGTGACTAAAACCTTGAGGTACACCCGATTTAATTTCTGATCATGGTGTCACAGATATGCAAAACAAAGTGAAAACAAGATGATACAATGATGTTTAGCTAATTGCTACATGGTGGATGCAGGCAAATGGCTGAAACTTCCACTAATCATACCATTTTTCATATAGTTACCTGTGAAAAAATTAGAAGCATAAATGACATAAATCTAGTTGTCAGCAAGATTCAACAATTCAGATTTTGTTCAGATGGGCTTTTTTGTTCTGAGACCAGCACATTCAAAAGCATAATGATTCAAAAGCCACATACTGTTGAGATCATTTTCATTTAAAAATATGCTTCAAAATCAAAGTCACTACCTGAAGCAATGTTAAGGTAAATAATTAAATAAAACTATGGCATTTGTATTGCATCTTAAATGGAATCAAAGCAAATCAAACCAAAATCATATGAAATGATGTTGAATAAGTCAACATAATAGTGGCTCGATGCAGGGTCATACCGAGGTTAGATGGTGCCCGGGACAAAATAGGAGTTTGATGCCCCCATATTTGAATCCAAGATCTTTCAGAAGCAAATATAGAGTAATGAAGTACTTGCAAAATTGTTGGGAATTTGACAGCCCCATAGTTATTCAGCGCCCAGGAATTTTATGTCCTCCTTGCCCCCCTCATTACACCCCTGGCTAGATGACATTTAAAAGCTCTACGTTTGCTGTAAGCCTTCAAGGAATCAGCCAGCTTGGCTCTGCTTTCTTCACTTTGCAATGATTCAAACTTGCATATATCTGTATTCAAGTAACTAGTCTTGGTTGGGATTAGTTACTTGAGCAGCTAGATGTAACAATTTTGTGTTTAACAAAAGGGTGCAAAATTTTTTGCGAATCTAAGTAATTTCAGTAGTAGCGCACACATATAAGCTTTGCCATACAGCATCCATAAACATAAAGTATAAAATGTAAAAAAAATTCATGCACTCCAAGCTTTTGATTGCACAGTACAAGTGTGCAACTACATTTTGCACCCCTGGTTTAATGGCAAGTAAACAGTGACTTCTATATAACCACTCAAAATATAGAAGGTTAAGACACTGACATCAACTAATATATCAACCTTTTCTCAAGAGGATACCCATGCAGTTGTAATACTGGCTCTGAACGCAAAGCATCAGAGGAGACTTGCGATCATTGTCACACAAATTTAAGTTGCAGCTGGGATCATTTACTAGCATTGCAATGGCATCAATCTTTCCATTTCCACATGCATGGTGCAGAGGGGTTCTGCAATGAATAAGCTAAAACAATTAACAGCTAGAAAAGGTTTGGCTATGATACACAAACTAAGTTACATACGAACTTGCAAACAGTTAAGCAAATGGCCAGCACTGCTAGTTCAATACATACTTATATCAGGCAATCATTTCCTGTTGCAGATAATTTAAATTCCATAGTTTTTTTTTACAATTATACACAAAATGAATGTACAGTATGCACTGGTAAATAAATGCTGTGGAAACTTCATGCAATCACAAGCAACTCCACAGAATCATTTGTCCAAAATTCTGAAATTTAAATTTGAAGCACTTCATTTGGTGGCTGATCAAAAACCAACTGAATTTCCATTGGTAATCAACAGTGGTAGAGTCAAGACCGTAACATTGAGACTAACACCTGGTTAAAGCTTTGAGACTGTAACTTCATCAAAAAATCTGAGACTAAGAATGAGACCTGAACGTTCAAGGCCAAGACTTGAAAATTTGTCAGTTTTGTCAAAATTTTTCCATATATTTAGAAAAAATGTTATTGCAACATCCAAGCTGAAAATTTTCGAATTTTTGGCATATTTCCCACATGTTTAGGCTTTTCCTTACCTGCATATAGAGCAGACAAGAAAAAGATTGAGTTTCAGAAGCTTTACTAAGACATATCTTCGAGTATTCTAAATCTCAAGATAATAGGCTTCAGAACAAGACCTTTAGCCTTCAAGACAGAGACATGAAACCTTCGAGACTGGGGCTTGCAAAATGAGTCTTGAGACTGAGTCTCAAGATACCATCACTGACATCACAATGCACAACAGTGAGCTGATCAGTTGATCAAGGATAAATGTGCTAGCTTAACTCACATTTATAGCTTTGACAAGCAGATGATATTGCAAAGTTTGCCTCTGAGCAATAGCATTAAATAATACAAAAAGCAATCTATTAGCCACATTTATTTGCATTAATGTCATTTCCATGTTCCATCTCATGATGAAACTAGGTCTAGACATAGACTTCAGATTTGGAAAAGAAAGTTACCATTTGCTGCATCTTTATGCTATGGTTACTAATACTTTACCAGTTCAAAAGTTTACATTTTTATGCAATTACCACACCAAACGATTAATGCAGTGCTTCTCAATCAGTGGGCTGTGGCCCACTGGTGATCCACAAAGTTTGTTCAGGAGGGCCACGAAACATTTGAAGATGTTATAATATTCTGGTATTTAGCTAAAATGTTTCTTGAAAATTATCTGATTTTCTGATTAGATGGGAAACCTTGTGATATTAACAGTAATGCACAAAGCTCAAATTTTCCATAAACAGTGAACTGATTATGTTGTTTATATTTTTGTTTTTCATGTTTCAATTTTAGCATTGCTGTTTTACCACAATATCTCATAGTGGGCACAACAAAACATTTTCAGTACAAGAAGGTTGCATGCTGAAAATGGTTGAGAAGCACTGCATTAATGCAAATGACGTTTTTGTGTTCCCTTATCTTATAACTTTCTAAATATGCTACAAACCGACAGATCTCGTGCTGCAAATTATCTGCAACCAGGGCTGTGGAACCTGATTCAGGCTCTGGCTCCAGCTATCTAAATTTTTTGGCTCCAGCTCCAACATCTAGAGGTTTATGGCTCAGAAATGATTCAGTACACCGAAAACCAGAAACCATTATATTACTTGTACCACTCACTTGCCCCACAAATTTTGTCTATGGAACAGGAACCCAAATTTCAGGCTCTAGCTATGGCTCCACCATCAAAAAATTTTTGCCTCTGGTTCCACAAACATGGCTGCAACCCAACATTTGACTAAAACATAAAGAAAACACAATTGGCGTCAAATTCAAGATGAGCAACTTTCTTTCATACCCTTGGTAATGGGAAAATGTGACAAATCTTTCAAAAGACTTTGTTAACCTGGCTCCTAATTTAAAATTCAACCGTCAGTAGCTGCATTCTCAATTGAAACCAAACATTGCATGTTGGCAAGGAATGGATCATAAAATCTCATACTATCATTTTAGCACTTTGAGAACCAGTCTACGATATATTCGTACTTCAATTTCGGCCTAAAAAACAGCAGTTTTCGGTTGCCTTACCAACACCCTAGCTCCTCCGCCAATTGCGCTAGAG
>JGI24159J19872_10000351_pt1 | contig 38531 bp, 17 predicted proteins | sample Ectturendosymbi4_FD_19872 | JGI IMG/M metagenome (IMG submission 19872) | reverse complement strand
GCGCTCCAACTAAGGAGCCGGGAGCAAAGCAGTTCGTAACTGCAAAAGTATCCGGCAACGCGTTAAAGCAGGAGAGTAGAACACATTGAGTGCTACGTCAGCTCAGTTCACATCCGCAAAAATATAAGGTTGCGCATTAAAACAGTGGAGTGTAACACACTCAAAGCTACGACAATGTAATTCACAACTGCAAAAACATCAGGCTTCGCTAGGGTTGCCAGATCACTTGAAATTTTTCCAAGGACATTTTGTGATTATTGAAATTTTAATGCCTACTTTGAATACTTTTTAGACATAGTGGTGCAGCACGTATAGTGGTGATACAACTGTTCTTGAATAACTTTTTGCTACACAACAGCTACATAAACAATGTAAATGAACAGAATAACGTGTAGCTTTTTTCCATCTTAATCTTGATTCTTGAATGTTCAATGTAACCAATAGTTAAGTAATGAACAATTTCACAACTGTTCAAGAACTTTCACGGACCCTGGAAAATACTCAAGGACAACAAAAATGCTTTAAGGATCAAGGAAATAACCAGTTCTGATAGCAAATTCAAGGAAAGTCCTTGGCGCTCAATGACGTCTGGCACAAACGTAAGCTGCGCGTCTCGTCGAGCAGCAGTCGAGCAGAAAAGACATGCGGCTGGGATGGCGGACACCCAGAGTTGACAGATTGAAACTTGCTAAGCCACACAATAATTCAGAATGCACATAAAGTACGCAAGAAAACTTACGTTTTTTATTATGTGGCTGTTATAACGGCTGGGGGGACAAAACAGGTACGGGCTTGTATGAGCCGTCGTGATCAATCCGCCTGAATTGCTAGTTAATGACGAAGCTCGAAATTATGCACATATTGCAAGCACATGTGTGCAGCTTTGTTAGCGCACATCCAGGGTCACCACATCAAAAAACGGAACGGGAAGCTGGTGGTGCATCCACAATTCAGCTACAGTAAATCAAGCAAGTTGAAACAGGACAGTTTGGAAATTTGGCACATGAAATCAATTAAAACTCCTTAAATAATCTTTCAATCCTTTTTTGTGATCTTCCCTTGATCGCCTAATATGGAAAAGGTCATGTCGCTATCAGTTGGATTAGCTGTGTGCAGCACACCTAGAGTATAGGTCCCTGGTGATGAAGAATGTGAGAAATACTGGCATTTGAATACGTAAAAATTAGTGTTTACAAAAAAAACTAGTTTCGAAAAATTCAATCCCTGCAGCCAGGGGCGTAACGCGGTTAGATGTCGCCCGGGGCAAGAACCAAGTTTGGCGCCCCCATTTTGGAATCTGATGTCTTTCAATAGCAAATGTACTGTATTGAAAAAAGTACTTGCGATATTGTTGGGACTTTTCGGCGCTCTCTGCAGTGGTTCCAGCGCCCCTACAGTGATTCGGCGCCCGGGGAATTGTGCTCACTTGACCCCCTCGTTGCGCCCCTAAATGCAGCATATGTTAGTATCCGTACAATTGGAAAAATCATCTAGTTACAGCATTTTATTTTTTGTAATTTAACTCTTTGGATGCCCGGGGCAGTCGCCCTGTTCGTCCTCCCCTCTGCACCCCACTGCCCAGAGGCCGATCAAGGGTCGGGTGGGAAGATTACAGCTCCGAGGTGGCCTGGCACGACCTTGGTGTGGAGCCCAGTCCCGTCGCCACTGGGGGGACTGTAATTTAGTGGCATTTTTGTCAAATTTGAATGTCAAGCCCCTCCTGCACGAACGTAAAGCCCCCTCCGTACTAACGTAAAGTCTCCCTATTGACGACTTGCTGGCGACTGTTCTAGTAGAGCCAACAGAATTATCATACTGTACATTGCTGTTGACCGTGAGTTATTTGGAGTCTTTTGCGATGATGCGATCCTCCCAAGAGGAAAATCATGAGAATGAATGATGGCTGCAATTTTGATAAAAAGGCATATTTCAGCTGGTTGGGATAGGCAATTTTCAGCGACTAATTGTTCAGCCAACACTTCTCTAAGCCTCTAGCTTACGCAGCAAATTTGACTACAAGAAAAGTGAGCTGCTGGTTGTGAGTCCAAAAACGTCCGTTCATTTTTTCATTTTCGTTTTCGCTTTTCCTAAAGAATGTAAACGTGATCAAAAGAAATGATGAGCTGTAAGCAGATCCTAATAAATGACTTGCGTGTAATGGTTTTTGTTTTATCTTAAAAATAATATTTTCTGAAACAAAATATTGCGTTGAAAGGTTTGACTTCTCCTCCGAATAGAGAGAAACCAGCTACGATGGTTCGACCAAGTGACCAGAATGTCCCGGGAAAGATTGGAGAGGAACGTACCGCTGGCTGCACCCACAGGAAAACGTACCAGAGATAGCACAACGACCAGGTGGCGTGATTACATTTCCGACCCGGCTTGGTAACCATCTTTGTGTGGAGCCAGAGGTTGCTGAAAGCCATAAAGTATTTTGAGGCCTAGGGCTGCTTCCCCTCAGTGGTCTCAAGAGGAAAAGCGAGTGTGGAAAGTGACGTGAGTGAAGACATGTTCAATGCCTGGTTCTGATTGGATGTGATTGTACCAATTGCATTTCGCTGGTTCTGATTGGACAATGCCTGGTTCTGATTGGATGTGATTGTACCAATTGCATTTCACTTGAGGCCGTTCCATTGTGTGGCACCGACGTTGCACGATTTACGTTATCAGAGAAAACGAGTTAAAAACCAAAGTCCAAGTCACGATGAGTTTCGCAGAAGTTTTCTAGCACAGCGCGAAAGAATGCCAAAGAGAACGAAAGTCAAAAGAATGGCGATAAGCTACACAGTGTGCTGTGTGTTGATGTGTGCTGTGTTCTCAAACACTTTTGTTGAAGATAAAATCAATTTAAATTTTAAAACCCGTGACTAAGTCCATGATATGACGTAGGTCTATATAAAGCGCTATAACAGCATCACCGTCCAGTTATGTAGTTCGTTATGGGCAATTGTTGGATGCTATATGTTTTTGCGAAAAATGAAAAACTTTGAAACGAAAAATTCTCAATGGCTTGAACTGCAAAACGCATCTCAATTATTTTTCGTTTTGGAAAGTGATTTATTCGGTTGGGAAAAAAAGTTAAACTGAACTAGGGGAATATTGTGAGGCGTAGAAATCATTTTCGGGATGTCCCAGCTCAACTATTTTTATTTCGAAGACATTTCTCCGTCCTCAAGAAAAGCAAGCGTACAATGACCATGTAGCAGATGTGTAAATTGTTTTTTCAGCAAAAGTCGTGAAATTGTTGTTCTGTAAGCGGCATTCAGTTATCTTCACACGCTACTGACCTTTTGGCTTTGTGAAAGTTGTGTTTTATCGCGCATCATCTTTTTTTAGCATCTGAGCATCTTGTGGAACCATTTGATATGAAAAATTGAAGTTCATGCCTTTCCATTTTGCTGGCGCTATGTTGAATTGCTACTTTAGCAAAGCATTTCTAAATAAAACTTTTAATGCATCTGGATAGTTTGTAAAGGCAATTTAAGCAGGTGACGTTTCTACAGCAGTTTTTTTGGGGATGGACAGCTAAATATGCCAGGTCGTTTAGTTAAAGGACAAGGGTTCCTATTACCGTTAGTTTGACTTTCTGTGATGGTTGGTAACGTTTCGAAGCAAACCTCTGCGCGACCACACACCCCCATCCTCTACACGTGGTTTGCCGTTGCTGGAGCCTGCAAAAGATATTACCGGGTCAACTCACTCACGTAACCGGGTTACTGCAAACTGTCTAGCTCCGAAATTGCTGCTGAAGTGATAACACGGAAAGCGCTTCTTCTGAATTAAAAAACAAAACAGAATGCTTTTGCGAGCTCGAAATATAGAGAAAAGCACTGCGACGCAACATGTGACTGCAAAAAAACAGAGTGCTAAAAACAGTCAGACGGAGGAAAGAAATACTAAGATTGTTATCTGAAAAATGACGGTTTTCACACTCGCAGGTAAAAATGTGAACATACGTAAGGAAATCCGGCGCGAACGTTGACACCATATCTGGATTCACACCGTGCGTTTGAAACAGGCTGGAACCTGTGGTCCACGTGACCATTTAATACGTCCCGCGTCAGAATTTTCATGTCCAAAATTAGAATACGTCATTGCGTCAAAGCAAAACTGCAAGAAAACCAGATACGCAGACGATAAGTCAATAGGAGCTTTTTCTTCTCATTCTCCTCAGGAAGATAATCGCAGAGTTGTTGCGTAAATGTCTGCTTATCTTGGAAAAATTTGAAAGTTTCTGCGGCTTGCCCGGAAATTCTTCCCCAAATTCATGCGGCTCATGATAGTAAATACAGTGTAGGTTCCTCAACCCTGGTTTCAACAAAAACTAACATTTTGTTTCTAAAAACTGTTACCGTTTCTAAAAAAGATCTCATTTGACTGTGACATCAGCAAACACACAGTCATCTGTGAAAAAGTGGAACAACCCGAAGGCCTTGTCTTTGATTGATATACAAGCAGCAGCCAAGATTTGTGTAGTAGCCACTTACAAAGGGTAGACTTGTGCCTTCATTCTGATCTAAAAAGAAACTTGCATTTCGAATTGTTTGTAGATACGTGAGTCAGAGTCTGTCTGTAGTTATTGTTTTTGAACTTATTTGCACCAACTGATTGTACTGCCCTGCTGTTTACCAAACAGAGCATATGTCTCCGCAATTTTTGTGCAATGTCTTGTTTGTAAATTTTATTTCTGAGCTGAAAAATAGCCTCTCCTGTTTGACTAAATTCCAGCTAACCAGTATGTTATTTCAAATGACGATTGCTCGGTTTACAAGTCTCAACAGGTTTTAATTAGACAAGAAATAGTTTCAGATAAGAAAAATCGTTTTAGATAAGCAATAATTTCTTGTTTTATTTATATAAAAAATAGTTATTTGTTCCCACAAAGTCACGCTATGAAAATTTTCTAAAATTTTCCTTCATCTGCGGTTGTTCCTGTTTGAAAATTAAACCGCTTGAATATCCAATAAATGTGATTTATTAAGGGAGTCTTCGTAATCTTTCGTGCCCTATCCTTAATGCCGTAAATCGCTATAATATTTACAACAATAACAGGAAACCTTGAATATCGGAAAGACACTGCAATTTGCGAAACCGCGCGGCATAGAATTGTACTGTGGGGTCATTTTAGTGCATCCATGGTGAAGGTCAATCCATTTTGATTTGTAGCATCTAGGTTGCTTACATTCTCACATTCGATAAAAGTAAAATGTTGCAAAAATTTTGTTCATGATGATAAACTGGGCCAGTAGAGTGTGGCTGGATATCTGGGTGGGGTGTGAAGATTTAACAAATATGAACTGGTTATAAAAAATGCATTTGAGAATTTAAATATATAAACAGGAATTAAGTTTTTTGGTCATGTGCCCCGAAAATTTAGGTTGAACGCAAAAGTGGTTTGGCCAATTCTTGAATGGGAATAACTGTCAATATGTCTGATTGAAGGGCGACAGCTTTAAATGATAATGTGGTAAAGATTTGCTTCTCCAATGCCGTATAGCAGAGCGTACAATATAATTTCAGCATTAACTAAACCTACCACCTGCACCATCGCCGCGTTATTTAGACCTTGAATTTCAAAGTGGCTTTCATAACTATACACCAAATTATTTGCAGTAAATTATATCGGCCTCCACGCGCGGCATACCGCAAGTAATTGTTCTGTTTTCTGTTGACAAAATCAAGTGCATAGCTTGATTTATTCGACGTAAGTTATTTTTGGTAAGTTTCGACGTAAGTTATTTTTGATAAGTTAAGTTTTCGACGTAAGTTATTTTTTCGACGCAAGTTATTTTTGATAAGTTATTTTTTCGACGTAAGTTATTTCTGATTAGTCATTTATTCGACGTAAGTTATTTTTGATAAGGTATTTTTTCGACGTAAGTTATTTTTGATAAGTTACTTATTCGACGTAAGTTATTTTTGATAAGTTACTTATTCGACGTAAGTTATTTTTGATAAGTTACTTATTCGACGTAAGTTATTTTTGTGTCCTCAAGACAAGCCATTAAACGAACACGATGGCTCCTGCTTATTTTTGGGATAAGCCCCGTTTTTGTTGCACACACCTGCCGTGATAAGCCCCTTAACCCTACAAAGAGCCTGCAGCTGGCTATCATTAGCAAACAAACGAAATCTTTCTCTTTAAACCAACTTTTTGTTGAAAGCGAGCTGCTTTGAAATGCATTTTTGAGAACACACTACACTGCAGGTACTTTTGACTTTTTTTAATTTAAAGCAGTCTCAACCGACACACCCAATTAGAACAATGACTTATTTTCAAGGATATACAAAAAACAAGAATAAATAAATATCAGTACCAAAACAACAACAAACAATTAGACGCTGATTAAACTTTCAAAGCAAAATCTCATAGCAGAATAAAACTTCTAAACAAACCCTAAAGTATAAAAACATAATTCATCGGAGACTGTGAAGTAATATTGCACAATTATGCAAATCGCAAAAGACGCAGGAGCGTTGACTAAAGAATTTACCAAACTTTTGCCAAAGCGCACAATAGTCTTCCATGGTCTACGAACAGGTTTTTGTGCACAGCACATTTCAAACGGTTTTCGTCTACCTGCGTGCATTTTGGCAATACCCACGAGAAAACAGGAACAGCAAAGCGCAGATTACAGTGAACTCGATTATTATGTTGAACACGCACGTCAGTAAAGTCAGCACTACACCAGCATCTTGCACCATTTTGGTTACTTGAAACTCCTTACATAACAAACGCTCAATAAAATCGGTAAACCTTAAGGTTTTAATTTCTTCTGGTTATACGCGGGCCTTTCTTCTGTTGACAAAATAAAGCTTGCTCGCGAAACATCACAATAGTCTCATATAAGAGTAAGACAGCACTTCCACAACGTCGACCAATTTCACAAATCAACCACTGGCCCAGTGATATATGGTTCGCAAATGGAGTAAAGATATAAAAATGAAGGAGTTGAACGTTAAGGACAGGCCTGGCAAGACTTTGAACTGATGCTCAAAGTTGTTTTTGAGAGAGGCGCTTGGGTATTACTCATGCTGTTGACGCTTTGTTGATAATGTCATTGCAGTAGTTCTTACAAAACTGTTGACGAGGGACCAACCAAAGTCCATGTTTTAAGATTGGCTGACGACGCTCGTAATCCAACCGACTTTTGATGCGACCTAAAAAACAGAAAACAAGCACTTAATGCTTCTCATCGCAAAATAAGCTCAAGCTCGTTTGTTGGTTGGTCTTGAACATTCGGCACTTTAACGTAACACCTCATAATCTACTATTTCTGAGGAAAGCCTTTCGCTACCGAACCCTACTGCGTTTAGGTTTCAACATGTAATGTTACAACCACAAACCAACCCACGCGACTGTTTAGAACGCAAGGCTTCGATCAGCAGATGTCTTTATGAGAACGGGCAATTTCAAAACAAATTCAAGGGGGTATATCTTTCATGTGGAGAATGAAAGAGAACATTTGTTATCATGTTTGTCTTCGAAGAACGACAGCCTAGCTATGAATTGCATTGAAACGATAATAAACACCTGCATTTGGACGCACGAAATGATAACCATTTCTGGTTGACTATCTTCACAGGTTGCTCATAGTGCAGATACTTTCTTAATTGAAAAGTTTGAACTTACCTTCGTATAAACTCCTGGCCTCCTAGACAGTGCACATCCATACCCCCACGACACTATGCCTTGCAGCTGGTGCCGATTGCCGTTTCTCTGTACTAATGGACCACCGCTGTCACCCTGTTGAGGAATGCATGGGTTCGATAATTAGACGCCGAAATGATTTTCACGAATCAAACTGCAGTTTGTTCGTATCGGACGAACAGACCATAACTACGTTGTGCTCACAATTATTATGGTAAATATTGACCACAATAACACGAGAACAATAGCGTCCAAAACTCCGACTGGTTTCAAATGTAGACGTGGTCAGTTGATAACGATTTAGGGTACGTTTCTTGAAATCAAACTTTTGCATACGTAATAAANCCCGCTAGAAAGAGAAGCAGATACTCAGCATACCTGGCAAGCATCTTTTTGGCCATTTTCGTACCCAGCGCAGAACATATTGNCTGTGACTTGATTTGTTCTCCCGTTGTGCTGTGTCATCCAGGTATTGCACTGAGAGTTGCTGATAATCAGTACGTCAACCTGCTGCAAGGTTCTGTTGAATCCTTTTCCGTAATCTGAAATGTAGTTAACACAGGTTAAGTTAAGTAAGTTTTACTGCGGACGACTACTCCACAAAAGTATATCCTTTAAGCTGGCAGTGACAACCACGCCTTCTNTTGTTGAGACCNGCGCTTGAACCTATAATCGTTTCTAGAATATCAACGTTATTACTCTGTGATAAGCAGAATGTCGACTGGACTTCTAAAAATGCCTTTGTATAATGCTGTTCTTTTTGCTACTCATGTTGTTGCGTGCCTTTGTATTTTTTTAAGTTATCTCTTGACGCGTACAAAAGAAACGCTGAATATCACAGACTGTGCCAAGAATTTAAACAATCTCTATTTGTTAACTTCAAAGACATTTTCTTTGTCTTATTTCAAATCTTAAAATCACAGTCTTCAGAGTGAATCTTACCTTTCGTATCGCCCCAGCCACTGACCAGTCCCACAGTATTTGTAACAGGTCCTTGATTCGCTTGAGGGAGGCAGATTGGTCGAATGTACTGAGTGAACTTGACTGGTCGTTTAAGCTACAAAAAATATAAACGCATGTTTAAAAAACAAAAATGTCTCAAAAGTCTGTTTGACGTCTCTAGGTTGCAGCCAGTTCCAGCTTTTTCTGTTAAACGGTTGTGTCAAAGCCATGAAAGGGTGACGTAATTTTTCTGACAATTTTTAGAAAAGGATGTTGCTTTCGCAAAGAATTATATTTTATTAAGTAGAACAAAATCTACTCCAAAACCAGTGAGTCAATTAAAAAAAAGAATTGCTTCAAAGCAGATTTCAAAGCAATTCACCATTCAATCAGTGCCTGCAAAGTTGGACCAAGCCTTTTCAGAAAGTGGAAGGTGTAACTCGAGTAATGCTTTGACATTCAAGACCTGAGGTCATCGCAAAGCTTACGTAAGTTTCGGGCTTAATATTTTGTCTAAGGGTTGGTCGAACACTCCCCGGTCTTATCGAACTCCGCGAAGTGTCACAATGGGCGCAGAGCCGCGATCAGATCATGTTGATTGTGATCTACACCCGCGAGATCGAGCGTTGATGGCACGAAGAAACCGGAGGGAGTCACAAGCCCCGGGGTGGGGAATCACCGGAAATCGTGGACTGCGTCATACATCCGTCGCGAGGCGGTGGAGAATATGATGGGCCACATCTGACGTTTAGGCATTTTGTTGTGCACTTTTCACGCATGTTATCACCTTTTACAAGAACAAAAATTTACACTAAGGTGTCATCACGGTTTTTCGGTAACCGGTATGTTTTCTGCATTTTGTTTTGACCAGTAGCAGATTTAAACAGATTGCTGGCAACGATATCGCAAAATTATTTTACTTTGATTTCAAAGGAGTGAATCGTTTCTCAGAGTCGCGCACTGGCTTCACATGAGTAATGAACTCTTAGTAGCTTGTTCAACCAAACCGTTTGTTTGAGCTGAGCGTTTGACTTCATGGATCAAATTTAAGGATAACCATTTGCCAACAACGCGAGATGACGTGAATGACCTGACACGACAAAAGTTCGAGCACGCTTGCAAGCAAGGGGCATCCTCAATGCCAAGTATTGTAAATTGCAATCCTGTCGTTGCATTTTTTCGATCTCTTTCCCATTGGAGTGGAAGCATGCCGTATTTTGAAAGGGTTTGTTGTGGAAATTAAGACAAGTGCTCGAGATTAAAAATCATTATTTTCCTGTGATGTTTTTTGTTGGTCTTTTCAACTGAGTCAGCAAAGTACAATGGTCTGTTTGTTTTATTTGACTTACTGGCGACGTCTTGCATTTAAGCGCAGATGTCCATATCAGAGACCAGTTTTTTAAGAAAATCTCATACAAATAACATTGTTTGAGAATTGCAAATGGATCCCAGATGATCGAAATAAAAAAGTTTCCTGAAAGCAACAGCCACGAAATGTGTTTTCTGAAAAGTTCTCTGAATGCGTGCGGACAGGAGACTTTGTTGCGGTAAAGTTTTCAACAAAATACGGTATGTTCTTGTAAGCATTCAGTGAAACTTCGCTTTAGTATCGACTGGATCGCATGAGCTACGTGTTTGAGGCACTGAAACTTTAATGAAACGTTTCGGAATGTATAAGATGTAAATATTGAATAGAAAATCTTTACTGTGGCGGGAGAAAAACTAAGTGCAAAGGGTTACTCAAACCTTTACCAGAATCGTTGTGGCCAAATGATGGGTCCGGTGACCTGTTGTTGGGAGTAGACTTAGCCATGCAGGATTAAAAAGCAGCATAGCGATTTGGTGGGGAAGCTGCAGCTGGTTTGCCTTAGACATTGTCTTGTGATACGCATTTTTACACTATAGTACGTCCTGTAATGAAATCATTTTAAAACCTGACACATATTTTACTTATTTGCGTGATGCAGCATACTTGTTTCACTGTAGACTAAGGATAATGTTAATCTCGGGTCAAATTTAGGAAAGAAGAACCAAATGAAAAGCTAGGTGCAAGAGTTTGCATCGGTCGCAGTCTTTTGTTTCTTTATAACGTTCTTTATAAAAACCATTTTCTCATTTTAGCCTCTATTCGAGCAAAATATCCAATTGCCGCATCACTACATCAAAGTCAACATTATGTGCATTTTAATGTAGCTTCAACGACGTTCCGAAATGCCAAGGAGCAAAATCGCTTACCCTGATTACGGCAATGTCGTGATCAGTTGTGTCGTGGTTGTAATTGTCGTGGATTCGAATCCATTCGAAATCGACCCGCAATTGACCCTGGTCTACGTTGTCCTCGTCTTTCTGGTACTTGCCCAGGAATGCGTGGTAGAAACTTGCGGTGGGGTTCTTCGTTCTGCGAGAAAATCGTACTGCAATTGATCAATAATGGGTNTAAAAACAAATATGTTCCAGTTTAATTTCGAAATAAGAAAGCATTTGGTTTACCCCATCAGTAAAAAGTTCCACTCAGAAAGAAGTTTAGATAAATTTATTGTTTTTCTGAGGAGTTCTCTATGGGCATTTACAAATGCATTCTACATTAACAGCAAACTCTTTTATTAAGAAGATTTCCTCCAGACCGCTTTTTGCTGAAAATGTTTTCACAATTCGAGCATTCTTTTGTAAATCTAGTTTAACTAAACAAAAACTTTTTTTGCGCGCCACTCACCCGCCAAAGCAGTGCGCCGCTGTCACTAAGTGCTGGTTGTCGATCAATGAAGCGGCGCAAATGTCATAGTTCTTGCTGCGCCGAATAGAAGCAATCCACGGACTCGCTCCGTAGAGAGCGTCCACGCCTGCAACAATCAACAACAGCGTTTTTTTCTCTTCTGCTGTTATTTTTTTCTTTTTTTGGTGCTGCTATGTAAGTTTGATTGAATGTCGGGTACTGATGAATCACGTAAATTTGCTGTCGAGAACCGAATAGATAAAACATGTAGTGCAGAGAAAAGTATTTCCATCCTGCTACATATCGACTCCAAAACTCACGAAAGCATCATCTTTGACACCCCCGTTGCCGTCCATTACAGCAAGGTAAATTTCTAGGATGCCAGCGATTATTGTGCTGCAGGCGTCTGAAAATATCATTTACGTTTGCAGAAACACCAGACTGCGTAGTGAAGATGATTATCTGCAAACATCACGTTGGACGAGTGCGAATTTTCCACATTCTATCAACAAATAGTGACTTATAAGCACATTGCAAGCTCACCTCCCACGATTCTGTACTGCAAGTCGACTGCTGGTGTCCCGCATTCCCCGTTGTAGGTAGAAGCTGTAGAATAATAAAAGATTCGTTTTCAATTTTGCAGTGATTTAGAACTTGACCACGAAAGCTCACTAGCGATTTTCCTTAGAAGGAAAAAGAAAGCCTCGGAAAAAAATAGCAAAATAATCACTTTCGTTCGTAGGATTTTTACCAACGTTATTTCAGAATTAGCCACGTATCATCAGCTATGCGCTAAATGAAACTAAAACTGTCTCATGTCTGATTTCTAATATTTTTCACTGGCAAAAGTTTCAGTTGGAAAAAATTCTTTGATATTTTAAAAAATATGCTGTGCAAGTAAAAAGTTCGTAACCTGAGCAGTTTAGTGACTATTTTAGGACTGTCAATTCTTGATTCCACACCACTTTTATTTCAGGATTTGATGAAAACCACATCTGGAACAAAGCTATGTTTTTAATCGCACCATGTTTCAAATAAAGTTTTGCACCAAAAATGATGAACTTGCAAACACGAGGCAGCGATGTGAGTTACTTTGTTAAGAACATCGATTTCATATCTTCTTGAAAAAGTGCTGGGACCACATGTCTATAGACCATTTTGTGACAACCCTTGTGTCTGATGTCACACACATTCAGTTTTGTTGCAACGTCGTCTGTATCGGGGTTCTGATGGCACGCTTCACTGACCAAGGCACGCTTCACTGACCAAGAAACGAAGGCACGCTTCACTGACCAAGAAAAGCAGCCGAGGAGGTGGTGACAGCAGCGACGGTGGTTGCTGCGCCGCAAAACCCGCAAGCCTTCCGGCATTCCCTCCGCATGTACTCCACGTAATCCTTCGTGCAATATCCCGAATCTCTCCATGATTCGCAGCTGCAATGAACATAATCAAAATTTGTCAAGACTGACCATGTCCGCTTTAAACTTAAGGCGACGCCCGAAGTGGCCTTCTGGCATTCTCCGACAGGAAAACAGCTGNTCGTTGCATCAGAGCTTTGTAACCGCAATCTCCGTAAATCGTCACCTCGCCTTGTTTCTTGAGTCTCAAGCACTTGTGCTCTCATTTGGCAAAGNAGTTTAAACAACAAGTTTAAAACACTTTCGTGCCCACTCTGCAGAAACCAACATCTTAGAAAACAACACCCTACAAGAGTGGCCGAAAGAACAACCACTCATTAGTACAATGGCTACGAAAGCGTTGTTAAGCAACCTGAACTTCTGATTCAAGCAAAACATTGTGCAACACATCAANGGAGCAAGATATATTAAAAACTTTTCTTACGTCATTCGCTTTCTCGGTTTCAAATTATGACGTCTTGTTTNGGGTTTTTGCCATTTGCTTTTCCAAAAAGTGCTTAAGCAAGAAGATTGCAGCGGCAGTCTGACTGTTTCCTTATTGTTTTGGAGTTTTTTGCTTACTTTTGCCAATAACACAGTTTTTTCTAATGATGATCTTTCTCCTCAATTGTGAGTATAATATCATTAAAATGAGAAAACAACAATAATCTAAGCTAAAAAAAGCATCATGTTAGTTCAAAAAACAACATTAAGCAGCAGTATTGAACAAAGAAAAATGCCAAGTTTGTTTGTTCCTTACTGCTTGGAGTTATCAGTGCAAGCTTGAGCAGTTGGGGTCACTTTGGTAGAAACCGCTGCCGTTGATGGCGATGTACATAAGTTGCAAGTCTTCTTGCAGGCATTTTTCATGAAACTGACGAATTCTCCTGATGTGCAGTAGTTTAAGCTGACCCAGTATTCGCATGAACTGGAAAAAGCACAAACGAGCTGTTGAAATTACCTGAAGTGTACACATTGGTTGCATGCATTCAGCAGTTCAGTTCAAGTGTACTGCATCGTTCCCATTGGCAATGGTCGTCAACTAATTCAATCATTCAAATTTCACTTCACAGTACTTGCTCAAATTCAAAAAAAGATTTTAACGATATTTGAAATGTACTTTATAAATTTTGTTCGATTTTGCATATTTAATACCCTTTAAAGGCGATTTACTTCTGGTGACGAGTTATACAGTAAAATCTTCAGATACCAACAAACTGTGAATTCGTTATCAAACAACATTCAAGGTTTTATTGAGTTCACTTACGAAGCATAAGTTTCGCTGTCCCTGCAGACTGACTCCGTCACGGCAGTGGAGGTGGTCACTAAAACATTTGCAAGAATGTTTTAAAACTATTGTAAACTTTCAAACGGAAATTTAATTTTAGATAACAGTAAGTAGGGACAAAGAAAAATACAACGAAAAACCCATGAAGTACTAATAAAATTTTAGCAAATTCATGAAACAGTAATTGCTGATTTACTTTATCATAACTTCTACCAGTCTATAGTAAATGTAAAACTCGCATCACTAGCAGGAAAAGCAAGGAGCATTGAAAGTCTCAGCGAAAATAAAAGTGGGAAAACGCACCTTCACCAATACACTTGTTGCACGCCTTCTGGCAGTTGTTGTCCATGTACGTGACGTACTGCTCAGTGCAATAACCTTTATTCGCCCAGTAGTTGCAGTTCCTGAGAACAAGACAAAAAAAAGCTTTGCGTTATCTTGGGTTGTGGTTCGAGACCAATAGATCGTTATTTTTTAAATACTATACTTTAACAGAAGGCTTGAAAACGCTGATTCGACTTATTGCGTGCTGCGTGGTTATCACAGCGGATAGTGCTTCGGGTCTGACAAATTGCACAAACCGCCTCACTTGGCAGTTCCAACCAAACACAAGCCACAAGTCAACCATCGAACTCACTCGTTTTTGTCAACACATTCTTGTTTTGCTGTTACGCTGGCAGTCGTGGTGGTCGAGATGGTTGTTTGAGTTGCGGTAGAACTGGAGGTATCTGGAAGAAAAAATCAAACTCTATTCCTGTCCTGCTTTATCTGGTTCATGCGAGTGTTATTCCTGATAAATATTAAAACCCGATGAGACAGCCTTGAAGAGCCGTGAAGTGTTTTACTTAACATGCAAATATCTTGTGGGTGCAGTTTCTGTTTGTGCTATGTCACGCTATTGGATGTAACCCTTAGATAAATATTTTCAAAGCTTGTCCAATGGTCACAGAAAAACAAAATAAAGTTTGCTGATTTGAAAAAAATGGCTTCATTTCAGCAGAACTTAGTGGAATGTTTACACTCTGCAATGCTTGAGAATTTTTTCGAATATGGAGAAAAGAAATGCAGTAAAGATATCTTCTTCACATGATGTTTCGCTTTTGTTCAGAATGCTTGCTAGTTCAAACTGGACTGGGTAAGTACGTGTGGACTGCAGTTTTTCGCTACACATCTCAGGTTATGCAACGCCTCCAGCTATATGCTTTCAGCCAGCAAATTCAACTTGTGCCGGAAAGGTATCTTGTGCGTGATTGTAACAATATTTAACTGGTTGAGCAAATGGTGGTTGTTGATCAGTCGCGGTTTCTAAACTAAAACAGTATTTAAAAAGTAGATTAACAAGCTTAATCGATACACCATGAGGCGACACAATAAACCATCGTTTTGGATTGCTGCCAACAAATTTCGCAGAATTGGTTTGGTATCCAGGTATGTGCAGTAGGTTACTTTAAGTCCGCTGACAGGTACGGAAGGCCACGTTTGCTATACACACATTTGTTATATTCAAATATAAAGCTTTCCTGCAAATATAATTGTGCTCTTTAACTACTTTCTTGAATCAGATAATGCTGACAACGCACGACGAACAGACCGCAAAATTCTTGCATAATTGCCGCCAGTTTTTTCTCCAAAAAGGACAAACTCGTATTGGCAGTTTATAGGGTTTTTCCATCAAAAAAGTCACCGGCATTGAATGACGTTGCTAAATATGTTAAAAGGTATATCCTACTTTCAATGCTGTATCATTCCGAAAGCGAAGTTTGTCACAAAACAATAAAACAACACGCATCAGTTACTCAGTCATCTGCTAACTAATTGATCAGTAAGGTAAGCCGACCTTACGATGTAACACTTACCAGGACAAATGTTGCAAGACTTGCGGCAGTTACTTTTAACTATTGTCGAATCGTTGCAGCCCAGCAGCTGGATGAAGTGCGCGCAGCTAAAAAAGTGCAAAAATACCCTAAGGTTAAGGTGCTGGCTTCTTCTGGGAAATGCGGAGGTGCTGCACAAACGGTTTGCAAAACACGTTCTTAAATCTTTTCTCAACAACAGTGGGACAAATATTAAAACAACCTCGAGCCAGGTAACAAAATGCGATGCCGGCTAAGCCTGCGTGTATTCACACCAACTTGTCAACGCACGACGAACATCCAGCAAGACTTGCTTTGCTGCCAGTGTTCCCTGTAAGNAGGGCAATTGCGCCGTACCACCAGACCANTTGCGCAGTAGAATCTCATTCTCGCGCACTTGCAACATTCCAAATTTAATAATATCGCATAGCTTTTTTACCACTAGGAACGTTTCACTNTTTATGTGTCTGCTTGGTTACGCAATTGCATGNGCTTTGTGCCCAACAAAACAAACAATTGCTTTGTTGAGTATTATCTTAGTTAGAGGAAGCATTGGTTGCTGCCAAGCTATGTAACAAATGATCACTTTTTGAAAACAGCTCTTTAAACGAGATGTTTGAAATAATTTTGAAAAAGATGCTGTTTGATCCAAAAAAGGCTCTAGCCTATTTGTTTGTGTTCTTCATTTGAGATACTTCTAAACGACACACTTTATTACAGTCGGCGATGCAGATTTGAAGAAGCGCTCGCAGGTTGCTTTTTAAAATTAGTCGGTCAAATAGACGGGAAAAGCTTTTGCATTTCTGCGTGGAAAGGAACTTTTCAGCACTGGCATTTCTCGATCAAAAGGGAATAGCGCTTCGCATCAATTCAATGTCTATATATCACAACCTGTGAGTTTGTTACCGCTCAGGCTTGAACAGATTTAACCCTGCCGAAATGATTTTGATCACTGAAGCACAGCAGAAAAGCAATTAAAGAAAACATTCTCTTACTTTGAAACTGTGTCAACACATTCACTTGTCGTGGTTGTCGTGGTAGCTTGAGTTGTAGCAGGTGTTGTTGTCGTGGTCCGGGTGGTTGTGCTTGCTGCTGGTTGCGTTGTGGATCCACTAAGGTAAGCTGCGTTTGAAGGATGCTGCTTGAGATTACTAAGTAACAGTGTGCTACTTTCAAACAGACGTGTAACTTAGTTTCACTCTTCAAACGCAAGAAACAAGCGGTTTAAACTTTAGATAAAGTGACATTGCAGCAAAAAAAGGCGCAGAGAAAACACAAACTGTACCTGTGCATCCGTATTTCGTATTGATCTGAAACAAATCTTGCTCCGAGAATCCCCTTCGTTGATGAACAACAGGTTGATTCGTTCTGCAAAGTAAACGTTGCATTAATTAAAGCATTCACCAAAACTAAGTTTTTAAGTTAGTGTATTTGCGTTAAAAACGATCACTCATTTTTCTTCATGGCTGCAAACTTCTTTCTAAACAAGTTAGGTAATCGTTAAAAAGTGAAAAAAACTTGAATCAGATTGCATTCATTCTATCAATGCTCTGGCAAAAATTGTACGTTGTAAGCAGGTGCCATTGAACAATGAACATAGATTGGGTTTGCATAATATTAAGGATCGAATTCACAATTTACAGATACATAAGCAATCAGTAATGACAGGGCATCACAATTTTACTACACTGCTACTGCACACCGCAGCCAGATTGCTTACCAAAGCGTAAGTGACTGTTTTCGTGTATTTACCAAAAATAAACAATACAAAAATAAATAGGTGGAGTAGTTACAAGGTATTAACCAACGTTGCAGGTAGAAAACTATAATGGAAAGGTGACATCATTGATTAGTAACTGATATAACGTTTGCATTCCGGCAAAGCCGAATTATTCATTCATGAAAACCGAAGACAACACGCGACTGACACAATCCTAACTTTAAGAAACGTCTTCGGTCAAAAGTCATCGTAAAACTGAACCCAGCAGTGCTGTGAACACGACGTTATGCACTCTAGGCCAAGTCTTCTAACAAATTCATGAGCAGATGACAAAGACCGCTCAGTTCAGTTTCGTTTATACTCGCTGTTGCAGGCTCACTCCTTTCGGAGTGCCGCGAGCGCTCGGCGCCCATCTCCGCTTGCTTGCGCCGAGGGCCGCGCGGTTACTTTTGCAGTGAATGCTGCATTGTTGGCGAGTCAAGTGGCAGCGCCGCGCTCGAACCGTTGCCTTGCACCCACCCACCCAACAAAGCCGAGCACGAGGCTATGCTTACTGTAAGTTGACGATCGTCGCAAGACTCCCGTACTTCTTCGAGAAGTAGTAGCCTCCGTAATGCATCACTGACCCGTAGTCGTAAGGAGAACCATAGCTGCTCCATCCGCTTGTCTGTTTTCTGAAGTTTCCAGATGCACCTAAATCGAAATACACTTTAGGCTGAAGCGCCTTTCTTGCGGAGAAAATATGCTTGGTCGCAGATTGGACAATTGAAAAACTTTATTCAAAGCACCCGTCGCTCACCACTTATTATGTTATCCCAGTTAATCTTCACGTAGTTATCTCTGTCTCCTCTTGACTGCTCATGCCAGAATCCGAGAGCGTGCATTATCTCATGCAGTATTGTTCCTATCTGTCGATCACACCCTTCTCCGATTGACACCTAACAAAGAGCGGCAGCAAACACGTGACTACCACGCATTTTCAGCCGAGCAGGCCTTTTTGCTCATCGTCAATGCAGGAGCATCTTATCCGCAACGTTTTAACCAAACGAAGTAATTAAACTGCTCTTTGCAAGCATATTATGGTTGAAACAAAGAGAAATATGTAGCAAAGGGTATTCTCATAGCTGCTACCATTAATCGAATGTTTTGTCATTCTTGTATTTACATCATTGTTAAGTGTTGAAACAGCTCCTGAAAAAAATCTTACAGGCTGCTTGCCACCAATCATTCCAACGTGGGAAGAGCATCCTGCCGTTCCGATGAAGTTTATATAGTTAGCTTGGCCACTTCGCTCTACCAGCCTGATGCAGGTTTTTCTGTGATATTGTTGTATACCCTCAAGGATCTTATTTCGACGAGATTGAGCTGCGCAAAGATACAAGATTGTTTTACAGTACGCAAAACCTTTTTCTTGTAAGAAGACTATGCGGATGATTACTGCAAAGGTTACTGGGCCAGAACCAAAAATACATCATCTTTCGATCGGTGAAGAGGCCAAATAGATTTACATCATCAAACATTTTCAGTAAAGAGTGCTTCAATCTGTCAGTACAACAAGCTTTGCATCACATTTTAATGGCGAACAATTGACAAATCTTCTCAAGCTTTCAAAAAATTTCATGAAAAAATCAGCAAAACCTTTTGGGAACACTGAAACAAGTGAATAATCGCCACAAACACTGTGTAATGTTCATGCAAAGAAAAACTTTCACATCCGTTTTAACTGCAAACTTCAATCATGTTCTGGAAAGTGATTTGAATGTTTCTCCCGGAGTAGCGGGAATAGCTCTGACAAGCACGGTCGAACTAGCGATGCCCTGAACCCCCAGCCTGGTGAGACATCCCGTAGCTACGGTTTAAGCAAGTTTGTGTGAAAGCGGTAGATGTCCGCAGTTGCATCAACAATTTGAAGATTGTAATGCGAAAGTATATTTTAAGTGGAGGCGTTTCCCCGGTATTACAGAAACAGACATTTATGACAATATTTCTAATTTTAGGCGAATGCACGCATTGCTGTACAGCTCAGCTGGTCTGGGTTTGCATTTTTGTAAGATGCACATAGAAGTTTTTACAATATAAACTTAGCTTTTGGTGTGTGGAATGCAATCTAATAACGCAACAATTTACTTGACTGGCTTTAAAACCAACATTTAAAGATATCGTTTTGACTGATCAGAAATTGTCTTCTCCCAACGCTTATATAAGTTAATTTACTGGCCTGGTGTTCCTTCCTATGTGGAGCAAGCAGTTAACTCGTCCTGGTTACGTTTTGTTGAACACGCTACAAAGCGCGAGACCGAAGCGACCCATATGATGAACAGCATGCCGCATTTTGTCCGTCGCACTAGATCTGCATCTGCACATTGCCTTCGTAATCGGGCATGCCTTCCTGAGGTCATAAGCAAAAGTAAATACTCACGGAGTCCGCTGTCGAAGACGTACGGTACTTCTACAAAATCGCCGACTCTGGGCCATTCGTAACGCCTGTTGCTTTGTGCTCCTCTGTGTTGCTTTTCATTGCATCCACCTCCATACCTTTCCAGGTAAGCCGCGTACGTTTTCTCTGTAAAGTATGACGGAGGACTCGTTCAAAGTTACTGTGGAGACAACGTACCTTTGAAATACTACAAGTACGATCGCATAGTCTATACTGATGTGTAGGCGCTGGAAAATTAAAGCTAAAAGAGAGATTTTCCTAAGTAACTAGACTTAAAGAAATAAAAATTAAAAACCAAATCGTGTAAGTAATATTCCAATGGCNATCAAAAAACAACAACAGCTATCTATCTAATAAGAATAAGCAAAATCTTTTAAAACATGCTTTTTATAGGAAAGAAAACGATTCTATAGGAAGTTCCTTGAACTGCTTCCAATATCAGGCAATTGAAAGTAAAATACAAAGAATAAGATTGACACAAATAACTGTCATTTTTACTCTAGAAAAAAAGATATTTTGGGTGTGGAAGAAACCGGCTTAGATGCGAATGATTTACTTAGGCTGTGAAAAAACTTTGCTACCAATTGGCTTTATAAAAGTGGATAGTGAAGCATTACTTGTGTTTCTTATTTTATATAGAAAAATAGGTTTCAGTTGTTTGAATTGTATGCCGTTTGTGCCAACAGCCACTTGTCTTCTGCTGTATTATTTACAACACAACAAAATTTCAAGCCAAAGCTGGCTGCCAAGTCCACTGTTAGACCTTTGGAAGTTTGGCATCAGAAGCTTTTTATTGACCGCTAACACTGAACGCTTACCGTTGATGAGAATGTCGCTTTCCACAACCCCGCTTGTTGTGCAGTTGCTGCAGTCTGGACAACCGTCTGGGCCAATCACGTGGCCAAAAACGCACGGCGTGATGCAAGCTTCTTCATTCGGGCAGTTCGAATTGGCTGTTTTGGCGATGTTGTTTTGGGCTGTTCAAATATGAATTGCTTTTCGTATGCCGTAGAGACGAAAAACACAAATAAACAAACGTTTTTTTCAACTTCTTCACACAATAAGTATACTGAAACATGGCACGCCCTGATAAACTTCCCAAACAAATCTATTTAATCGTTTTTTCGTGAAAATTGTTTGTCTAAATATACAGGACAATCGTCTTCGCATATCGACATTATAAAACATCTAGCATTCGTTGCATTTCTTTAAGTGTATAACTGATTTTCGAACACCACATCCGGTTAATGATCTTCTATCATTTTCAGCTTTCCTCAATATTTATTGAAAATTGCATATCGGGGCAGTATAACTTCAGTAGGTATCTGAATAGGTGATCAAGCTTCGCTAGATCCTCGGCATTCGTAACCGCTGTTGAAAACTGAAAATAAAAGAGAAACACTTACGAACACGGTTGATTTGAAAAATGTCTTCGAGCGGAGGTTCGCCTTCCATTTGCGGCTCTGCAAGAATCAGTGGGGCCCCTGTCCCAACCAACAATAATCGTTTAGAAAAATCGAGCAAACCGCTGTCCTTTCATATTTATTGCACGGACACAACACAGAGGAGATGCCTCCATCTGGAGCTAAATCTGGCGAAAGCCATTATATTCGATTGTGTTTCAAGAAATTTCCTTTGAAATGAAACGCTTTCGAATCAATTTGCAATGCTTAGAAACACTTTCTCTGGAAAGGAATTCGACACTCCTATGTTCATAACGTGATTTTTAGATTTTTCGCACAGGAGTTAAGCATGGGAGTTTGGCATATTTTCGAGTATGAAAAATTTACCTGTTGTAACTGCAACCATGCTCCAGCACAGAACTATAATCCAGAAAAGTTTCATTGCTTTGAAAATTCTTCTTCTTCCGGTCTTCCTCGATGTTGCGATAAAATCTTGTGTGAATACGCAGTCCAAATTTTTTTTGCTTAAAAGAAAGCGAAAATATAGCAACCTTTTTGTGTGCACCTGCCAAGAGAAAGAATGATCCAGTTCATGTCCAGCTTGCTTTTATACAAAGGCCCAAGCGAGGAACCTACGTCATCATGCGGTGCGGCATCTCACCGGATGCGATTTTCCTCTTGAGCGCTGTCACGAACTGTCCTATGAGTTGCAGACCAGCTACTATTCCTGTACGGGGTGAATTCTTTCCACTGTTTATTTGATGGCAATCTTTGCAACTCGCTGTTTTGTTGATCAACCTCGTTCACGCGCCATACACTAATGTTTCCAATGCTGTTGTGGCGTGTCTGGCAAGGTTTTTCTGCATTTCTGCAGCTTTTTCTCAGAATGTTATCTTGGAGGTTTGTCCGGGTTTAGCCACTTAAAAATAGACCGGAAATTTATACAGCGTTAAGTTTTTTAAACAATTAATCAATATCAATTTGGCAAATTCTTTTAGTATTTTTTTGAAAAATTTTCTTTCAATGATGAACGAAAAAGGAAGCCACTATTTTGAAAATTATAAAAAATCATTCGGTAATTAAGACATGCAGCCCCTGAGGTTTGCATTTAAATGAAACGCTTTTCTCAAAAAGAATTCGTGATGGCTTTATCTTCCATCTATAAACAACCTATCTTCGGCCACACATAACAAAAGGTATTTTCCACCAGCATGATGTACATGCCTTTTACGGTAATTTCTACCCGTAAAGCTCGCCTGCTACAAACTGGCAAACAAAGAAGTACATAATACTGATTATTTTTGGATGACTGTATCAAAGATACTTGTTTTCTTCTGATAGATTCTGCAGCAACAACGCCAAGTTTGGTGATTTGAGGCGGTCTAACTGAAAAACCCTGAGCTTATATAAATTTTGACCGGTTTGGATTTTTGCTCTATCACGACGCGGTCAGATTTGAGAGAGTAATAAATATGAAATGAAAACTTTATAACTTTTTCGTTACCTTCTGTCATTCGATTTTTGTTACACGGTCTGCTTCTGTAAATAGATCCTGTTCGTGGGTAAATTGCGGCTTATTGTGCTGTCTTCCAAGAAAAACCGGCGGCAATTTGTGAACGACACCCCCGCGATTTTTGTGATCGCTTCTGTGATTCGCATTTTTTATGAAAAACTTTGTTTTTGTTGTTGCAGCGGTGATTAACTAACACCGGTTTGCGACCTTTGCTTTGCGAAGTGTCAGGGAACGAGGTCAACGGCCGGGCAGGGGTGGAAGTGTTTATCACATCGGATACTTATTCGACTGCCTGTCGCAAGATGGCACCGTTCTTGCGTCCAGTACATGGTGTCTAGATGTCCATCTGAGAAGCAACATGATTGCCGGTTATCATATTACTACCTTCCTCAGCCCTCAACTTGCGTAGGCCGTTGCCTGAGGCAATCGACGGTCTATACCTTGAAGGCGCTGGCGATCAGAATAGGATAAAGTTCGACTGAAAAACACAAAATGCGGCGGAGAATCGCCGCGACACAAACACATCCTCGTCTGCTTGCTCCTGGAACGCTATTATATCTTTCGTTTTTGATTCATGGATCATAAAAGAGGTGCCTTCAAAATTGGACGTGACGCGCTGTGACTGCAAAGTGTTTTCAATTAGTGCAATCCAGAGCTTCGTACGCAAAGCGAAGGTCAGCAGGAGAAGTCCTTATGAGGTAATGCTTGTCCTACATTACTAGCAGTGAGGCAGATGGAACGTTTGTTGTTGCGCTGATAAGAATTTATCGTGATAACGCAATCAGCCAATTTACTGTTTCAGACTCTACGAGTAAAAAACAAGTGTTAGTTTTGTCAAAACCACGCATTATTTTCTTGATAGTGTTTTTTAGTGATCCCTTCGCTGAAATTGATAAAACCTTTGCGACTTTGCTTCTGTTTTGAAGTTTGCTAATTCCCCTGCTTCATTAACTCACATTTGATTTTTACGTTCAAAACGTAAAAAATATGTTTTACAAAATGTATTTCAATGAAGCAAAATAATATTGTTGCATTTGCATTACTTGTTTAAGCAAATTGAAATACAACGGTTTTAAATTTCTTGGTTTGCCCGGAACTTGATTGTATTAAAGAACGCTATGTTTACCCTACGTAACAAACTCCATCGAGTTCAAAAGTTCACAACTCATGGTGGACTCAAATAAAACATAGAAAATAACATTTATCTGTGACAAACATGTTTTATAACATCATCTACCCGATGATAAGGTCTCCCACAGTGCGCTGAATCAGAAGTAGGCGATTTTGGACATCTACGCACGAGAGCGGTTTAAAAAAAGCCAAGAACACCAGGCAAATGTTGTTGTTCATACTAAAACTACCGCATGAACTAGTTCTAAAGACGGTTTACCTGCTTTGATGTATTTGCGCAGTAGGTGACGAGGCCATATAATTAATCAATGAGTCAGGTTGCAGTGATTTCGCCAGCGATTTGCTTGCAACCGGAAAGACGTGTATGCTTGCAATGAATTTCATTCTAGGCCCATCCTCTGCCTACAGCTCCCACGAGCAGCTGTGATCCGCACAATATTCACTTTCACGGCACAACTCTTACCATGTGATGGCAGCGCAGCAACTGCGATTAGAGTGATGAACGTGCGAGAAAGGCGCTTCGAAATTCACGCGGTAATATCCTGTGTTCGCAGCCGAGTGGAAAATGTCACAACCTACGGACAATTACTTTCATTTGGGAGTGATTGCAAACAATTCAATTATGAATACAAAGAGATTCTTGTAACAGCTGTTATACCATGCCTGGTCATTTCACATTTGTTTGTTAAAAGAACAGTTACTTTTTACCAGAAACCGAATTTAATTTTAAACTTGCGCGAACATGGCATGAAACCCAATTTTGAAGAAGTGTGGGGCTTGAGTGAAACGTTACAATAACGTTTACGAATACTTAACTGAGCTGAAAGTTGACAAACTGAAAACGTCGCAGTATGCTTCCTTCATTATTTGCAGCAAGTTAACAAGTCGCTGTCGCTGCTTAATCTCTTTATTTCGATATAGCAGTTGTATTGCTACAAATTGCGAAAAAAACAGATTTCAGTGGTAAACCCTTGCAAACTGCAAAGAAGCTTTAAACATTGGTTGGAGTAAATTGTTCTACCTTCTTTTGAACGATACTGCTCAGAATGGTGCGTAACTGCTGAGTTCAGCATTTCTTTTACGAAATTTCAGAAATATCGAATACTAGATTGCATACCTTGATTTAAGTAAAGATGACAAATTATTTTCTGGAAAATGAAGAATCAGTCTCTCACGCTGCTACTCTTCGCGAAACTTACATTCGGAAGTCGCATTGCGCTTTCAAAAAATCAAACGTTTGTTTTTGTTTCGACACCTTGCATAAGCTGCAGCTCATGTATCGAATTGTTATATTCAGTTAAACCAGGGATTCTCAACCGGGGCCCTATCCCCCCCTTGGGGTCCACGGAGCGCTTCTCCGGGGCCACGAGCAGAGGCCTTTATCAAATAGCTTTGCCGTGATATTGCAAAACCCAAAACAAAGATAAGTATTTTTATTGATGAGCAGGGGGCCACAAGTGTTGAGAGTCTTTGGAAGGGGGCCAAAAATCATGAAAGTTTGAGAACCACTGACATAAACAAAATGTTTACGAGGGACCAATTCAGGATTTTTTCGATGCATTGCGTCAGTAAGGCGGTCATCGTGATCTGGCGGTTGCACAAGTGACGTCATAGTCGAGCGCGGCGGGCGTTTCTTGGGCCTTGTCGCAGCGCGTGTTTGTTATTGTTGCACCTGCACGTTTTTGCTCCCACGCAGCTCTGCATTGTGAGCAAATAAGGCTTAGGCGAATTTTGTCAATTTGGATGACATTAAAAACTCATGTTTTTCCTAAGTCTGCACCTCAAAGCTTGACCACCTTCGCGAACATTTAAGCCATATCATCATTCCAGGGAATTCTACTTTGCTTGTTATTTACGCTTCTAAACGCGCGTTGCGGTCTGTTCAGATTTCTGTTTTGACTCAACCTCTTGTTACCCCGGACTTTTCTGTTTTCTATATAACTTCAGCACTGACAATTTTTCTTCCACAAAATTTACAGCATTTGTCAACGAAATACTTGAAAACCATCATTTTGTTCTGTCGAAATCATTTCGCGTTAAAATTTAAACAAGGTAAAATTTGTATCAACTCAGCGTTCTTGGCAAACGCAAACGTATATATTGCATTTGATGTTGTAGTGATATTTCCTATGGCTTCTATTTCAAAGAAGAGTGGAAATTTTTCCAATCGTTGTATTGAATAGTACACCAAAGGTCAAAATGCTTCTGGTATAGCTGTTTGCGCCAACGTCCGTATAATTTAACGGACGTTTCCTTATCCTGGTATTAGATTAGGTCAGTTTGCTTCGAGTGAAAAGTTCTAAACGTCTAATCATTTTGCAGAAATTTTGCAAAACTTTCGCTGGCTAGTTGAATAAAGATCACGCAGACAACCAACTGGTTTTTGGGACAGAAAGTTTCAGAGAAGATTTTAACTTTTGTCAAATTAGAGAAAAAACTTTTAGCTTATCAGTTTTCAAATGCTTAAGTGAAAGAGATGCGAATTGACAACTGTCACATGTAGCTCTTTTCAATGACAAGTCGATTTACTCCGGTCAAAAAGGTGACACTCATCTTGATTTTTTGAAAGCTCTCTTTCGTCAAATCGTAACATTCAAAGCAATTTGCTAGCAGCTGCAATAGTTTTGGAAATGCCGCTAACAAGTCTTCGTGGTGGTGAAGGTTGTCTATCACACCCGGAAATCTTTTGCTAAATCACCGTTCGGAAACAACCGACACCCATTCATACGTACAGTAGAGTTTCGACCGTAGTCCATGCATGCTTTGAGAGAATCGCGCTAAACTTTGCAATTTGCATCCAACGCGTCGTTATTTTCTCCCGTTTTGCTGTTTTTATTGCTTCTGCTAAGGGCGAGTTTAGTTGGGGCAACAAAGGTGACCTCAACGTGACTTCTTAAAGTAAACAATCAATTTGCATTCAAAGAGAAGCGCGTCTAATCGACTACTCAGGGTATTTAAAAGTAACCAAGAATGCCAGTTATACAAGCAGAAACTATAAATATCAACTTCACAGCACTTTTTTACGTAAGAACATCAAGCTATTCAGCTCTTTACAGATTTTCAAAGAAATTGAAGTTTACTGCCAAGTACCAACTTTTACAAAGTGCCAAGTGCACTGACTGTTTTACATATTTAGCAAAATCACTGCATTAGCACATAACCTACCACTAACATATTCTAACAGTTTCATTTCCCAATCGTGTCAAGAAATACTTACTGCAATCTGAATTGCTCTGTAGTCTGATTAATTTGATGTCGCCTTGAAAGTTCAACCTGCTTTTATACGAAGGATGGGAAAACAAGTAGGTCAATGTACGCAATGCTGCTTCTGCTTTTAATCTTGAACTCACCATTCTCTTTTCCGCAATTTCTCTTTTTTTTCAGTAAATATGCCATACAAGGTAGCTTGGTGCAACGTCAACGGAAATGCGCAACTTGCACGAAAATGTCTAACGTTTGGAAAAAAACAGTTTCGGTGGTTTTCTTGTCGGCGATCAACTAACATGGAATTGTGGCTTTGTTTTTGTTATGTCGTCACAATCACCAAAAATTTTTTATTGAAAATGACGCATCAAAGCTTTGATGCTGGCGTGGTGTACTGTTACGATGCTAAAGAATTGATGGGAAACCGCAAAAAAACAAAGTCAGCCATGTCGGATTTACGTCCTGCTTCACTGGTAGTTTCCAAAGAATCTGCAAGAGTCGAGTTCGACAAAACACGTCAGAGACCGTCTGACACACTTTCATCGCAGTTTGCATTTCCGTGAAAGACGCTGCACGACAAAGAAGCAGAGGCTCGAGGCAAGAAAGCAAGTGCGGAGAAGAACTAGATTGTGTTTTTATGCCAGCTCCGCTTTGAAATCGTGGATTCGCTGATCTCAAGAAAAAATTTCCTTGACATTTTCCTGTTGGTCTGCTGTGCGATATAGTTTCCGCGTCTTTACAAACCACTTTCGTCCACTGGCTCAACGTTCATTTAGAAACTTCAGTAGGTGGCCTTCAATAAACTTGCACGTAATAAATGCGGATTCAATCTTGGCTTCACATTCTTGTTGGTCTTTTTCATTTAATTTAAAGACCCTGTTTTCGCTTGTTAATGCGCGTGGGGTGCATTACACAATACTAACCAAAAAATCGAAATAATTTTGAAAGATGTTGGACTTTCCCATGTTCATTAAAAAAAATACATTTCCCAGATGGTAGCGGTCATTAAGAAAATATGACGTCCGGATTTTGCGTGAATCAGCAAAACATCAGCACTGCAGTTTTACCAAGTCCGGATCACAACCTTTGTCGATACGCGCGGCGAAATTTCGATGACGCAGCCGTTGATATTTGACTGACGTCTGGACTTTTGGAACGGATGTTCGAAGTTGCGCGACGACAATGTAAAAACACATGGCTTTACTGCCTGCTCAAAGAAGTGCAAAATTTTCTTTTACGCCAGCAGATTTTCGGCGAGCAAATTAGGATTGTAGGTTGAGTGCTTGCATGGTGCTGTACACGTTTGAGTAAACGCAACCGACTCTGATGGTCTTTGGTTTGAAAACGGCGTCTCGGCAGGTTTTCAAGCTATCGTATTTTGGGTTGCAATAGGAGTATCTGGAGTTATTAACCAAAAAGAATCATAAGTACGTAACTTGGAAGATTACTCGTGTTTTTCTATTTAAGCTTCGACAAAACAGATTTCTGAAGCTTTTCAAACGAAAACACGCAATCGTACGGTGAACTTGAAACATAAACCGAGCAAAGTCGATCAAAACAAGAAAGTTGGACATTTTAGAAAAAATGGACTTTGCAACTGACTTCTCACTCTGCATCAATTTCTAATTGCAAAAAAAAGCATATACCCACAATGCCTGCCTCAGTGGTTCCGCGACTTAAATGATAAGTTACGAAAGTGGATTGAGAATCTTCCAATCTGTCAAAGTGTATCAGTGCTTCAACCAAAAAAACTCGGATACAGTAGCAGTCAAACTCAGTGACCACGGTCTTATTAGGGTCGGTTCTGTGACTGAATTGCAGAGTCAAGCAACTGAGGAGGAGTCTAAGAAAACGTCACTGTAACACGTTGTCTTTTCAGTTTCAGATTTAGTGCAATATTGAAGTACATCTTACAAGACATGACATGTTATGTTAATCTTGAAACTGGTACTATTCTTGCTTGATGACACGAATATTGATACATCCATGAATTACAGCTTGTTTCTGCAAGAAAGGCGTACTCTTTAGAAAACAAACCGTGGATGATGAACGTGCCAGTGAATTTGACTACCACCATAACGATTTACATCGCGATTACGTCACAGCACGTCTTTTGCAAATGAGTTGCGTAAAGCCAGTCACGTCTTTAAGCTGCAAAGCGNTTCCACGTACCGTTCTCTTTGTGGTGTACGCTTGCAGCAACCAAGTTTTCAAACTTTTGTAGCATGCAGGATGATATGTTGTGATAAGANAACTCTGCGAGGAAGATTCGCTTTTTTCTTTTTGCCGTAGAGACTATACGAATAGAAGTAGATTTGGTTGCTATGCCAAAGACAAACCGACTAAACTCTAACTGTTCATCCGGCCTGACAGACAGAGAGTCAGGAATTTTGAAAGGACCTTTGTGCATTGTGCAGACCTCGTCAGAAGCTTACAATCGCGTTCATGTCCACGAGATACAACTTGGTACTTGCGTTGCGCGAAGAGCGTTCACCAGATGGCGTAGTTTCATTGCAAGTCTCTCATCACTCCGGGTTACGATAAACATCTCAGGACGCCAACGACATCCCTAAGTCATGACTTCAAACTCCTTTGCACTCTGACCCCTCACTCTATTATTTTTCGCCGGCCTTGTCAACACTTCATGATTTGGTTTCACGCCCACGTCGACTTGGTGGAGACGCGACATCCAATAGGACCAGCATATGCACCCCCTTGACAAAGAACCACCCGATCGGAAGGGAAACTCCTCCCTTCGTGTATTTTCCCGAACGCGAAAGCGACTGTATCGAAGAGAGAACTTTAAAATTTTTAACAATTTCGTTGTTTTTTAGGTAATGGGTTCTTGCGCGCTGATGACATTTTGAAGGTCAGTTTATGTGTAAACAACTTCATCAGTAATTGCCGTAACTGTGTTTTCTCCGGAATCTGAATCAGCACCTTCTTCATTTTTGCTCCAAACAGTTTTGCTTGAATTTTAGCAAAGACACGTTTGCAATCCAAGAAACCTTCTCATTCTGTAAAATACTGTACGACCAACCTAAAAAATGAGTTGTTTTCTTAGGAAATTGAAATTTGGTTCCAGTTTGCTTGGTGGTTGACTTTACGAAAAAAATTTATTGGATGAGCAAAAAATGAATTAAATATTGTGTGTGACACCTGGAAGGTTATATGTTGCAGAATTATCACAGTTTAATGTGACGGCTATTGTGAACATGTGAACAGTTTTCTACCACATTTTCTGCATTTTGCTTCTTTGGTGATCTAGATCCTAGATGATGTCATGTAGGTGACGACATATTCACAGTAGCCATCCAGTCATCTACATAATAACAATGACCACGTCACTGAGAAAGTGTCTTTAGGAGATAAACTTTGTTTTCACACCTGTTACCGAGGAGCATGAACGAATCATATCGTGATGTATTTTCTGTTCATCCTAATTTTGACGACTCTTCTCGAGAAACAAGTGCATTGAGAATTAGAGTCACTTCATATCCGCAGTATGACTTTTCTCAAGAGATGTCAAAGTTATTGATGAGATCGAGGTCATAACAGGTGTGAAGCGATTAGTTTCTCACCTCTTACGTCACAAACTTGCACGCGAAGCAAAACAATTATTGTGACGCAGGGTCACAACATGTCATGATTTATTGGAGTTCGTTAAAATTTTATTCCTAAACGTAAGGAAAATATGCTGACCAATATGTGCAGCGTGTACTTCGAGATGTTGTTTCGAACGCAGTGAACTTGTGCAAGCCGCAACAAGGCTTTGTGACATGAAGACATAACGTTTGGCGAATGACTGTGACGTAAAACTTTCCGGTGAGCCTACTGTACATGCATCGCAGGTTTGCCGAATCTGAAAAACACTTGCTTTGCAAATTGTGCTCTTTTCTATTTACTTAAGCTTGGAATAAGGAACTCTGCAGTTAGTTTGCCTTCGAATCGCCCTAATTTTCATTCTGGCATCATTTTGATGTTGAACTGTCAAATGATCGAAACAAGAAGTTCTGACCGATGGCAACATTTTTCAAGGCCACTTGGCTATGCGCTATATTTGCGTTATGAAGTTGATTGGCTTATTTGTTGCAGCAAAACTACAGCTTTTTGACTCACAAATAAGAACAATAAAGCAGGATACAAGAAATCTTGCTTTGTCAAGATGGCAATATCAATGTCTGCAAATAGACAGCTCCTTAGAATGAAGTCGACGACAAAACAGGAAAACAGTCGAACTTTGAAACGAAGAGTTATTTTTCTTATTTAAATGTTCAGGCGCTACCCCCAGGGGTCTGCAACACTATCCACCACAGACGGCTCGTAAACAAAGAATTGGTGAGGAACGTGAATAACACAATTTTGTTTCTAAAAGTCCTTCACTAGCACACATAGTAATTGAGTTATCACCCAAATACCGCAAACCATTTGCTTTTGTAATTACAGTAAATACTGCTACAGAAGAAACAATAGTCCATCTATTAGATATCGCTTAAATTGAAGCAAACGTACCCAAGTCTTTTACCAGTCCTTTATCTTGTCAATTAAACTAAACCACTGAAGATAAAATTATGCCTTACCTGAATTTTAAAGCTCAGTGGCGACATCATGAGGAGAACATATTGATGCTGCAACGGCAAACTTAATTTTTTCAACACAATTTTTCTTGTCTGTGGTTGATGTCCTCAATTCGATTTACTGTATATATTGACTTACACGACAAAACAAATATTTTTTTTAAATTAAATGAAGTGCTCACGCCATCATGCTAAGTGGTTTTTGGTCTTTGGCATTTAACTCTTTGCAAATATTTTCCCACGGAACCGGTAGTTCGTTTTGCACTTTATCACTACCTTGGCAACAACATTGAATTATTTTCCCAACCTTTTGTGCAAATTTAAATGGCACATTTAAGGCTGATGTTGATTTGCTACTTGTTTCATATATCCTTTTCTCAGCAACGAAACACTACTGTGGCACAACAATCAAGGGATAGAATCATCGTGGAGAAGGACAACATGTTTATAGTATACTAAAACCTTTGATAAGGGCATAAAATGCTGCTTTAAGTTTTTTCCTTGATTTTGACATCTAAGCAGCAAACCATTGAGGTAGTGGTAGATTTGCAAACAACAACTGTGATTTGTTTATATCCTATACGAGTTAATATCAGGGCGCTTCCTGTTTGTATCAAAACATAAGTGTTAGTTGCAACAAACGCAACAACATCCACAAAGCTGAGCATAAAGATAAAGACTGCGTTGCTCGCACAGTCGCCAGATCAGGGTGTAACAGCTGAAGTGCATGCGTTCATCGAAAGCTATTTCGATGCATGCCCGTTTGACTCGCTGTCAACCGAGTCATGGGAGCTTAAAGCGAATCATCTGATAATATACAGAATTTAACCAAATGCTAAAGGTGAAACATCGGCTGTAAGGCAATTTTGAAAAGAGTTCATTACCGATAATATGGTGGTTTTAAAACTTACGTGGATGCACGCAATTTGGAATCTTCTCTGGTGTTTGGTTTCAGGTTACACTTTAACGCACGGTTGGCGTCTGCACCTCGTCAAGTAATCGGCTTGGACGATTGCGAAGTGGCAGCGGATATTATCTCGTCCCGCATAGTAGCTTCTACGCTGCTAAATTATGACAAGTTCTAGCCTGCGACAGCAAACGGACATACTGCAGTACACTAGCTACTTACGGATGCATGCTACAGATGCTGTAAATCAGTCGTCTGGGAAGTACTGTAAGCTCGTTTGCTGTAATTACGTGAAGGAGAAAGAACCGATTGTATGACTTCACTGAGCAATATCGTTAAGGAAAAGATTTTGTTTTGGTCTTATAAAACAACGCCTCTTTTGGTAGTTTCCACCAATCAAGATAGTTCGTTATCAAGTAAACAAAGTGATTCATTTTTAAGTAAATAAAGTAATGAACAAGGAAATTTAAGACGTTCTTATCCACAACAAAATAAAAAGAAAACAAACAGAATTTCGATAAAACGCTGGCAAGTTTTTGATTTTGACATATTTTGTTAAAGAGCTCTGCATATCTATTTTATTTTGCAATTTCCTTCGCTTAAGGATTTCCAATAAGGTAACAAAACAGAGCTTAATCATTTTCAAAATTTTTGTCAAAACTTTGTTTTTGCATGCAATCAAAACCCACCAAGAACCACCCAAAATAGCGAGAAGGTTTAATCGGTGAAAAATCGGCAAAAAATTGAGGTCAGCATCTTGNGAAACGTTTAGTATTATTATCCTACAGTAAGCACCAAACCTTTCATCAGTGAAGAAAGCAACAGTATTTTCATCCAGAAAAGATTCTGAGTTGTTCGGTCTTCCCTGGAGGACTTGTTCGGACACGAGCCTGAACGGAAAAATAGGACTTAAACGTAAGATGCGATGTTTATTTGAGGAGAAAACGTGCGACAGGCGGGGTCCAAGTTTAGTCTTAAGTGTTAATCTCTTGTGAGATCTGGCAACAGCGGTTAATGCGAAGCAGGCGTGAATGAAAACTGGTTTTAAGCCTGCGCGTTATACGTCATCCGATTTGATTTGAAATTTGATAATCCTGAGGAATGTAAACATTTTCCACTTGTCTGTAAATTGCTAAGAAAGTAGCGATGTCTGTTCGGCCAATAAATACGTTTGCAAACATGGGGTCGGCTTTTTCATAGATTCCATAGGCTTGCATGCGTTGAACTATTTCATCTGCACGAACGGCATAGTGTACACGTTAGCTTTTGATATAGTTTTAAAACATATATCCCACTGTAGGCCTAAATTGAAATTAGGTATGCGTAGCAATGCCCCAGCTAACATTGCAGTTGAAAATGTTGTGCCATGATTGACCACATTTTTCGAAAGCGTTTTGCATTTTTTAAGAGCACCGAAAACCTACAACTCATTTAAATGCTGTCTTTTTGCTGCAAAAAAGACTGAAAAACAAGTCTACATGTTTTCTGAAATGTTAACTTATATTCTTTTAACTTTTAACTGCAAAGTTCGCAATCAGAACTGTGCGAAATTGTTTCTAAAAAGCAGTTATTCGTTACTTCCGCGTCGCTTTACGATCGACGTCGAAACTACTGGTGACGTAATCGCACAGCTGCTCCTGGGGGTGTTGTCGTCACCTCTATATCTCGGCCGTCGTGGGACGTCGAATCTGGTTGACATGTGTAAGGCTATCAAGGCTCCCTGTTAGCTGAGGTAACTGACTCTATCTGAAAAATCTCTGATGGTNTGTCTTAGCGAAGCAACTAGGAATACTTGAGTGGCTGCGAAACTTTGCCAAAGATGAGGCGATGCGAAAACGTGTGCTTATATGGAANCAAATATGTGGTGCATGTATATGGAAAGTTGCAGTCCAAATCAGAGATCAACGGATGACGTATAAGCATATCAGTGGAGCTTCAAGAATACGTAGTGAAGCAAGAAAAAGAGTTCTTGCTAGAAATATGTAGCTGTAGCTTGCAGGTCGTTGTTAGCTAAAGCCAATTACGGAACACCAGTGCAAAATCTTTTATCTTTTTCTTCTGTCATGTTTTGTTATACGAAAAAATCAAACTCTACTCAAAAGATAAATTAATTCCAAACTACGTTATTTTGCTTTCTGTTTTGCTGGCGAGTCTAGAACTTTTTTTCAAGAATTTCCTTCGTAAACAATTTCCAGATCAGAGTATCTAGAATTCTTTCCCCAGAAGTCTGTAGTCAAATTACTTGCATAATTTTGACTCATGAAACAAGCAGAGGCAACTTTTAGGTAGAACTTATACGACTCTTTACAAAACCTTCTGACTGTTGCAAACCGTGTTGTTCACATACCAAGAGTTTGACATTTATCTGCACCAGTATCTAGAGTGCAATTGCGTTGTTAGTTATAGGTTCGCGTTCCTGAGCCAATCGTCTTTCTCTTTTTCAGGGTTTTTTAAGGTGTTTTAGGGACCCGATTCGGATCCCTAGAATTTCAAATCGGGTCCCTAGAATCAGAGAAAATCGGGTCCCTAGAATCAGAGAAATCGGTTCCCTACAGATCCATATCGGGTTCCTAACATTTTACTTGAAAAAAAACTGTCTTTTTTGTAGGTTTTCGATTCATTCCATTTGCGTGACATCATTTCGGTGAGCATTTGCAGCACATCAAATCTTTGATAATTTTTGTAAAACATTTTTGTTTTCATGCAAGGCATGAAACAAACGTGGAGTTTTCTGAATTTCAGACTAAATATAGCCTTCGTCTTTAGTGGCTGCAAAGACGAAGTTTACAATTCGTAGTGTAAGACTAAACGTTCTGTTGTTGCGACCTTTATAGTTTTTCAAGCAAATGAATCCAATGAAGAATTTCTAACTCAATTGCTTCTTACGCCTGGGATGAGCTCACATGGCTATTAAGTGCGAGAGTGTATTTGTTTATTGTACTAGCTGATGGATAAACACACTTAGATTTTTTGAAAAGTGTTGGGTGGCAAGTCGTTAGAATTTTACTTGAAAACCACTCAATCTCATTTTTCGTTATTTCGAAAAAGTCTTTTCAAGTTTGGATCACTCTTTTAACGTTTTACCTGACGAGTTGCTATCTTTCAATAAGAGAGTGAAGATCACGAATCAGTTTCTCATACAGTTATTTCACAAATTACTGATGAAAAAATAATTAAATCTTTTAAGTTCCTTCAAAGTATGGAAGTGGTTTAATTTTGTTCCAGCTAAACACTGTGTTACAGATATAATACATTTTAGGTGTTTCTATGCAACATTCAAGAAACAATACGGAACATAGAAGTAGAAATATTGAAAAAAATAAAAGCTTTTCCCAAACGAGAAATTTCTTTAGCCTGCGCTTTCTCATAGCTATTTCGTTGTTTCCAGGCTGCTAATCACATTTTACTTTGCCCTTTTCAGGAGATCACGTATTATTAGATCGGATGTAGAAACAACAATAGTTTTGATGTTATGATTCAAAAACCGCAAGCATGCCAATCAAATTGTACAGCAATTATGACCGTCGTCCAGTCAACGACAACTATTCTTACACGCTCCGCGATGCTTCGTCACGTGACTTCAGTCGACATCGAAGGTGTGTTGCAAAGCATATACCTGAGCATTTCTTGGTATTTGCATATCATAAAGTGCATGATAAAATCAGAAGTCTTTTGAGCAAAACGATAAGAAGTAGATTTGGGTTTGCCGAGAACAAGCAAAGATTTCATCAACTGCAAGCACAGAATCATCTTGCGTAAAATTTGCTAAAAATGGTGGAAGAATTTCTGTGACAAGTTTTTGTGGTTCTTGCGAAGCAATTTGCGTGAACGTCCTTCTCTTTGGGATCATTGCTAAGCAGCTTCAAACAAACAACTAGTTGTCCTAAAACAAGTTGGTTAAAACTCATGAGAGGTTAAAATCCATTTATATGTAAAGCAAAGGGAAAATGTGCGAAAAATGCTTGCATTCAGTAACTGCTTGCAACATCTGACGCTCATGAAACAGTAGTTTCACGTAATTTCGGGTGATTTCGCAAAGCCTCCGACGCCCATAGGCGTGATATCGAGTATAGTTTCGCGTGATTTCGAGTAATTTCGCGAAACCTTCCACGTTCATGAGACGCACAAGCCTGCGTTCCAACAGAAGTTCTGCACTGCGAGTAAGTGTTAAGCACTCTAACACGGCTGGTTTCTGTGACCCAATCAGGCCGGCTGCAAGAAATGTTTCAGTTTGACATCTGCGTTTCAACTTCTGCCTAAACGTTGCAATTAGAAATATATTTTCACTTTCTCTTTTTATTTACGCAACTGAATTTTTTCACACTTTATGTGGTGAACTATCCAGATTATATGCTTCTTGCCATTAATGTAATCTAAAACCATATGTTCAGGTGATGGCCGTTATTTATAGAATGTTGAAGAGTAGGATATTCTTTTCAAACTTCCAAATCCCAATACATTGTTCGCCTTTGTCTATCACCGGCAATTTTTGCACTGGCAATGCCACAATAGCCGGAAAGAAACTTTTGCTGTTGGATTGAAGCAGTTGCAAATATTCTATTCAATCACATCCTGCTACCAATCCGAAAGCGTGTTCGCGTCTGTAGTAAACAACCTGTCGCATTCTCCGTAATATTTCTAACTGAATTGAATCGCACTTTTAAAATTTTCTAAGTATTTATGGTGCAGGTATAAGTGCTGCAGCACGTGAAAACAATCGTAAAATCAGTTTGTTTTTTTATACTAGCTTGGATTACCGACGAAAACACATTTGAAGATTCTCCCAAAGTGCTGCGACGAGCGCTTACTGTAGTCTTTCTTTAACTTACGCTCGCATAAGCGAAGTATGATGTAGCCAAATGTTTCCCAGGCACTAAGAATCTCAGAGTCTGTCGCTCTAAATGCCATCTTCAGCAGCTATGGAGCCGATTCAATTAACTGCTGATATGTTTAATTCGGTTTGTAGGGCACGGATTAATAAGCGGTAACGCTGCTTACCACACGTAATGCAACTGTTGAGCATTTTTGCGCGTAGCGACCCACTGACCTACTAGTACCAGCAACGTGCGTCCTTCCGGGAAGGTCTATTGTTGCAAACACTTTAAGCAGGTAAAGGTTGATTTACGGTACAATTATCTGACCCAGTTTTTGTAAACGCTGTTTCCTTTTGCTGGTATTTAGCAGTCTTAAGTTATACAAGCGATTTACTTCGAATTTTGGAACTTTTTAATGGAAAGGAAAACGTTCTGCATTTGCATAATAACCTACCCATATCTTTGATTGATAATGCGTAACCGTGTCACAGTAAAAAAACAGAATGTCACAAACCACCACCGCTCCCCCTCCAGTTTCAGACTCTTTGAAGCCATATCTCTCTAGTTTACAAACACTCCACCAGGATGCAACGCGCCGAGCAAATATGGGTCCAACTTAACCGCTTGCGCACAGGACACGGTTGGTTTAACGCGAACCTCTACAGAATGGGATTGACTGGTGACAAAAACTGTGTGCGGAGACATCCAATCCGAACAACTAAACATGTAACAATTGCCCGGTTGCCCCCCTCTGGTTGGGGGCCTGCCACTAGTCCTATCCTCAATCGCTGCACCCTCCTGGTACCACCATGTAGCATCAACAACACCAACAGTGAAGATCTGATTGAATACCGCTGCAATTAATTCTAGTTCTAACTGCACACCACCTGTCAGACCACTGTATACAAAAAAAGAAGTATAAAATCAAGGGAAAACAAGACGAAACAGCAAAATACAGAATTTCTCATTATTTTATCGAAA
>JGI24159J19872_10000350_pt1 | contig 38587 bp, 20 predicted proteins | sample Ectturendosymbi4_FD_19872 | JGI IMG/M metagenome (IMG submission 19872) | reverse complement strand
TCAGGACTGAGGATGCGTAATTTTACGTGAAATCGATTTCCTATTAAAAATTTGCTGATCGATTCCTTGCTTACACCCATCGTGGAAAGTACACACTTGAAAGAATTAACAAATCGTATTAAGTTAGTGAAAATGATTTAAAATGTGAAATAACTTTGGCAAAGAATTTGCTTCGGAAAGAGTCGAAGCTGCGTATATCGCTCGAACAATTTTTGTCATTTATAGCTACATTACTTAAAAAGCTGCGTTTGATTGTTACTGGTAGCTGCAACTCTTCCCGTCACCAGTGCTTCATGCAAGAGAAATTTTTCAAAAATGAAATAATTAGTGAAAACATTTCCCAGAAATTCCATTACTAGTGAAAGATTGCGAAACATTGATATGCTTTAAACTGAAAGGTACTAGCTGAAAAACAGATTTAGATGATTTTGTTGATGAATTTGACAGCCGACATGATAAACGAAGGATAAGTTACGCTGAGGTGATGATATAAAATTTGAACGTAGCCTGTGCAGGGATCTGTGTGAGAATCATATTGCTCATTGTCTATTTGTCTGAATCTTTTTTGGTTTAGGAGGTAGTGCGTGTTTCGCTTATGACAAGACAGTCAAATCAACGCAGAGTTGAAAAGTCAGCTTTTCAGAATCAGTCAGAGGAAAATTTCAGTGTGAATAATGAAATGAACGACTTTGTTGGGAATATTCTGCAAAATAAGTTTTACGCTTACTCTTACATCTTTGCTATCAGGTACACCCGATGCACGCCCATGTGCGCGCTGCTTAGGTGCAACTGGTGCCGAGACCTCGCTGCTGTTGACTGCACACTGCATTGAATATTCCTCACCCTATCCACGTTGCACACTGGTAATAGCAGTTGCATAACATTGCTATGGTTACACAACAATCACAAAATGTCCATAAGCTACCACAAAAACGAATTAGTCAGTAGTCACCAAACCATTGGAAGATGGTTTATTTTTATGTGCTTTGTAGTAAGATTATTTTGATAAAACTAGTTGGCTATCAATAGCCTACTTGCTTCTGTGTCAAGATGGAATTCGTGGTTGAAACTATTTGGATTTCATGTGAATTGTTTCATTTTCTAAAGCTGCTTTCGTTCATGTGAGGCCGGCACAATTGTGTACCGAAGATGATGTTTCGATTTACATGTGCAGTGCTGTGGAAGTTGCATGGTTAACACAGAATTTTCGACATAGCAGTACGCGTGTGTGATTGCATCTACAGTGGCGTTTAGGTATCTCCGGTGAATAATAACGCTAGTTCATATTTAATGATATTCACAAGCCTATGTTGGATTTGATAGGGTTAATCATAGCAACTTAATCCTCAAAACAATGAAAAACCACCATGCAAGATAGACATTTATGTTGCCCCTCCTACTTTTTCCTTGGCCCCGCAGTGCCCCCCCCCTACTTTTTTCATTCTAAAATCGCCACTGTGTGCACCCCTGGCTTAAACCCATCATTTGTTAGGGTAGTGCTATTTCAATTACACTTTTGAAGTTGCAAAGCGACATTAATTTGTTCAAATTTGCGAGGTGAAACTCATTCTGCAATGATTTTTCAAAACTAATTATTGTCTCAACGATTTGTATGCAACTTTTGTGTTTTAGATTGGCACAGCATGAATACTTGTTAGGGTAGTCCATTAATGAACTGAGCGTTTATTACTTTCATTTATCGAACATATGTCGATGCTTATTTTGCATCTGTAGTTTTTTTATAGCTTTCTTGCATCTAAATCTTCAAAAAAGAACGGGCTTAACATCAGCATGATCATTCTTCCTTTCTCATTCTTTGGTCCAACAAGAAATGATTTTAAGATTGCACAGATGTTAAACTCTTATTTCATTCAATCATAATGTTGGATCAAGTTTCCTGACGTCTATAACAATTACCAACTAAATTTTGCACCAACTAGTCTCATGTTGGTGTTTTATGAAATATGAGCAAAATTCTGTTTTTTCTTCAAGGTCTTTTTTTCAATCTATGGCAATTGCAAGCATACAATTGTTTTCTCTTTCAGTGCAACATTGTTACAGTTAATAAAATTTTCAGCAATGCAAACGATCGATCATTTTCTGTGTGACCACTTTGATTCAGGCTAGTTTTCAGTTACAACAAACTTATCAACAGACACTCTATTTGGAACAAAATCGGTAAGTTTCATGTTTGTTTTTGTTTCTGCATTATGTTTAAATGCACCTAGTCTTGGTGTCGATCGTTTGAACAGATTCCCTTGGGCATCACCGACTTCTCATTGTGAAAACTTCAGCATAGGTCACGATCTTTTTTCGGACTGATTAGGTTAACATCGCAGAACTGCATTTAATTTTTCCATGTTTTGAAACACAATTTGGCCTTAAATTCGCTAAATACTCATGCTAAAACAATTCTTGCGCTAGGTCTTCACAGTCTGTGTGTTTTGAATAGTGAAAAACACTTGAATAGTTAAAAAAAATTTTGTGTATTGCAAAAACATTTTTCTTAAAGTATCACTTACTATTGCCGTCAGTTGTCACAAGAAACTTACATGTCTGGTCATTGCTTTCAGTGCAGTCTTCGCATTGCGCGCACTTCCAACAGTAGCAAACTCTGGGGCAGATGTTTAAAAACCTACCGGCTTTTGTGACAATTTCTCAAAAAGCAAACCTTCTCACTTCTATTTTGTAAACTATCATGATTATGATCTTTTCTTTGAAACCTAAATTACCGTTTACAAGCAGCGCAGAAACTTCTGAAGCTGTAAAATACCAATTGCCATGAAAACAACTTTTTACACAATATGCGTACTTGTCAAACAAAAATGAGTATAATTGAATGCAAATATCGTTACTTTTTTTAAAAAAGTCCTCGTGTGTTGCAAGAATTATTTCCCATAATGCATCGCTAAATTTTTATCTTGAATGCAACCTTGAAACTCTAAAATAGTTTTCTTTTTGAAATGACATTCCATCAGCACGACACAATAACCTGAAAAAACCTTAAATTCAAAAACTACCCTTATCTATTTTTGTCCCTGTACAAACGTTTCGTTATGCCTAGCTTGAGCAACAAGAAATATATTTCTTGCATAAAACATCCAGCCAGTATTTCCCACACAGACGCATTGCAGAGTCAGAGCCATAGTCAGAGCAGCTCATGAGCGTCACCTAGCGGTTGTCATACGATCGTTGAGAGCGCACATTGCTAATTATCTGCTGATTTGATGCATTTTCTCATTACGCCAATGTTGCACCGCCAAGGAAAAAGCAGATACTCAACCCTGCTCAGGTAACCTCTAACCTGCAGGCTGCAGCATCTCTAAAATCGACTTCGATGCAACATTTTTTTGTTTCAGATGCGCATTTGCGCAGAACTAAGCAAGTTAAAGCAATACTCTGGCTAGAGCGCTAGATTTTGGTTGTTTTCGATATAAACTACTGCCATGTGCAGTACATTAGAATAAACCCAGTTAACAAAGCTTAAAATAAATAAATTAAACCAACTGTTTCTTGATGATTCTTAAGTCCACAATCACCACTTTTGCTGTTGTTTATTTTGTACTGAAAAATATTTTATATTCACCAACCTCAACAATAGCTCATGTTATAACTGCTACATTTTGCAATGGTTTTTCACTTCACATTCATATTCCCCATTTCTACCAATCCCCAAATCAAGAGTGAAATGTGTAAAGGGTGAAAACTATAAATTGTATAGACCACTCATCAATGGAAGTTGAATCCTCACCCTAACAATAGGCCATTTCATAATGGCCCCATTTTACAAAGGCTTTTCACTTCACTGTCATACATCGCAACATTCGTTGCACGCCACTGATCAAATATGGCAATATTTAAAGATTTAAAAATCTATAAAATATACAGCTCCACAATTGATTCCACATCTATCACCTCCTTTGACTATTGGTTTATTTCGTCCTTGACCTCATTCCACACTCACCAACCGCACCAAGGGTTTTGATTCCGCAAAGGTGCCTCCACGTTCATTACTCTTAACAATTGGATTTTATTTTTGTTTTCAACATGTCTTTCTTACTGCAAACGCGAAAACCAACAAGAAGCACTGCTCAAAACAGCGATATTTCCACGTGTGTTAGGATGTTAACTGCTTGTTTGACCTTTCAACAGTGTATAAGACCTAAACTCCATTTTCAGCAGTGTTTAAGTTTTGTGAGGTGTTGCCGTTTTACCATAGAAAAGTGTTCCATGCAGTTAATATTATTTTCATTTCACCCCAGAAAAAGGAATACACCTGGAAAATCATTCACGTTTTGAAAACGTCCAGCTTTTCGCATAGCGTTAACATCAAGACAAAATATCTGCATGCAAGGCTACATGGAAAAGCGCTGGCTTTTCCCGACTGTCCAGGTTAATGCCGGACACCAGTGGCGTAACTTGAAGTTTGCGTCATGGGGTGCAAAACTTAGCTGACGGGGGCACTTAGCCACCGTAGGGGAGCCCATTAGAAAACACACTAAAAAAAAAGTTAAGAAATTGTGAATCCAAATGCCGTGGATGTCTATACCAGGTAAAAACACGCAAACACCTCAAAAAACGCAAAAAACAACGTACTGAAAATCAAAAAACTACTAAATACCAAAATGTCAGCTAAAGGGGGCCCAATTTTTACATTTAGCTTGACAGGGGGGGCGGCTCGCACCTTGCTCCCCCGTCAGTTATACCACTGCCGGACACATGCTGAATCTTGTCTGCTGAAAACTTCCGACGTCAATAAACCACATTTCGGAATTAATTTGAACCTCAACCAGCTATAAGCTTTTCTGCATTTACTGCAATGCAAGCCACTGGCTCAGTTACGACGTTCAGATAAAAATAGTCTAACTTGGACGCGTAATTATCCCGCTTTCGATGTACTGCGCATTTTATTTCTGTGCTACGTTAAGCAAGTCATGGTTCAGCTCCTGTACGTCACGCAGCGTTTTGGACGATTCGTTATTTGCTAAGCATATGGCCTGCCGAATTTCATTTCGACTTTTCAATTCATTCCTAGGTACTCGGAATTTTTACGTCGATGATTATCTCAGATGAAGTTGCCAGCACTAAACGTTTTTAGCAAAGAAGATTACAGGGTAAAAGCCAGGAACAACTAAAATTTATACAAAAAGAAACTAAGTTGTAGCAAATTGTAAGACATGACTTTGGCCACAAACGTCAATTTTATAGCTGGGAACATTCATCATTTTTACACTCGCTTATCCTCTGAGGAGGGTCGCGAGGATAGCATCCCCTTAGGATTTCCAGCAACCTCAGATAGTTCTGTTGGCTCCACATCAAGACTCAACCGAGCAAGGTTGGATCTCTTTGTTGAATCTCGTATGTATGTCTTTGTTCCGAGAACTAGATTGATATTCACGGTTTTACGATTTTCAAAGCTGCGAGGGAGAAGTTGTTCTGCATTCATTGCTTTTCAAATTTCATAGTTGCGGACTACGCCGCGAACTCTTCCCAACAAATCCCATCTCTGCCGCTTGTACTTGAGACAGAAGTCTTTCAGTCATTACTCAAGATTCATGGCCATAGGTGAGGATCGGAGCAAAGACCGATCTAAAAGCTAAAAGCTTTGGGGCCGTTGAAAGTTCCCGTTTTGTGACAATGGAACAATAAACTTCACGTAAAACAGTGTTTGCTTTGCCAATCCGTGTATCCATCTGCTGTTTTCCGTCACTCTTGAATACCACCTTAGGTATTTGAACTTCTCGACCTGCTGCAACGTATTAATGCTCAGCTTTAGCATACACTCATGACCTGGGTATCTGGAGAAGCAAAGAACCTAGGTCTTCTTAATGCTAATGTTCATACCAGAGTGGTAGCACGTAGCTGAAAACCGATCGAGTGCATGTTGCAGACCTGTTCAGAAGATGCAAACAGTACTAAATTAACTTCCTCGTCGACTCAACTGTGATTTTCAATCTAGTTCATATAAACTATGAAGAGGATTTGTGAAAGCGCACATTCTTGCCGAAGTCAACATGCACTGTGAACACGTGTTCCCCGCCGACATGGACACAGACTTTTGAGCAGGAATACAGTTATTCGACGGCCATTAACAGGTGGCCGTCAACATCATCCCGCAACATTCATTAAGGTTTTCTTGAGGGGCCCGGTCATAAACTTTTCCGAGGTTGGCATAACAAGCATAGACACCATATTTCCAAGATATCTCAAACTTGATTGGAGAGTTAAAATTTCGTCTGTAATGCAACGTTCAGTACGAAAACCCCCTGGATATCCTCCAATTTAGGTTAAACCATATCGCGGCATCTTTTTTCACCCTCTAAGAACCGCAAGACCACTGTAGTGGCTTTGACTTTGTCCACTCATAACTTTCCAAACGTTAGAGCTAGAGAGCTGTTCAAACTCTCTAAAAAGGCAGAAAGTCTCCTAGGTTCGATTTTTAAAAATCCGGGAACTTTCAGATTTGACCTTTTTTGGGGGTGTTTTTTATGAGTGGGGTCAAGAGACTTTTGGATAACATCATCGGGGACTGAGAACACATTACAAGAGGTGATTTCTTTGTTTTCTTTAATAACCTAGGCGAAAATCCATATCTTTAGAGCCCTTAACTAGCCTTCTAGTGTTTGTGGTTGGCAAGTTGATTGTAACGAAAAAAATACACGGGAAACTGAAACGAACCAAGAAAGTCATCATAAAATCTAGTATATTTTCTTGAAATTGGCGCCCCAATTATTCTTATAAACAAGAATCAACTCTCCGGAAATGTGTATTTTTATTTGGTTGCTCAACCAACTGTACAAAGTTTTCATGTGCATCGTGCAAAACCGGTCAATGCGCCCCTTGATAAAAAATCATCTGGTTCCATTCACTAGGTATGAAGGTTTTTTTATTAAAAACGTTTTGCCTCCTTGAAGGAAAGATATCTTTTAAATAGATTTGTTTTATTTTAATTGGTGGTAATTAAAGCTTTGTGATCACATTGAAATTTTGTGATTCAGGCATTCTTTTAAATATTTTATGCTAAATTACTGTTACATGTCACCCTAAAAACTGGCAACTATCTTACAAGAAAGCACAATATGTATCACGGTTTATCGAGACAAAATCTGCTCTGCAAACTCAGGGAAATTACAACAATTTATTTTGGGCAGATAGCAAAGGTAAAGTTCACATTATGGAGACAATCAAGCCAGGAGGTAGCAAAAAAGCTCTGGTCATTTTGTCAGCCACCACCTAACTGCAGACCGTCGACCACCTGAATTGAAACACGTCTCAAGACACTGTGCTACACCTGGTCTTACACAAACAAACAGAAACGAATGTGACCATTTCACTCACATAGCACGTGAACGATAATTTCAAAATTAAAAAGTTGCAATAGAACAGAACAAAATTTAACTTTTCTGATTTATCGGTTCTAGGAGCTGTGAAGACACAAAGCCTCACCTGGAGCATAACGCAAATTAAATAAGAACGCGTTAATAATGAAGACGAATTTTTAATAATACATTTTCAGGTCAAAACCAACTAAACGCAGCTGCAACAGCATCACTGCACATCGATGAAACACAGCATCATTTGTTTACATCAGTGGTGCAGGAGCTGCCGCGTACCCTCAAAAGTTTTGACTTGTCAAAAAGTTGGTCAAAGACGTTTCGATATTTTTAACAATATTAATCAAATTATACTTCTTAGTTATTGAGTGTATTAATGAAAGTTTATTATGTCATACAAAACATTAAATATGTAAAATCAACACTTCAACGAACTACTTTCTAGTAACTTCATGTTTTAGTTTGTGAGAGTTAATGAATAACTGACCCACTTAAAAGTTTGGGCAAAAGAAGCTATTTCATTTATGTGCTTTATTAATTGTACAGTGCACACTGAGGTAATCTAGTATGCTGCAGGACAATTACTTTATATTAGTAAAGTCCGTGCCAGGCAAGTACAAGAAAAGCTTGTTTTAATTTTAATGTGTTTGGATGAATACATTTTGCTGCACAGTTTGTTGCATGTTGCATATACAGTATGTGCAATTGAACAGACAATGTTGTGAGACTCACGACATAGTCACAATACAAATAATTTGATACAGTCAAGTAAATACTCCCCACAATGGGGGCAAGTAAGGAATCGATCGGCAAATTTTTTAATATGAAATCCATTTCATGTAAACCTACCCATCCTAAGTCCTAAAACCTTATTCAAATAGAACATTCTATTTTAGTAAGGTTACAGAAGATTATATTTGAATTAGGTTTTACGACTGAGGATGCATAATTTTAAATATGACGCAAGTTTGAATCACCGCAGAAAGATGAAAGCAGAGCTCAGTCTGCTGATTCCTCGAAAGCTGAGCTTTCAATATGATATACGCTTAGTTTGTATCACATATACGTCTTCAGAGAAGGAAGAAGCTTCAGACCTACCTCAGCTAGGTGTGAGGTTTCCTTGCTGACAGCAACAGCTGGAAGTGGTTGGAACGTCAAATCTCAAAGCTGTGAGGCAGATGCTCACAATTACCGCGCCAGTTGGCTTCTGACAATGTTCTTGCACAGCATAGCGCATTTTTTATCAGTTGGTGTATTAAGAACCAAGTTTTAAGTACCAAAATGTATATTTTCAAGTCTATGGATACGCGGTAGAGGAAAATAGAATGTACAGTACTAACAGATACAGAAAATTCGAAGGGAAAAAGTTTGTCACATAAAAGTTTTTCAAGGAAATTTGTGGAAATTCGGGCAAAATATCCTTTGTATCCACAAAAACCTGCCTTCTCCTACACCTACGGTTTGCACACTTGCTAATTAAGTAATTGGCTAATTAAGTACTTTTTTCTTAACCAGAGGCAAGGCATTTGACTTTATATCAGTTGGAATTTTTTGGATGATCTTCGGTCCCCAATAGACCAGTGATTTTCTCCCCGTTTCCGACGAATTCCTGTAAGATAAAGTTGGCTTTATTAGAGTGTCTGGTGTAATAATTGGGCTTCGAATTTGCCCTTTCAAAGGTTTTTGAAATATAGTCCGTAAAGTGCTTGTTGTTTTCTATGTTATGCATCAATTTAGAGATTTCCAATTTGAAAACATCGTTTAGTGTCAACAGGTTTAAATTGTGAAATAACGGCATCATTTTAAAACATTGTTACTAAACGCCATAATGCGTACCATATATATACACTTCTGAAGTTTGACTAAAGCAGTGGTTTCCAACCGGGGTGCCATTTACAATACCCAGGGTTGCCGCGAGCTAATACGTTTTTTAATGTGTCATTAAAAATACATTTTCAAACTGTCATCAAACCTTAAAGCAAATTGTTATGGGTTCGCCACTGGGTGCCGCATATTATATTTCTTTTCTGCAAGCCAAGAAGGTTGAAAACCACTGGACTAAAGGATCTAAGACAGACTGAGCAGCATGTCCCCAACTGATTATACAGTATTGATTATGTAGATAGAGCAGTGCAAAATAAATTTCAATTTTAGCTGTTTGTGAATCAGCATATTTTCTGACCTGGGGCAACGCCCAACAACCATTGGATAACTTCCAGGAAACGTGTGCAATATTTTTTCCAAGTTAAAGATTGATCTAGTGTAATACCACTCCTAAATACCTGATACACTACTTTTTGAGATATTTTATGTCAACCGGGTTTCATATGAAAGTTGCATTTTTCTTTCTACCGAGTACTGATGATCATGTATTGATTATATTCAGTTTCCTTATAATTTAAAGTGTATTTAACTTCAACCAATTAACAAGTTTTTGATTTTCACAATTTGCTTCATTTGTAGCGACAGATATTTGTCAGAAACATAGATCAATTTGGTGTCGTCAACAAACATGCGGACGATGAATTCACTCGCCAAAGCCAGGCCCAGGTCAACCCTGTTCAGAGCTACCTGCCAGTTTGGACAAGTTGTTTTTTAACTTAAATTGTAGACATACTTAGAAAAAACATTCAAGATTGATTCTTCCAATAGCTGATTTCTTCTATGCGCTTTTTCGAGGAGTCTTTTCGAAATTTGCATAAGTTTTCTATTTCTCGAGTAAGGGGGAGAATCGCCCAATTTGGCCTTGCATACCTGACGTGCAACAAGAAGGTCAATTTGGGCAAATCGTTGGGAAGTTGAACAAGACAAGCTGCAGTGCTAAAAATAGAATTTGCACATGTAGGAACAGTATTGCACACAATTTCACATGTTTGTGATTGGACTTGTCGTAGTTATTATCATTGGCCTTTTTCAGGCCTCTGAACCTCAGGTGGCAGTGAAAGACAAAATACATGCGAAAATAGCATATTTTCGCATCTCAACATAATTTATTCTGTTGCATGTAGAACCGCAAGCTTCGATCAGAATGCGCTTTGATCTTCAACCGACTGCCAATAAAGGCTACCGGCGGAATTTCCGCATTTTTCCTGTCCTTTTGGTGTCTTTAGTATGCCTAACTCCACCACAATTTGGGGAGAAATTTTTTTTTATTTTGAAAAAAAGTTACGAAATACAGCAAGCTTGCTTTTCGGGTCAGCTGAACTTCAGAATAATTTCTGAGTTGTTGAAAAACGCGCCTGTGCTCCTAAAATGTTTCCGTAAGCCTCGGTCATGGTGTTACATTTTCTGTAGCACCCAGGAGGTCCTGGTTTCTACTACGATAAAGTTCGATATAAACCTGGTACTCTAAAAGTCCTGCTTCCGAAAATTTGCGACAAGTTCAGCAAAACTGTTGTATTCTCTTGCGGCGATACGTTCATAGATAAATACCGATAAAGCACTGCCAGTCGGTATACAACTAATCAAAAATTTAAGCAAAACAAACTTTTAGAAAAATGTCCGTACCAGGACTAAATGGTTACGAATAAATTCCTGGGAGAAACAAAATCGATTTCAACCAAAAGCACTTTCAACAGGCAAAATGAAATACGACTGCACGACCTACGTGGCATCACAAGTCAAAAGAAAAGTTTTTTTTGTTTGTTTTATGTGGTGTTTTGTTATTGGCGCTTTATAACTACAGTGGTCTTGTAGCTCCACGACTGAGCTTGTACAATGTCTGGTTTCATTTCACTCGCTTTGTTTTGTGTTCTGGGTGTGTTCCCTGCAGCTCTTCCGCACACCGTGCGCCCGGTAAGAAGGCTACAGTACCAATTTACAAAGTCTTGGTAAGACCCGGCCAAGAGTCGACCTCTCGACCTACCAGCATCGAAACGGACGCACTTACTACTAGACCACGGGCTGGTCTCGAAAGCAAAGTGAACGCGGCGACCTGCGACCAGCCGTTTTCTACAGTTCACAGGCACTTCCCTCATCAACACGCGAGGAATGCGCAATTCGGCCGAGAGAACTGCTTGGATGTAATACTTTTTTAGCTCCGAGTAGGGTTATGAACGAAAAAGAGGAAAGATCTTAATGTATATATCTGTGACACTACACAAGAAACAAGTTTCTCATTCGATTTCAAATGATCGACAATTGTTCGCTGATACCGGTTTGTTAAGTATAGCTTTGTAAAAGTTGAAGTGGCAAACCTCTTACTCGATATTTCTCCAACTTGCCCAATAAGTTTGGCGAAGCCAAGGGGGTCATGGCCCCCGTGAATTTTAGCATATCTAGTCATTTCATGCTTTGAGAGTCATTTCATTCCCAACAAAAACTGTTGTTCGCCTAAAATTGAAAGTTTTGCCTTCCAAATCATTTAACCCCCAAAATTTTAGGTCGGTTACGTCACTGTAAGATTGTATGGAACAGTATGGAAAAAATTTCTTGCTTTCATGGTGAAGAGTTAGGAAAGGGTTCAGCGGACATAATGCTCACTGCTATATTTACATTTTGTGGTGGTTCTGCTTGCTTTTGAGATCTGCTTTATGTCCATGAGGAGTACAATTTACGGAAGCAATTGATTTCAACATCCTAATAGACTACACTCGCTCATTCATGGTGAACGTATAAAAACATATAAACGTGTATTCAAATTCAGCTTCTCAGTCGAGGAATGTGATTGAACCAACAAAATTATTTTAGTTCTGTTTTTGTCCTTTCAACGCGTATTTCCCTTACGTCGTTTTTCCTGGATGTATCGGCGAGCGATTACACTACATCAAAGCGGGCAAAGCACGTTGTATAAGATCGTGCTAATGTCTGGAACGGACGAAGGATACCCAGCACCTGAGCAGAATTTTCACAGCTTGCTACAGAGAAAAAGAGAAGGAAGGTGAAGAAAAACAAAGTACAGAGCAAGCAGTTCAGCAACGAAGTATTGACCTGTGTCAATGCAGTGCATAGTATTGGTGTATGTCATGGCAAATCGCTGCCAGTGTTTGTCTGTTACTTCAGATGAATTTACCATGAAAATATGTTTCCCCACTCTTGTGGGAAAGTTCGTTCAAACAGCAGATTTTTGATGGACGATTTTGCGGTGCTTTTATTCATATTTATCTCGGTGGCGACATGTGAAACGATTTGCTTGTTTAGCTGGTGGGTTTGAGTCAGTGAGCTTGTTTTGTTTCTTGTTATCGCGTCAAACACAGGCTCAACCTTCACGAAGCCATGCATGTTAGTTTTATCTTTGCTGTAAATAAACCAGCTCCTACCACTGTGACCAGCGTTTTCCTTTCTCAGGTCTCAAGCCCTTTCTAAAAGCCTAACCTTTTCTTTGTGTTTAGTTGACTGTTACGGAAACCAACATGGACTCTGCCGATTTCGGCCTGGAAGCTTGTCCTCTGAAGCCAAAGATCTTTGAAATCAATGAACAAGTTGTATCCTTGCCGTGTATAAAATCTATTTCGCTTGACTGTGTCTCCCAATAGGTTACTTCACCCTTGGCAATCTTTGGTCAGGCAGTGGTCAAGATCTGTTGCTTTTGTCCAAATACGTGAATAGCTCCTTTTTAAGCAACTTCTTTGGTATGCGTGTAACAGACAGACGTCAAAACCAGCCATTGTAATTGTAACGCGAGATCGCAGCTACGCACAATTGTTCAACTCATGTTGTGCCGGAGAGTTTCCTTTTGGAAAACATTGGACACTCTGCTGCAGCCTTTTATAAAAATCAGCACTCTACAAACGTACACTGCAGAGGTTAGGAATTGGTTACTCCTAGCACTTATACAAAGATAAGCTTACAACGTTGAATTTTCACCAAAAAAACTAAAAGTTGCCTGGCTACCACGCCTATCTCGAGTACGAATGCAATATACCATGCGCGATCTAGTAGAAAAGTTCGTATACTTTCCGAACTGGTTTACATAAGACCTCTTTGTTTTGCCAAATTTTTGTTGATAATCGTATGAATGAGAGGCACATAAGGCTGCATAAAGTGTAATGCACTAATGTTAGAATTTTTGCACCGGAGATATTCAAGCATTTAATTTCTGTTGTGATTCGCAGCCACACGTATGTTGTCTCAAATTTTAACCGCTTCGGTCAGATGCAGGTCAAGAATAGATTTGTTTTCAAACAAAGTTAGCTTTGACAATGGAAGATCCGCTCGTTTCACAACGCTCAGCATCTTACAACAACAGTAAACACCTTCTTCAAACATACCAGCACTTGACGCGACTTCCAGTTGTTCTAACATAGCTTGTAATGCTTCCGTTGCGCCATTTTTAGTGGGACGCAGCTTATTGCCTTGTTTCGTGAAAACCCAGTGATTTTTCCACTACTGCTTGCACAGTAAATACCGGTAAACACGCTGGTGGAAACTAAACAGTTGGTTTAGATTGAGCGTGTTCTGTTGCTTAGAACTCAAGTTATTTAAATCTTTGCGAGAAAAACGTTTTTCTAAAGTAAGAACCATTTGAAAATAAAAGAGAGATAAGCGCTTGTGGCAGTAAGTCAGTGCTTTCTGGTGGTGCGTCTTGTCTTCAGCTGCTAGGTTCAAGTTGGAGATTTTCGTTGCTGACGCTGAACATATTATTACTCAGGCTTAACTATTTCCATAATTTCACAATTGAACTTACAAAATTTTAAGAGCTCAACAACAATGGTTGAAGAGGAAACTGCCTTTTCTGGCAACGAGTAAGTTTATTTTTTACAGAGCTATTCTTTCATTGCAATTTCTAAAGACAAGTCTTTTTGGTTCAGAAATCCTGCTTCACAGTTTCGCTATATCATCGATCGCCCGACACAAACTCAAAGAGAGTTTGCTAAAAACTACGATGAACAGGAATATGAAGACGGATTTTCCGCAAAAAAGAAGTTGGAAAAATGTGCGCGATCCTGTACTTGCAGTTTGGTTCAAAGAATTTTACTGAGCCTCTTCCCGATGATCTCGTGGATGAAAAACTACAAGTTGAGGGAATGGTTACCGGGAGATTTGGTCGCTGGCATAACACTTGGAGTGGTGCACATACCGCAAAGTAAGAAGTATTGATTCGGGTGGCTTGTTCTTTACGTTATTGAGAGATAACTGCCAAAACTTATAGTCACACTAAGCATTTATCAAAGCTCGTTTTAATATTTGAAAAAGCGTTCGCTGAAAATCCAATGAAATATTATTGAAATTTCATTTAATTTTTATTCTGAAATACAAGCAAAACTCGGCTATTGTGTACAAAGAATAATGTTATCAAAATAATTTTCAAGCACTGTGGTTGAACAAATTCAAACAGAACGGCAGTCTTTCAGTGGTTTGTAGTAAATATAAAAAACGCTCAAATTTAACGATTTCGAAGCAGTAATCGAATTTTGTTGTGTATTCCGATATGAAAAAAAATGTTTTGATTTTTGGTTAATCAACAAAGTATACCATTTTTAAAATAAAAAAAATTCGATTTTTACTTAGCAACGAGAAAGAAAATTGATCTTCTCTTTCAACTCGTTTGTATAAAATTGGTCTTTGCTTTACAGGCATGGCTTTCTCAATTCTAGCTGGTCTGCCACCAGTGTTTGGACTGTACACGTCTTTTTATCCTGTACTTCTGTACACTTTCATGGGAACATCCAGGCACATCTCGGTGGGCACTTTTCCTGTTACCAGCCTTTTAACACAAAGCGTTATTGTTCGGCTCACATCGTCTGAGGAAGAAAACTTGATGTTGACAAACACAACTACGCAGAGTGTTGAAACTACGGTTAGTTTTAGTTTGCAATACATCAACTATCAAATGATTAAAATGTGGTCGTTTGCAAAACGTATTTCAAAAAGAAACTTACCTGCAGCCTTAAACTTTTATGTTTCGAAATGAAAAAGTGTTTTGGCCGACAAAAGCAAGATATTACATTTTCTGTAGCGCGTAACGTACCAAACACTTATACTGTAATATTTTGATGACATCGAATCGCACTGCATGCTGTGGTAGTGCAGACAGGAGCAAGAGCCTAAATTTTTATTTCTCTGCCGAATAACTGCGATCCTATAATTATAAATATCTTAGACCACCGCACACAGTTGCTCACAAATCTACCATGTTGCAAATGCCAAATCGATGCCCAATTTAAAGTTTGAAAGTTTGTGAACACCTGATTACTTTTTTTCTGAAAGCAAATTCTTTTGGAAAAAGTGCATGACATGATCCAGTGAACCCTTTCACGTGATTTCAAGGTGAAGAAACAGTTTTTGTTTTGGTCGAGTCGCCAGTTTACAAGGCGCAGTTTATCTATTGAATATTAAAATATGGTTTTTTAGTTGCAAGGATTCAACCTCTTATAAATATTTGTTTCAAATGGAAGAGTTGGGGTAATTTGAAAGCTGAAGTAACGTAACTACTTTTTGGGGACATTCTTCGAGTTGCGATTCACCTTTTTTCCATGAAACTAGCAAAGAAGCGTCTCGAAATTTGTCAAAAAGACTAGAAACCTTTCATAAAATGTTGCACTGTGTGTGCCCGTCAATGCTGTCAATATTGCCAATGATATTATTTAGCACATTTTGAGAAGAGACAAAAGTTAAAAGTTAAGCAGTGCTGCTGAGCTGCTGATGGTGCTGCGTTAAACAGAAGTTTAACGCGTGGTTTCAACTCCTGATGTGGCCCTTGTGCAGTAACTTATAGAATTCATAAGTCGAACAATGACAAGAGCATCATTTTTTAGGTGATAATATCCGAAACCTTGTTTGGATTATCGCCTCTGGATGTGCGCAGAGTAACAATTGCATCCACACTCATGTTTTTGATGGGAATATTTCAGGTAACGTGGGAATTTTGCTTAGCATTAGTAAGTTTTACTGTAATTGTAAAAAACGCTAACCTTGTTGGACTGTCAGGGTTCCCACGCAGTCTTGAAAAGCATGGAAAAAAATTTGTGATTTTCCAGTCTGGAAATGTGTGGAAAAAATTTTTTTTGATCTGTTAGTATGGAAAAAGAAAATAATTTTCCAGGCTTGATTTTTGACATACGTTTTCATAATATTTTATTCAAGATTAATGTAATTTTACTTATATCGTGTTAAATATTATAGTGCCTGAATTTGACGGAGGCAGGTCATTCGAAAATTTTAGGTCTGGAAAAAGACCGGAAATGTCTGGAAAAAATCTGGCAATTTATTTTCAAAATTGCGTAGGAACCCTGGACTGTTACTTAAACAGGCGCTGTTGTGTTTGTAAAGCTCAGCGGTTATCAGTAGAACTTCCTGCACTTGTTTGTTAAATCCTGTTGATGGCGTTTTACGTGCTACCATGGTTTCGCGCAATCAAGCGGCCATCAGGCACTTAACATCTTATTCAAATAGATGTTAAGTGCCCGGTGCAACCATGAGCTCAAAGTCATTGGTGTCTTTTACAAATGACTCTCGGTATGACGGCATAATAATAGAGAAGAAATAGTTAATGCGTGCAGCGTAACAACAAAAGAAAATCGCGAAACGCCAGTTAAAATATTACTTATACTCTATTGCACTGATGGACAAATCGCCCGCTAAGCCAAAAACAATGGTCCTTCTACCCCATAAAATACTTAAATAAGGTTAAAAGCAAATGCAATAAGAGGTTGCATTGGTCATTGTTGGTCTATTTTAATCAATAAAAATTTGCTACAATATTTTCTGTTTAGCACATGCCTGAGATATTTTGAAAAATGGAAAAGTGAACGCCTTTTAGAAAAGTTATGTTATTTTTATTTCAATTTGTCCTCTTTTAACCAAAATTTGGAGTTTTTCGCACGTACTCCATACCACTCACATTCCAGCTCGCGTTGCATTGAACAACTTGTAGAATGTTGTACAACAGTCTTTGAATGAAAACCCACACCTACCAGTCAAAGTGTAGGGCTGCCTTGGAAACCAGTTCAACTGACAGCTTAAACTAAGCGTTGGTGAAAGCAGTAACGCAAGAGCACAACGTTTTAGCTCAAAGTCTGTGAGACACTTAAGAACGACAATGACCCGTTGAAGTACTCGCGGGTAATAAAAAAAGACCCGGTAAGACAACAAACTTGCCCACCACTGGTATAATGCTTCTGATCATTCGGTCAAATCCTTTTGTTGATATAATATATTGTATGACATTCTTTACAGTTGGCTTTCGGAATTCTTCGCCTCGGATTCGTGACAACTTACTTATCGGAACCGTTAATAAAAGCTTTCACAACTGGTGCTGCAATTCTCATTGTTACATCACAAACGCCACCAATATTGGGAATTCAAATTCAATCATCTTCAGGAACCGGCGCATTTTTCTTGGTAGGCCTATCACGATATTTTTCAGTTCGAAGGTTTTTTATTTCTAATTTCGTCTAAATAGATTTTGTCTCAAACTAGCAAAAAATACCAGGTTGACGCGGCGGGTGCTATGGCTTTATTTGGGCAAATAGTGTTGCTGCAGGACCGTAACTAGGGGGGGCGCAGGGGTGGATTCTCCCCCTTGGAAAATGTGTTGGACATAGTTTAAAACTATTGGACACAGTTTAAAAAATTTGGGCCCCTCTCAGAAAACTCTTCGCCCTCTGGTGTCCCAAGGTCGTTACGGACCTGTGTTGCTGTTAAGCGATGTGGCTGCTGTTTTGCCGGTTTTTGAACCCAGCACAGTGACATTGACATTTTGTAAAGCATCATAACTGAAAAACTAAAGTTCACACGTGAGTTTTGCTGATGTTTTTGAAAACAATCTCACAGATCGCAGTAATACACTCGCTGCAAGTTTTGCGCCAAGGGCAGAAAGACAAATGATTTTCCAACACCTTCTCAACAGAAACGCAGGATAATGCTATTTCAGTGCCTTCATTCTCGTGGAAAGTGCTTGCTGCTGCGCCGCCGACGACCGCGAAGGATTTACGTTAACCAACAGCTGCTTGCTTACAATGAAGGAGCTCATGAATTTTATGTGGACAGACACGCTGGCAATCCTCGCTCATTGAATACTAGAGTGAACAAGCATTGTGCAGTATTTCGAGTAGAGCTGGCGTGACGCTAAACTGCGCTGCACCTCGGGATTTATGCCGTTTTTAGGAACCTTGAATACCCCTTTAGCAATCATTATAACCAGGTCCACTCTGGCCCGGAATCGCCACCCCTGCCAGGGCTACAGCTATGGATCAAGTACCGAACTCTTCAGCCATGCAACGCAATCACTCTAGTTATGGGAAAGCGATAGGCAAGTGGGAAATATTTTTCACTCTGGCAGACCCTGAAGCTGAGCTTGGATCCAGCGTGTTGGTCATGCCTTTCACTGGGACTCTTTGTTTGATGGTTTGGTGTGAAAACCCCACCCCCGCCTAAGCTCATGACTTCATCTTTAAATTCGCCGTTCGTGGAACAGGTTATGACGCAGTGTGAGATCACAATTCTGTCTGCGTTGCAACTACACAAAGATAAATGCAGTTCTCAATAGTGTTGCCAGTTTGTTTTTGGCAGAATGTTAAATTTTTATTTGGCAACCCTGCAAAACAACTTTATAACTTATAGTTCAGCTTTTTTAGGCTTTCCAAGAGGATATTGAAAATTATTAGAACCACATTTTAGACCTTAGATTAAATATAATTAATCAGAACCACCTGCAACATGACCTCATATGCCTAGAATAAGAAGTTGACTAGGTTAATGCAGTTACTCCTGAGCAAGACCAAAACTTTCGAAAACTGTACTAATTGAGTAAGTTTTGTTCTGTATATATACACGTTGTCTTTTAAAAGTGCTGTATGGGTGTTTAAAAGTCGTAGTGTGTTTATCTTGTATTTTTTTGTACTTTCTAGCTTTTTTAGGGATAATGTGGCTTTTGTTCCCATGACAACCTGGCAACCCTGTTCTCATCCCTTATGCGCCAATCTGCTCCTAAAGTAAGATGCTATGCAGCAGTTGCCGATCTAGACCTGCTGTTTGGGTAGCAGTAGATAGTAACTATGTCAGGAAATTGCAAGAAAAAATATTTGCAAAGAAAAAAATTGTTATTTCAACATGAAATGATTGTGAAAATCTTTTTGCAGAATTGGATAGAAATTTTCCGAAACTTTCCCAACATTCACGTGGCAACACTGGTCGTTTCAATTGTATCCATAGCGATTCTTGTGGCTGGACGAGAAATCAACATGCGTTTTAAGTGAGATACCGTGAAATGTGACTAAAACAACCAACTCGTGGTATTTTTGAATTAAAAAAAAAATTAGCAAAAACAAACACCTGCCCATTATCCGCTGTTGCTTTTGCAGAGAAAAAATGAAGATTCCACTGCCAACCGAAGTCCTCGTGGTGGTAATCGCCATTTTGGCCTCACATTTTGGGATGTTTAAAGAAAGGTTCGGGGTTTCCATCGTCGATAACATTCCCACAGGGTACGTTTTGATTCAGAACAAATGAAGTCTTTTCTAAGTAAGCGAAATGATTTTCGTTTTTTCCTCGTCGAACACTTAGAATCTGTGGCAAACCATGGTTAAAAGCACAAAATGCTTTGTTCCCTTGTATTTGAAAAATCATTTCGATCTCTACTAATGTCTATCAATAAATTTATTATTGTGAATTGTTTCAGACTTCCAGCTCCTCGTTTGATTGATGCCAGCATCTTGTCCAACATTATTGGAGATGCATTCGCAATAGCGATTGTTGCTTTCGCTATCAGTGTGTCGCTTGCCAAAATGTACGCACAAATAGAAGGTTATTCAGTGGATGCCAATCAGGTGTGCATTGTCAACATTTAATAATTTCATTACCGCGTACACAATAAATAACCGTGAATTGATATTTCAACCGTTTCCCTTGGCAGGAATTTATAGCGTACGGAGTTTCGAACGTTATTCCTTCGTTTTTCTCCTGCTTTCCGAATGCTGCTGCTCTCTCGCGCTGTGTCATCCAACATAATACCGGAGGAAAAACCCAGGTCAGTGCTCATTATGGCCTGCATTGCGCGATTTTACTGATTTTTGAAACGATCTGAAATGTCGATCTCTTAAAAAAGTACTTCAAAACGATCTGTTGAAAAAGTATTTGATAGAATATGAAGTTAAGACGACGTGGTACATACCTTGGGAGTTAAATATATTTGTTTTACTTTGGAGAACAACAAGACGCTCGCATTTTACTCACTATATCCCAACACCTGTGATCAGGTTTTATAACGACCATTGTTGGGGCCAACGGCTTGTTTCAACGACTGAATTCTTGATGCAAACAGCTATGTTTTAATCTACAGCTTGTTGGGCTTCTATCATCGATCATTGTACTTCTCACCATTCTTTTATTGGGACCTATTTTCGAACCGTTGCCGAGAGCAGTCCTTGGATGCATTGTTGTGGTTGGATTGTTTGGCATTTTACAGCAATTCACAATCTGCAAGATCCTCTTCAAGCTTTCTAAAGTCGATTTCGTGAGTTTAAAATTGAAGGCTTCATGATACTGGCTGTATATCAACAGTTTTATCTGAGGGTTGCGCTGATGAAAAATCGGAAATTTCCGAAGACATGGCTGTTTTGTCAAAGTCTAACTGTGATCTTATTATTCGCTACGCTAGATGGCAACACAGAGCCTCAACTTGGTGACTTGCGTACATGCCTGCTAGTTTAGATTTCCACCATGTTTCAGAGGCAGTAGGAGAAGAAATATTGTAACACAAACCTGATTAGAGACAAAAATCACATACGTTTACTTTCTGGTTATTCAACATGACATCCAGGCCTGAATCGAGCTCGTTGTTTTGGTGACGGCAAGTAAGAGTTCTGAAGTATAAACACTCGCCAATCTGTAAAACTTACAGATGGTGTGGTTGGTGACATTAACTGCGGTGGTAGTTCTCGGTGTGGACATCGGATTGCTAGCAGGAGTCGTTTTCTCAATGTTCGCTTTCATCGTCCGCACGCAACACCCTCGATGCGAAGTGATTGCTAACGTGCGCGGCACTGACCTCTACCGGAACTGCAAAACCTGCCAAACAGTGAGTGACTTTAAAAAATATAAAACTTTTGTTAATTGCGTGACAGAAAAACTTAACATGCTTTCTCAGGAAAGCGGTTTGTTGAAGTTTACTACTACTTTGAAGGAAACAACTATCACTTACCCTCTCGCTGAATATTAAGCAGTACAATAGCAAAACTTAGCTCATTGTGACTTTTCTGGACTGCAGTTCAGTATCAGTATTCACATTGTACAGCTGTGAGGACATGCTTCATACTGATTGCTGCCCAACAAAGGATTGCAGAAATAATTTTCGCAAAAACTAACAAGGTGCATATTCAGTGGGAGGATCCAGAAATATTAAAAATCGGTTCTCTCTATAGAAGCATGCGTTTTTACTAGTACAGGTCCACCTTGTCTATAATGACAGGGAGTCATTATTTAAGAACGTTGTTTTATTATTATGAAGTGCTTATGTTGGGCTCGATTTACATATTATGTGGCATACTCTATCTACTTTATACAATACCCAGTAGCATGTACAAGGTAATTAACAACCGGTTCACAGACTCCACGAACAGTATCGCGAGGACAGGCTGAATGGATATCAGACAAGAGGCAAACCAACCGTTCTTTCCTAATGTTTGGAAAGACATTTACATCTTGCATTTTTTAATGTTTGCGGCTTTTTTAACTCGGGGTCCTTTCATATAGGGGTTTCTAGAGTTTTAGCGCGGGTCTGCATGATTGCGGTTGCAATCAAGCAGTGGTATATTGTCTCTAGGCATTTTGTAGAAAAGTGTTTCCCACGCTTTTTTTGAAGCGACTCCAAATTTAAAAAAATAAAAATCTGTAAGTACTCGCGACCCAGCATACACACAACAATGCGTGTGCATAATCGTCTGTAAGCCCAGCATTAAATTATGAGAAGCAAAAAGTCTGCAAAAAAATTATTCATAAAAATGTTTCAATGGCTGATGAGAAGCATGCATTTGCATATTGTTTACAAGCTTTTGAAATCGCGATGTCTCCTTACTTAAACACAATCCCATGTTCAACGTCCATCCGATTTCGATATTTCGTTTTCACTGCACTGATTATACTGAGCCCTCTTCACAAAACCAAGTTGTTGCAAATAGAATCGACCGTTGAAATGAAATACTTGGATACGCTCGGATATGCTGATTGCATGGAAAACGAAAAGTTTATAATTGCTGAAACGTTTGGGTATTTTCCTTTGAACGAAACAAAAGCAATGCGATTTGCTACTTCAGTCGTCATACCCAGAAATTTTTCTGCATCGTGGAGAGGTAGTTCAGGCATGTTCGTGATTGCAAGTGGATCGATTTATCCAACCATTTTCTTTAGCAGGCGTCAGAGCGTTACCATAACAGTGCTCAAGTGCTCAAATTTTTTGATAAGCTGCTCAATCTGCCCAGTTATGGTCTCTTTGAAGTCTACTCCTTTGTCGGCAATATAGTTTCTTTTTTATTCAGTGAACATGTCGTGTTCATTTCGATTCATGCAACTTTTCCACAAAATGAATTTTTTGTGGCAAGCGATGATTTTTGCAGTGTCATCAATGACTATAAAATCAGAACCATGCAAACATCGATTCAAACTGTTCAGAGGATCACATACATCATCTAGAAAAACAACATTTGCAGTCAACTCTTTTCTGACTCTACTTTGCAGCTAAGAACGCATGTTTCTGTTCATTCAGGAAGACAACAACTTCTCATAGCGCGAGACAACCATCGCACTTAAGTACTCCTATGACGTAACAACCTGAGTGATCGGCATCCATTTCCTCACACATAGAAGAAAACGAACACTAAAGCGGTCTTGCTTTGATAACGTTCGCACATTTTATGATAAAATTAAGTGTGACATACCAGCACATTTTTTCCAAGGAATTGAATACTTGCTGAAGAAGTTGCTAAAGCATTAGAAAATATCTTCATCTTTAGTATGCAAATGCAGGGCTTTGCAGAACAACACGTTTTCTGATGCTTCGTCGTTGCTTAACATATCGAATGAACACAGAGAAAGCTGCGATTCACTCGTAGTATCTCTACATTCATCCAATTGAATTGAATAAACGGAGACTCTTTCACCTAATTTACAATCTGCTCAAGTCAAGAACATCATCTGATATTTCTACAATGCGCCTATTCACTGTGCTGTGTGATAATGAGTCTGAGTCTAATTGTTGACTCTCTTTTTCACCAACTTTTAGCTTTACAACTTTCTTCGCAAATGGCAGTAGCAAGTTTTCTCCAATTGTATGAGCTTTCGTTTGCTTTTTGTATATCGTAAGAGGCAGCATATGAAGAGTGCGCAGCTGATTGATTTACTTCTGTGAATGCTGTCATAGCAGCTTGCTGCGGTGTAATGGACTATAATTTACGCTCAAAAAACTCAATCGGTTTATTGCCACAGCCTGGATGATTTGTCTCGGAATGACGTTGTAACTTATTTTTCTTTGTTGATTCCGCTGAGAGAACTTTTAGACAAACAACACATTGTGGTTTGCCATTCAATCCCATAAAACCAAGTTTTAAAAAATTTCATCACATGACCCTTTTCTTGTCATTCCTATCAAATATATGTAAATGAGTGCTTCAGACAACCAGAAGACGCTGTGGCATGGACCTAGTCTAGTGTAGGGGTGGCCAGTAGGTCGATCGCCGAGTGTCAGTTGGTCGATCGCGCCTGATTTTGCATTGAATTGACAAGATACCTAAAAAGAACATTTTTCAATCAATATTCAGAAAGTACATAAAAATTACGGCTCTCGATGAGAAATGTGTGGTAAATACAAAAATTCGGCTCTCGATGGTAAATGTGTGGTAAATACAAAAATACGGCTATCGACGATGGTAAATGTGTGGTAAAGACAAACTCATTTACAGGAAAAACGTTGTGTTTTATGACATTTTGTACTTGTGACTTTATTACCGACCGATCGATCGCGAGTTATCAAGAAATTCTGTAGTCGATCCCAGTCGAAGACAAGTTGGCCACCCCTGGTCTAGTGTTTACTAACGTGAGTGTGTAGCTAGCTTCAGCTTGACTAACAAAGTAGCTTTTTTACGTAGCGGCTGATCTAAAGGCATTTTACTGTCTTGAAGTTGGTTACAAAATACACACCCATGAAAGCTGACAGAATACATAGTAATCTAACCTCGGGGCACATTTTCTGCTGATTAGCCGAAATATTAGTTTGATGAAGACTAAAACGGCTGCAGTTTAACAATTACTTTACAAAGACAACCTAGCAACAAACTAGTTCATTGCTTTCACGAGTCTCACGCACTGTGTGGTGCACTAAGCACCAGAAACATGAACGGTTTATCAAATTTTGCTATAATAGAACCAAAATGAGTGATGCCATGTCCGGAAGAACGTTCCCGAGTTGTGTTACGTTGACTTCAGAAACTGCAGTACATGCATGTAATTTGCAATATATGTGATGAAACTAAAAGGTTTTCGCGGAGCCTTATTTTTATTTTATAAGAACAAGCGGCCCAAAAGTATTCTAAAATATTCTTGGGGTCGCAATCCATATTTTGGGAAACATTCTTGCAGAAGATCTTTCTCTAGAAAATCGCTTATTTCCACCGGTATTTTTCGACGTGTTACAAGATTGTATTAGCTAATTAAATTAATAGAACGGAAAGAGCTGCGTTCTGAAATAGCTGAGGCGTCTCTTTTGCACTTTGTGAAACATTTACTGAAAAATAGCCAAGTGTTCCGAAGTATTGAACAATTTAATACAAGTTTACCAACCTTTTTCAGTTGCATGTAATCTTACAGGCCAGCCCTCATCCTGGAATCACGATATTCAAGTTCCACTCTACCCTATATTATGCAAATAAGGATGTTTTCTTGTCCAACTTGTACCAAGCCACGGGCGTTAATCCAGGTACGGGAAGATATGAAATGAGATTTGAAATCGTGCCAGTGTTCAGCGTGCAGGCACTGCATGATATTGAATCTGTGTGATCATCACTGGCGATTAAGGATTGAGATAAACTAAAATTTGAACAATTTTGAAAATCGAAACGATTGGACAGGCACCTTATTTGTACCTGACGGGGATTGAGAAGAAATTTGTCATCTCAATGACTTGAAAATCGCGATTTGTTTGGCAAAAGCTTGCAAAATGAAATAAGATCAAAGCAAATATGCTGACTGTTAATTTAGCATTTGATAGAATTTTATGAATAGTTTGGAAAGAGATGCTAAAGAACGTGTTTGGTTGATCGGTGTTATCCCGCAACAATTTTACTAAGAATTGTCAACTAAGAGGAAAAATTACCACCATTTTTGAGGTAAGTGTTGGTTTGCTGAATACAAACTGTGTTGAACAGAAACAGAGTGTTTTGGGGGAAAATTGTTTCCCTTCATAAATTTCTGGTTTAGTACCAGCACTTTTATTAAAAGTTTTTTGAAAAAAATGTTTGCGTCAAATTTCGTGACGTTTCTACCTTAAAAGTCATGAAATCCAACCACTTTCAACGCTTCTAATGTAAACGTTTCTTGAGCTTGGAAGAGATAATGCAATTTTTCGATAATAGGAGTTATCGAAACGTCTGCAAAATGTTGTTCATTCGTTTCCTTTGGCCGTGATTTTCATTATAAGGCTATTCAGCACTTCTGCTTCTCGTGTACCAATTTCTATAACTTTGCGATGACTGTGGCCTTCGATAGAAAAGAATGGAAAACAACCTTCATTTGTTTCTTCCAAAGATCTGGCCATTGCTGAAGAACAAGAAAAGCGAGAAAAGTTGGCTAAAGCCATCACAAGTCGTGAAAGACGAGATAGCAAGTGGTTGAAGATAATTCCATGCAGGTAAAAAACGCAGTTAACTTGAGTGTTCCTCAAAAAACTCTCTGAAGGAGCTTCAGTGCAAAACGGAGCGAAATGGAACTACTTTGCATGTAAAACTATTACTTTAGTCTTTGGAAACGTGAAAGATTTAATCATTTCTTTACGTAATGACAGTTTGCTCATTGTCCTAAAGATGGTGTCGTTGGTGGCATCTTCGAACGTCGGATTGATTCTATTGTCATGGGCGTCCGCTGAAATTTTTCCAGGGGGGGCAACGTCGAAATTTTACTTATCATTTTCAAGTTGCTGACGATGCAATGTAAATGAACGTTCACAAAACGCTTTACCCTTTCTACACCGCAACAAAAATGCTCCACGTTACGGTAACAGTCACAAAAAATGCGCTTCGTTGACAGCAGTAGCAAGGTATATTGTGACAATTTGCGATTTACACAGTACGTTACTGCAGATTTTCAACGCAGGGTACTTCTATTAAGTAAGGATTGCCATGCTCTTGAACGAATCCACAAATTATGGCTTTATTTTACCTCGCGAGCAGAGCCACACCCAGATATAATTTCGAGGGGACGCAAAATGATTGTGGCTTGATGCTGTACCTAACAACCGAACATGTCTGAAAATTTCGGGGTGGGGGCAATTTCCCGGTTGACCTCCCCCTGGTCGCGGGATCTACAAGCAAGACTTTCTGCATCACTTAGAAACAAGAGCTGCAAACGTCTGGGATCTCGTCCAAAGCAACCAATAAAGCGTTGGTTGTCTTTGCTAATTCTTTAACTGTGAACGCTCATCATGCACAAACCGGACAACGGGAGAAGTGGACCTCTATGTTGATACGACTACGGACAACTTATTGGAATTAGAACACCACGCAGGCTTTGCAAATTCAGCATATGAATTTTGAAAACTCGCTACAGCAAATACAGCTTTGCACTCAGTATTCACTTAGATGTCAGAACCAAACCGCTTAAGACGTATTCCCACAAGCCTGCATAGACGTATTCTAGCAAGCCGCGTAGTTTCATACTGCGTGGAAAAGAAGCCTGCGAAAGTGTATTTTGACACTCAGGCACATCGGTCACACTCGCGCCAACAGTTGATTTTTCAAACTTGTGGAAGCATTGCTACAGATTCACTCATGCTTCTTTTCGCACAGTATAAATGTGACGTGGCTTACCGCTGGAGCTATCAGCACTCACGTCTCGCTGCATTGCCTGCCAAGTCTGCGTTCAACAGTGCAACAAAACGCCTGCTACCGTAACGTGAAGTGAACGTTTGAAGATTTGTTGCCATACTATTGTTACACAATAAAGACCAACAGTAGAACAATCTACTCGCAATTTCGCAACCTACCTCTGCAGGCATAGGAGACATGAGTGAACTGCAAGCTTATCACTGCATGACACCATAACTGTGAACCTGGATCTTGTGCAGTGTGAGTGTCATACCGGCATATAAACTGTCATTGCGCAATAATTTTTAGTTCAATTAATCGGAATTAAGCTGCTGACTTAAGGTTTTCTAGAAAATCTTGGTCCTTAATCGCAATTTCCAGAGGTGAGCAAATGCCGTTTTCCCCCTTGCGGACGCCCATGCTAATTTAATTATACTTCCTCTTCCAAATTTTCTTCTGCAGCGCAAACATTAACAGTTGAATATAAAGTTATCATTATATTATTGAACACACTGAAGTTGCTGATGAATTTATCACTTCAAAAAACAGATTTAACGCGCTTTTTCATAATTAAACCTATGGACACCCAGTTCCACTAAACAAGCAGAAGTGGGTCGAAAAAACAAGTGTGAGTCCTGGTCACATGCGGAAAAACACCTACAACCATAACTTAACGTTTGAAGATTTATTGTCGTGTCACTGTTACGCAATAAACACCAACAATGGAACAATCCGCTAGGAAGTTTCAGAACCTGCCTTTGCAGGCAAAGGAGTGGACATGAGTGAACTGCAAGCTCATCATTGCATGACACCAGAATAGTGAACGTGGTTCTTGCGCAGTGTCAGTATCATAATGCCAAACAAACTGTGATTGCAGCAATTAAATCAATTCAATTGGAACTTAGCTGCTAACCAGGTTTTTTAGAATTTTTTTATTCTTAGTCCCAATTTCCAGGGGGGGGGAAATGCCCGTTTTGCCCCCCCCCTGCGGACGCCCATGTCTATTGTTTACATGTGAAAAACTCTGGCTGAGTTCAAGTCAGGTTCACTACTTTAGCCTGTGGTGTTTGACAAAACATCACATAATGAGAAAAAGTCGTTCGGAATTTTCCGAGCGCTACATGCCGTATCTGCGGTGTGGGCTTGCAACGTCTGTGCACAGTCGGTCTAAAAGAAATGAATGCGCGTTCAATCTTTTCTGGGTAAATTGATAGGAACAATGAAACCAAGCCCGATGACGTTGAAGCTTCAGAATGCGCTGCATCTGACAATGAATCGAAGTCAAACATCGATGAAACACTTGTTGAGCTTCACAGCATCATCGTCGATTGCTCGTCGTTTTCTTTCATTGATTTCGTCGGCGTCAAGACGTTAAAAGCGGTACTAACTTTTGCTCTGTGACTAAACCTATTTTTTGAGGAAATCAGTGCTGTTTTGTCGCCAACTTTCTGGCCACTGTAATTCTCCTGCAGGGTTAGAATATCAAAATCTAAATTTTTTAAAACCTTAAGCAAGGCAGTAATGCAGCTCCACCTTAATCGTGAAACTTGGTCAATTTTTTTTCGCTGAGAGTAAGAAGAAAAACAATACAGTTTGTTTGCCGACTTTTGGTCACTGCAGTTGCAAAGTACGTGTAACTTGGGGTGATACTGTCATACATTATATACGTGTTACTAGAACAAAAGCATGTTTTCCATTGCATCGATCAGTGCTATTTAAGCTATTCGGTAAAAGCAATCCTATGTGGAAAATAGTTTGATATTCAATCTAAGTTTTGGGTGTCATACAGCCGAAACCCTTGGAGAAACGAATCTTTTTCCGGTTAAAATGCATGAAAATTTCTCTTAAAATGCTTTGTTGTTATTTGAAATGTATAGTTTTTCTTTTGTCCCGTGGTTCTTATAATTTTTCAGAACTTTTGCAACTATGTACGTGGTTACCACTATTTCCGTTGGTGTGCAATGGCAACAATGTTACTTTTCATGCATGTGCCTGACGTTGCTTCCTAGATAAATAAAAAAAACTTATTGTATTATTTTTTGACAGGTTTCCGGTAGTTACAAGAAAATCGGCGTCCAGGTGCTCTTAGCAGATGTTGGCAGTAAGTCTATGTCGGAATTCAAAAGTTTTTGCTGAAGGAGACTGATAGCATATACTTCGCCATTTTCCCTGGTACCAGAAATAATGATGTTCCAGTTTCGAATTTCTAACTGCTTCAGGGAAGTAATCGCATTGCGTCAAGTTCTTGTTGTTTGTGCTTATACAACTCCTGAAAACCTCAAAAACAAAGCAAGTTATCGTTTTAGTTGTTTTTTTTTGTTTGTTTACTTTCGTTCTGCAGTACTCGGCAAAGTCGCTTCTTCACAATGCTTTACATCCCACTTTTCTTGACTTGCAGGTGATGTACGCAAAGGTCTGCGGTTGGCTGGATACTACGAGATTGCCGGAGATGACAGCGAATTTGTGTCTGTTCACGATGCTACCATTTTTGCTCAGTATCAACAAAAGAGTAAAGTGGAAGTGAGCACAAAGAGTTGACATACCTTAGATAAAATTCGAAAAGTTAGGTTAAATAAAAAACTGCCCGTTTTATTAATAATGAATTACGATCCATTAACTGTGCTGTAGAAGAAGAAAGAACAAATCAGAAAAAATAACTCATTACACCCTTGTTAGTCGTTACTGATGCATATGGTGTCTTTTCAGACTTGAATGTTCATCTCAAGTGGTGTCGACGCAGTTCTTCTATATCCTGCATCTACATCTTCATATACCAGCGTGTGTTCATGCTCTCGTTGCTAAAATCGTCTGCAATGTTAAAAGCTTCAGAATAAAAGTTATCGCTGTTTCGCAAACGACGTGCACAACGTAGAAGTTTACAAAACAGCGCTTCGCATCAAGCAAATCTGATGTTTGGGGAAGGTTACCTCCAACCTTACAGTTCAACATTCGACTTAAAAATGTTGGCAGTTTGTTCAAAGCACTCTCATTTACAATAGAGCCACTGTCTAAGTTGCGAAACAACCTGTGAAAAATTGACTTGTGAAGGGGTGAAGCAAAATTAACGTTTTTCTGTGCTTTTTCACCCGGTAAGCAAGTTATCGCCACGTAATGTTGCATACACTATACAACCTCAGGGTTACGTAGCGATATTTGATAGCAAGTGCTTCATTAGCTAGTTGTTTAGATGAAAAACGCAAACACCGTCTTCAGGAAACCAATCAGGTGCGTTCGTCAGCTGAATGCAGCGGTTGTACCACAAATGTTTCAAACGCGGACGTTTGGGAATTTCGTATTATGAAAACTTTTTGTCCGAAGGTGCTCATCACAATGAGATACCGGTAGCTTGATATGTCAAGTGAATAAATAATTTTTTGGAAAAGGAATAGATTGGGACACTGGTTTGAAAGAAGCTGTAGGATCCAGATAGGTTTCCGATGTCATATGATTTTGCTTAGCGTAAAGATGTAGAATTTCAGACCCCCTCCAACAATGTGCCACAACCATACCTTCAACTGTCATCTTGGGAATTCGTATCACGTGACCGACAATCCAAGCATCGAATTTGAGGGAAGTTGTAATTTAGGAACTCACCGTAACGCAGGTTTTTCGATGCGTCCCCATTGCCGAGGCGCTGCGAAGCGCAAAACCTTCTGAATATGTGCAGTGCATTTAGTGCTTGAAAACTTCGAATTAATGACCGTTCGGCACACGCTGCATCGGTCTCAATTCGACTTGGGTGCTTGAAACAGTTTTACAAAGTTTTAAACGAATAATGACCAACAGTTTTTTCATTTTATCCTGAATATCAAGTGGCAACTTCATTTACCTGGGAGGACTCGATTATTTAGGGAACTCGTTCTCGCAGTTGCCACTTCCAGTTCGACGTCTTCTGCTGTATATTGTTTGATCTCCCGACTCGGCTTGCTGGAACAGCAGCATAAGATCGGTGTCTTCTTGACTTTTGGAAGCTACCGCAAGTCTGAACACTTCCACATCATTTCGCTGTTGTTAGACCTCTGCACAGATTTTTTTCTGGCGACGCTACTTCACGTTAATCAAGCATTTTACATAATTGGAAGCACTCCCGTCATAGGGGGCCTTTGGTGGGCTGAGTCGCCCTAAACAAAGCTCCAAGCCCCCAAATTGAAACATGAAACACTATAAATCAGTGGAGTTTTTTTCAATTTTTAGAATGTCAAGCCCTCACACACAAACGCAAAGCCCCCCCCCCATTGAAAACTTTCTGGCGATTGTGATTGTTCTGATTGGAAGCAGAGTCTGCCCTTCCACTACTAGGCCAACTAGGCGGCTGCCTAGAGTGCAGCCTTCAGGGGGCAGCAGAATCCGCTCCTTTCGTGGTTTTCATGTCTTTAATGCTTTAGGGTGATGTGTAACGGAGGCAAAATTATTGAAGTTTGCCGAGGGCGCAGAACTGTTTCGGGCCTGCCCTAATTGATAAAGATCTGTTTGCTGAAAATAGTTCTTCCCAAGTGGCGAACCACTAATATTGGAGAATCAGTTAAAATTTGGAAGCATAAAGAGAATTTCCCACTACGGTAGCATATAAGCAGCGTTGTAAAAACGTTTAAAGACTTCTATGCTGGCACAAAGCAAATGAAACCTGTTCTGCTGGCGCATGTTGTAATGTGCAAAAACTTTCCAAAATAGCAATGTAATCTACAGTACAAGCTAAGGTTGGTTTGCTTTGCACACAGAAAGTTTGAAATGGTATTTTATTTACAACATTTGCATATTTAGCTTATGTTCTAGGCTTGACAACACTGGGTCATATGCACATAGTATTGACCAAAAAACATTTGCTCACCACAAACTTTTACTGATATTGCAGTGTTTCGTTTCTACCATATGTTTAGAACCACACTGATTTATACCTCGTGAAAGTGAACAGTGTCTGGTGATTATCATAATTCGAAATGGAATCGAAAACAAAAGTATGTTCTATTTAGACCTTTACCTTCAATTAAGCAATGCTTGAACTTGTGAAGGTTAATTCAGAAACCGCAAGTGAGTCAGCAAGATCTCAAAAATACCGTAGAAAACGGGAACCACATGTTAATAAGTTTGTGTGCAAAACAGGAAAATGATAAATAATTGCCAGTCAGTCTTGTGTGCAATGTACTGCTTCCAAAATCCGCTTGTATCGAAGCTTCCTGGTAATTACTCCAATAGATACGAGCAGGTTGCTGGTGACAAACCAGCTTGTCAAGAAGACAGCCGCGTGTAAGAAAAATCGGTACGACTGTAAAATACTTCACATGTTTAACGAAAGTCAAGAGTGGATCTCGACTAATTTTGATTGCGGCAACCTATACCTAACAATTTCTCAGCTTTTTATGCAATCGTGGTGAAAAAATATGTGTCATTGCACTGTGCTTCATTTTAACACGAATGGCTAAGTTCATTTAGCTTTACTTGTACCAGCTTCGGAAAGTTTTTTTAATTATATAATACGTTTAGAATTACTAAAATGTTTAAATTTAGTTTCGTAATGTCAGCAGAACTGTGAATACCAACTGATTTGAGAAAAACGTCGAAGTTAAACAAACTGACGCACAGAATTGCTACAACCTTCACGTGCATGTGCAATTCATGGTCGGCTACAAATACAAGCGTGGATGGTGCGTATATCTTTGGCACAACGAAAAAACAATGAACACCCTTTGAGTTTTGCACATATTTCTCTGTTACTTGCGGTAGGTTTTTACATCAGGTAACTTTGGCACGTTCAAGTTTTGCAAGACAATCTGCTTGCTGTCCGTATGGGTCAGTGGAATCGAATGCTGAGATTTTGCAAATTGTGAGGCTCGGGTCAGTGTTCGAGTTCCAAAAAAAAACTGAATTAGAATTGTAATTGCTTCCAGGTCCGTAACTAGCTTGACACACCAGAGGGGGGGCGAAGAGTTTTCTGAGAGGGGCCCAAATTGTTTAAACTATGTCCAACGCAGTTTTCCGGGGGGCGAAAAATTTTCTAGGGGGGGCGATTCCCCCCTGCCCCTCCCCTGGTTATGGGCCTGGTTGCTTCTCAAACGCACAGGGAACCTTACTACTGTGACTTAGTCAGTTGAGAAATGTCAAACCTCAGACAGCAAGTACACTCTGTGTAGAGTCACGTATGTTTTAAATACGGACAGAACACACGTGCATGCTGGAACCTTTGCGCTCTGTACTTTCAAAACGATAACTAGTTTTATGCTTTACTAGCATCGACTTTAAACACGTTTATTGAAGCGAGCCTCACGTCTCCATGTTCAGAATAACTATTACCCGTTTTTTGAAACTTGAGTAGCAATGCAAAAGCGACAGTCATTCAAAATATGCATGCATTTCTCCAGGTTTTAAAAGAAAATGTAAAAAAATGCAAAATGCGCGATATAACCGAAAGTCGTCCAACAGTTGTTCATTTAAACTGACGCCCTGCATTTTTAACATGCTCCTACCTTCCACTGCTTTGGTGGTCCAGGTTAAAACTTTACAATATGTTGTGTGATATATCGAGAAAATCAAGGAAAGAGCCGCATTTTTTAAACGTTTTCAGCAGCGTAATGGTAGCTATCGGTTGGTTGGGCTGCCCCAAGTTGTCTTCCCATAAGATCGAGCTCTGATCATAATGTTATAACGGAGGGTAGGCTATTGAGAGGCGGCTTGATTCATGTAGGACACATTAAATAGCTTTGCAAAACGAAGTCCACAAAATGGCTGAATCCTCAAGGAGCACAAATCCCAAGTTGCCCTTCTTTGCCTAACAGCTATACGTCATTGCTGTTCAAGAGTCTTATAAACGGGCATTGGCGGAGTTTAGCGTGAAACCCCTCCATATTTTGTTATTAAATATAAACAAATAAACATTGTGTCATGAAACCGCAAGGAGTTTTCAAGTATTGTTCGCTGAAATCACCTTCACTGGTTAGTGTTTCTTCATTTAGCAAGTAAATAACGCGTTTGGGGTACAGATCAAGTGTTTGAAAATAATCAGAAAACAATGTATTTTAAACGTTTTTATAGGGGGAAGAAACATGAAAAGCGCCATCTGACGATTAAGCCTTGCTTGTTTATTGGATTACTTATTTTTTGTGTCGTTTTTCTGTATATTTCTGTCATCAAAATACAGGTGAGTATTTACCTGTAGTCTCAATCAAGCCTGATACCCTATAGCTCAAAGCATAATTTGTCTAACACTGTCATCAGCTTTTCCTTTATTCTCTGTTACGTCAGCGAAATTTTCCGGTTGGACTATTCCCTGAGGAAAATTCGGCCTAGACCCATGAAGTAGAAGACGTAGGGCGCGAGTGAACCAAAATAATGTGGAAAAACTCCCGCTGTGAATCGTATTTCTAGGTATGCGGTAGTTCATTCTATAATGGTAAGGCTAGCTACGAAGCATTTCTTTGCAGACCTGTGTATATTCATGTTGTTTTGAACCTTTGAGATATCGGCCACAAAATAAATGTCATGATGACGTATGTAGAAAAAACAACAAAACATGGCATTCCAAGCATTCTAACCTGCATGTCAACCAAACATTAGGTTTTTGCTCGTTTCTGTGCCTTCAAGCAGACTGACGTCAAAGACTAAATTGTTTGCAAGGCGTGAGAACTTTTTTATTTGTTTAAGTCCCTGAACTGACGCCATCTAGCCAAGTGTGGCACTTCACTCGCTAATCGTCAGCGCGAGACTGTGGAGTCAATAGGTCAATTGGGACGGGCTTAGTAACAAATGGATGTTTTGTTTCATTTACGACTGACAGGCGGGAAATACATTCTGTTTTCATTGCCCACGTCGCCAGAGGTCTGCTCCTTTGCTTAACTTTTTGATTGCTAGCTTTTCAAGTAAACCAGTATGGCGTCTTTCTCAGCCATTGCTGTAGATACGCGACAAACATCAAAAGCTGTCATTTTGCTGGGACTGTCTGGTCCAACGAGCGTTGAAGCGAACTTGAAGATACAGGTTGTAAATACTCAAGAGCACGCAACTGGTTTCATTCACTATCAGTTTGCAAACCATGAAATATTTGTCCCTGGCACCGTAAATGCTGCTTTCGACCTCATCGAAAATTCAACGCCTGGAAACTACAAATTTTCAATTGTTCCACTGTTCCGCATGCAAAGTGAACAGTAAAGAGAGAAAATTAGCGGGCAATGACTCATCTCTGCATAAAGATGCTTGGGAACTTGTGCTTAAGAAAGATAAGCCTTGCCTGTCAACGATATTTGAGACCATAAGACCAACTTTAACGAGCTGCTCTTTTCGGCTTCGAGTTCCTCGCAAGGATGGTCTGCGGCTGTTGTGTGATCAGATCAGCGTAAAACTGCGCAATCTCTTAATCCCACTTTGAGCTATCTGGAAGTCGATATTCATATTCAAGTGGTTGGACCCTAAATGCTTTAACGTGGAAATTAATAGTTGGTCACTGATGAGATGCAGGTGGCATGATGAGTTGGTTCATTGTTGCGTCACAAGCAGTTAAGTCGAGACAAAACAGTGCATGATTGAAGTAGTTGATCAGTGAGCTAACAACCTAGTAACTTCACTTACACAGTTGATTACATTTGCTAATACATAGTGTTTTTCCACAAGACATTTTTTGCCGATGAAAAACTTTACACTCGATCGAGGGCAATGTCAGGAAGGTGTATGGTAATCTAGCACATTGATAGAACTAGGCTGTTTCTCCACGGAATGATTCTGGATGTTCTCTGCCTGACAGAAGCGTGAATGCACGATATCACGTTGGCGTGACGATCGTTATGAACACGTTCTGGCAACCCTTGCGAAAAATCCATTATATTCTTTTTGCAAAGCATCTACAGATATTTGCAAAGCGACGTAAATCCATCCATTCGTATATTTGACGTAATGAGAGAAATAGTGAATTGTATGTCAGGCACGCCGGAGCATCGGTAGGGCAGGGAGCAGCAATAGAGTTGAGGGCAATGGAAACTTATAGAAAAACAAGAAATCGTTACCAATTATGCATATTTCTGTATAGCAACAATGCTGACGTCAAAAATAACAACAGAAATTATAGAAAATCCTTCTGAATTATCTGGGTGCGCGAATAGCTGCAATAAATTTGTTTCAATTTGATAAACCATGAAATTACCTATGATATTGTTATGAAAATACACCTCCGCCCCCGTCGACCCCCTTTTGAACGGGCAGGGGGCAATGTCCCCACCATTTCTCCGCTCTCCGGCGTCCCTGGTCAGGGTGAAAGATGAAAAGCTCGAGCTAAATTTAATAGGATGTCCTGCGAGTATGTATCAACTACTAATACCAGACTGAAGCACCTACGTCTTCAGGTGTACCTCACAGCGGCAGTATATACAGTAGAAAAAAAGTCATGGTAAACTTGAGTTTTTTGAAAAAAATTTGCATCAATTTGTGTGAGCTGTGCAAACTTAAAATTGGTGGTGAATGGGCATCAATTTTTAAATTTATTTTTTGAAGACCTGTTTCCGATATAGAACAATAACGTTCCCGAAACATGTGGGTAGAAGCGGAATTCCTGCATATAGGCTTATGACGTAGATGTACCATTTCGAGCGGTGGCAACGCCACTCCGCTCCTCGGAGAAGAAGGAAGATAACTCGGTTCCTGAACAGAGATCCATTGTTTTACTGTCAGTTTTTGGTTTATAAGCGTTGACGGTGACATTGCACCCAGGCTTTCGAAAATCTACTTGACTAGAGAAGTGAGATTAAGAACCGACACTTCTGTTTCNCGTGGTGAAAACAATGGAAACGAAACGCAAGTTTACAAGTTTTTTGCGAAACATCAAATTTACTTTTAATGTTTACTTTTTTCCAACACNCACGGTTTCGCCATTTTTTGTCGGTGTTTTTTTGTGAACAATGTGCTTTCGCGTCAAGAGTTTCTCGTACAAGTAGAAAAATTAACGGTNCCCAGAGCTGAGACACTAGTACACTAGTGGTATAGTCTTTTCACTTTTTTCAACCCAAGATTCTTTGGCAGAGCAGCTTCTACGCCAGAGATAAAGGGTCTTGCATTTCAGTGTAGCGTAGCACTATTGGACAGACATGAGTCTATGTCTCTGAACATACTGGGCAGGTATGAGTGTATATCTCCCGGACGAAGTGGAAGCTTCCCTAGGTGTATTTTCTGAAACTTTTTATTTGAAAAATACCTAGACGCCTTTTCACTGTATAAAATGTACTCAAGCCATGTGCCCAAATCGGAAACAAGGGAATCTGTGTCAATATAAAATACAAGAAAAGCAACGTGATCACCAAACTTATTCGACAAACACTTCCCGCAAATGCACAGCAGGATAAAACTGAAAACGATTTTCGAAGCTGCATTTAGCGTTATGCTGGTTACGAAGCATTACGGTTTTTTTGCCATGGTCTACAAGACTGAGATGCTTTAGTACCAATTTTCAAGTTCTGACATGCATGCTCAAGTCTACACTTTCATCTGACATGAAGTCAGCTTTACGATCTTTATTTTTTTGAAACGCTGTTCATAGATCGCGGTTAAAAGGCGACTTTATTCTAAAATTTCTTCTTTTTCAGCAGAAATATACAGACTTTCACGAAAACATTCTGAAAGTAGCTACAAAGTTAGTTTTTTAAAATGTTGCAGATGTTTATTGTTTTATCACTTGCTTATCAGGTAAGTTTCTTTCAGCAATCGGCAATTACAACTTAAAAATCACGTTGAGGAAATGACATTTTTCGGCAGTAAATATATTTGAAAAGCGTTTTTCAAAAATTTCTCCAAAGTAACACAACAATGAAGCTTGGAAATCTTGTAAAGTCTTGCAAAAAAACAGTAATGCAAAAACCTATGACTTAATGAAATCGTTTATGATTTTATTTAAAATAAGCTTTATGATTTTGTTTAAATCATAGACTGTAGCTGCGTGATTGTTCCTTTTCAAGCTTTTTCGTAAAATTTCCTGCATTTCTGATTTTCAATGTATTGCTTTGCGTACCAACTTTTTATTCAAAGGCAATGATAACCACAACCACATATGGCAACTGGCACGTAACAATGATCTATCGGTGGGTTGGGCTGCGCATCGTACATCTTGCTAGTGATGCTTTTCTGCTTTTAAACCGATTTGTGAAAAACAATTTTAAAATCGGTGATGTTCCAGGTGATATCACAGTGCCCACACGAATGTGAGTGCAAGGACGAACCCAAGCAATGTCCACCCGGAGTCAGTCTGGTCACGGATGGATGCAATTGCTGCAAGGTGTGCGCCAGGCAAGCTGGACAGGAATGCAATGATGACGACTTGGTTTGCGACTCCCATCGTGG
>JGI24159J19872_10000349_pt1 | contig 38623 bp, 20 predicted proteins | sample Ectturendosymbi4_FD_19872 | JGI IMG/M metagenome (IMG submission 19872) | reverse complement strand
ACATCATAATTGTGATTATAAAATTTTGTTTGGTGTTCCCCAAAATTTTTTTATTGCATAAAGTGGTCCGTGATGCAAAAAATGTTGAAAAACACTGTACCATACTGTCAGCGTGAGCTTCAGTCAGTCAGCACGTTCAGGAAATCAACTACAAATTGAAAGTTCGATCGATTGGTGACATAACAATGATCATTATGCGTCACTGACCATCCCCAGGATATTTTCAACCAGTGACTGTTGCCATTTTAGCTGTTTTGCTGCTGGATCTAGCAGGTTTTTCTCGCTGTTAGCTGGAAATTTTTCAATCCAGCAGCTAGCAGGATTTTGAAAAACCGTTTGGCAGGTTTAGCAGGTAACAAATTTCTGATAAAAAAATAGTATGAACAGTTTTTGGTGATAATCTTTTAACTTTTCCTCCTTGTTCATCAAAAAATACTTTGTCTTCTTGACGACGTTTTGAAAGGGGTAACACCAAGGCCAAGTACAAGCTGCTTCAATCATTTCGAGTTGTTATTGTGACGCAACCAACATCAACATGCTTCAAGCAAATGATTGCGTCATAATAACAAGTAGCCTACTGTACTGCAACTAGATGACTTGGTGCCATCTTGCCATTGCAGCTGATTTGCTGCTAATGTAAATCTAGCAAGTTTTTCTCACTGTAACTGTAATGCAGTTATCTCATTTGTTAGCAGGATTTTAAAAACCGTTAGGCAGGTTAAGCAGGTAACAAAATCCTGGCCAAATACTTGTTCCAACAGTTTTTAGAGAGTACACCTTCTTCATCAAAAAATTCTTTACCTTCTTTCTGACGCTTTATATTGGGCAACACAAGCCAAGCACAACTAGGCACAACTAGCTGCGTTTAATCATTTGGATGCATAAATATACCATTGCCATTGGAGTTTCTATTATGACGCCGCGAAGCTGCTTCAAGCAGATAAATTGCATCAAACTAGCAAGTTACTAAATGACTTATTGAAACCTAAATGATTTGCTTCTGTGCTTAGTGAGCGCATTGGGTTTCAAAGACTACATTGGCAGAATATATTTTTATCCCACATCACATCATTTTTCCAGGTGGTTCAATTACGCCAGGAAGTCGTTGGCCTAATGTCTGGTCAATTGATAGTGAGTACAAAACGAAAACTTGATGCATAGCCGTACAAGTGCATTTTAAACACCTCAAAACTAGCAGTTTTGTAAGCAGAATTTCAATATTTAAGGCAGATTCTAGCTAAAAATTTATGACATGGTTTTTAGCAGGATCTAGCAGTTTTTCATGACGTGATTTAGCAGGTTTAGGTGACAACCATCTGGCAACACTGTTTTCAACTGTTAGGAACAGGGTTGCCATTTGGCTTTTTGAGGCAAGATTTTGCAATTCTGGCTTTTGTGAACACCTTCAGCTTTTTTGGAAATCAAAAACGCCAGACAAAATCTGGCTTTTTCTGGCTTTCTTTCAATCGAAAAGGTTTGGTTCTGGAAAAACATTGTCTGAGCTCCATATTCATTGCAAATATTTTCTGCAGAGTCTACAACCGTGCAGGGTGCACAGCAGGCGCGGATTTAACATTAGGCTAAAAAGGCTTAAGCCTAGGGCCCCCGATTTCGGGGCCCCAAAATTCTGGAAATAAGGAGAATTTCTAGCATTTCTATAAGCATTTATATATGTATTCTGTTTTTGGGTCAACGCACGTTTTTACTACGCCGTTAAAAAAGATCTTTATAGAACAGTGGTTCTCACCCAGGGGTTTGCGAACCCCCAGGGGTTCAAGTCAAGATTTCCAGGGGTAGTCGGATGTCTGTTGAGTTTTCATGTATTGCTATTTTTTAATAACCTATACTAGAGGAAAATGCGTGCCGATTGAAAACTCCGCGTAGATTTTGCCTGATCTTGCGTTGTGATGCAGCAATGTGAAACCCACGGCATTGCCAGCTAACCTGGGGGTTCGGGTTAATTGTTTTATGACTTGGGAGTACTGAACGGGAAAAAAAGATTGAGAACACCTGGTGTAGAAGAATGAACGCGAAAGATTGAAGTGAATGACGATGAGCATTCTCATTTTATAGAGTTAAGGATTGATTATTATTGTTACGTATAATGTGTGGAAAAAAACACGTGAATCCAATTTTCAGATTAGGCTACACGAGGCCAGTGAGGTACTCAATAAATATGTAATGTGCGTGTGGTCAGATAACTTCACCGCTGGCTGACTGTTTTTGTAACTGATATCGAGGGAATACAGAATGAAGAAGGCCTACTGCGATACGCTTATGAATTAGAGCAACTTGTTCAATGAATGTAACGAGCACGTGTAGTACAAATTTGTATGACATCAGACGTCGCAAACCTTCCAGAAGGGCCCCCAATGTAAAATAGCCTAGGGCCCCGAACAGTGGCGTACGCAGAAAATTTTCATGGGAGGTTTCATTCAGTGGCAGATGGTGGTCATTTGTATTTGGTGTGCGCTGTTTGTGACGTCACAACTTGACGTCATATTCATGTTTTCAAGCGAAGTTTGTTGACATAATAGGCATATTCTTCTACACACACACCTTATTTTTGTAAAAAATCAAGCCCTATACACTCGCCTTATAAAGAAGTTTTTGTAAAATAGCAAGCTCAAGGGGGGATTTTAACCCCAACCCCTCCCCCTTGCGTACGCCCTTGGCCCCGAAAATGAAAATTCGCCTCTGGTGCACTGAATATTGAAAAAATTTTACTGTTGCCCTAAAAGTGATCAATGCTACTGATCAGAAACAATGTACGACAGTGAGTGTAATTACGCTACAGGGAAGGAAAATACTTCCAAAAAAGAGCGGAATTGTATTATATCGATGTATCTGACGAGTTTTAAGGCCTATTTTGCGTTTGGTTATGCATGTTTTGTGTGTATATGCCTTAAGGTATTAAAAATTATATTGTGATCATCACATGAATTAGACCAGAGGTTCCCAACCTGGGGACATGTACCCCTCGGAGCACATTTGCCTATCTGAAGGGGTACATTTAAGGTTAGCAATAGAAGAGAAATGTATATTTGCATATCTTTTATTTCCACATATATATTTATACATATATCAGTGAATATTATTTTCAAAAGCCGTTATATGCTTATTATTAAATATACCTGTGATTAATCATGATAAAATATTTTGTCAAAAGAAATTTTAGGGTACATGTTCATCTGACGAAATGCTGAAGGGGTACATTCTTATCTTTCGAAATGCTGAAGGGGTACATGCTCATCTGTCGGAATGCTGAAGGGGTACATTGTCAGAGAAAGGTTGGGAACCCCTGAATTAGACCATCACAATTTTACCCTTGGCTACACCCCTGGTAGAAATGTGAGTGATATAAAGCAAAAACATCAATTACAATCAGTCAATAACAAATTTTCATACATTTATCCATTCTTGCGTATTACAGTAGATCTCTGCAAAACTGACAAAATTTATTCATAAGAAACATTCTCTGACTAAATTTACTTACGACCTGCCACCTGTGACGGTCGTCACATGTGGGTAGAAAGTCTATAAAACATCCCCAGTGCATGCAAGTGCGAAGCACAGAAGTCTTGGAATGAAAGCAGCGCTGGCGCTGAAGTCCGTGGAGCGTTACTTTGGCTTTAAGTCAGCTATGTCCAACCCGCGGGCCGCAAAGGTTTTGTGCGGCCCAGTTTAGGTTTTCACTAGGTCTTGGTAAGACCCGGCTGAGAGTCAACCTCTCGACCTAGCAGCAGCGAAGCGGACGCACTTACCACTAGTCAAGAAATAAAGTGTTCATAGCAAACTGCCTATCACCATGCCGCGAACAAAAAGAGCGCTCCACAGAAACGTCGCATCAAGTCGAGATAAAAAGAAGAGAAGAAAACTCTTCCAGAGGCGTAACTTCCACGTGGCACAACAATAGCGAGGCATGTGGACATTCCAGAACGTACTTACACGACTAAAAGTGTTACCATTTTTATCGTGGGTAAAAACAATGAAGTATGTTCTGGAACGTACGTGCGCGTTCTGCGGAAAAATACCAAGTACGTTCCAGAACGTACATTGGCGCCGAAAGTATGAACATAAAATGGGTGTCACCGACTGTACATGGAGAAAGACAGCATTACCCCTCCAGCTGGCTACGTAGTTGTACGCATTTTGGATAAATATATCGATTAAATTCAGTAGGCTGCAAGATTAAATTTTGTGCTCCATATTGGTCACAAACTGCTGATCGCCAGTATCTATGAAGTGAACTATTCGACCATTTCAAAAATATCTTGTCAACAATTGATGAATAATCTTCAGGCTACTCAACGTTTTACGCAAATACTATTAGGTGCCGATCATTTCTTTCTGTCCAGAAGACTTTTGCATTCATTCTCAGCAAGGAATTCCGTAGAACAAACTTTTGCATTGGCTGTAGAACCTCGTGATTGCTGTCTGCAAACAAAAAATTAGATAAATATGAATTAGATTTAATGCAGCCTAACTGGTTTAAATGTTCTGGTAAAACGGTTTACTTGTTATTTCAGATATTGTGAACTATCAACAGCATTTTTGCTAGATGAAACTCGCATTCAAAAATGAAAACATCAGATATTATACTTGCTGCTAATCGTATATCATTGTTTTCAATTGCTTGTGTCAATTTTTTCCTTCTAATGTCAGTTGATGTGGCAGTACTTTAGTCCTTCATCGATGTTTTTGAAGGTCGAAGTACACTGCATATGATTGGACATATGAAGCTTCTGAGACCACTACTCAACTACAGTACTGATGGCAGCAATACAGCGCTTGTTCTCATTTGCGTAAAAACATTTGTGTTGCGGCAGATTTGGCATCCCGCAACGTAAACAACGAATTCGGAAGGGAGCCTGAAAGACCGAAAAAACACGATTCAAGCTGTAACATGGCAGTAGCAAACAATGACATAACTGCCCTACGACATTGGTTTGGTAATGACTCTCCTGAATCTGATCCTCTGGACCTAGAAGTACAGCATATCTTCCACCGTAAAGATGATGACAAAGCACAGTTCAAAACAGAAACATCGACGACACCCAATGAACCAACAAACAATCAACGACTGAAGCCTCATCGTCATCCGTTTGAACATTCAGACATGGCGCGAAATCTGCACAAAGCTTCATCTCCAAAAATTCGCCATAAGCCGTCGAACATTCAAATTATAAGGAGCAGTCACCGCTCGATGATTGGAAACCAAGTTAACGAACGCTGCTTGCGATACCTGGAAGAACTGTGTGAGCGTGTACGCGTATCTTTTCCATAAACTCAATGCGAATCTTTCTTATAAGACACGTACTAAAAGCGATGCATCCGACGAATTTCTTCAGGTTGGGTGCGGCGGAGATCATGTTTCCACTGGCATTCGGATAGTCTTCAATTTCGGATAGCGCTGTCAGTGGGGTCGGATTCACATGGCGTAAATTGTGACCGAGTTCCCGACTTACAGCAAAAACGTAGCAATGGAACGGCTTTCTGGTGTCTTCGTGTGTGGAATTTGGATGCAGCGGAGACCGCTTTGCCAGCTGGGATTCGGAGAGTCTTCCATTGCAACACGCTTTCAGTAGGGTCGGATTCACCTGGTATAAACTGTAGCCGAGTTCAGGCCCGCAACCAGGTTCTAAGGTTTGGGAGCAAAATACATTTTTCGAGAGAAAGGTTTTGTTTTTGTTATATGTTCAAAACAAATTTTTCTGGGCACAACAAAATTTTGGGGCACAAAAAATTGGTGGGGAACTGCCCCGAATGCCTCCCCGTGGCTACGGGCCTGGCTGAGTTCCTTACNTACAGCAAAACCGTGGCAGTGGAACGACTCTCTGATTCTTCCGCCGATGTNCGCAAAACTGGCTACATCGGAATATAGAAATGCTGAACGTAATAGCAGAAACTTCGATGTGTCTTTTGATCTCGAAAGAGCAAAGTCATATCGAGTTACTCATTAATGCNGATATCTTNCCGATAAAGGGCCACGCACGCTGAAGAGCAACAAAGCATTAATGGACGACGAACTGGTCGACGATGGACCAGGATCGTNTACGNATGAAAATAATTCGTTCCAGAATTTCAGGAAAATGTGATGAAAAACCACACCATATTTGTAACACGATTTTTCAACAATGATTTTTTCAAATGTTTTTTGTTGTTTGTCCTAGTCTAACTTGCAGATGCAAGTCCACACTTTCACATTTTTGTAATGCAATTTGCTATGTAACTTGTTTTTGCTATTTTGTTTATTCCGAAATTTCCAATACTGGCAAACAAGGACCAGAACTAATCATTGACTTATTTGTAATGGAGTTGGAGTCAGAAATTTTGGAAACGTCGGAGCTGGGAGCTTTTGTCGAACCCCGTTTTTGCCCAATATAACAGAAAGTAAAAATGGGTTACTGAAATGAAATCAACCAACAGTTTATATTTAATTATACACTANTCCCACGCTTTTAGTCATGTTTCAGATGACCTTCGTCGAACCCCTGAAACGGCTCCGCCGAACCCTAGGGGTTTGATNGAACCCAGGTTGAGAACCACTGCGCTAATGTAATCTTTTTGTCAATATTTGCAGTAAAATCCAATAATAAAAATTCTAATTACCTTTTCAACTCTAAAACTCGAGTGACGGATGGCCATTCAACTCGTTTTCTTTTAGGTGTGGAGTTTGAGTGGCACGGTGTCATTATGACCGCGCTGTTCATCAACACCGGTCCACCCAGTGCTTTAAAGATTTTATCAACCCGTTCCACTTGACGTACATTGCCTGAAAAGTTACACAGAATTAAATAAGCCCCATTGATCTTTTGGTAGAAACGTGACTTAACTGAACGTAAAGAACGAATGATCGACCACAAAGTTTCCTTGATATAATTTTAAAGTTAAAGCACACAGGTAACTTTGGTGTATATGATTGACCACTACATGCATTTGCTTAGCTTTGTAATTTGAATTTTAGTGTTTTTTTGTGTAAAATTGGTTCAGCTATTCATATTGAATGAAACACGCCAGTTTCATTTTGTGTTTAAGGCCAGTTTCCAAATTAAGTAGATAAAGATTAACGCAAAATGTTATCTGCATACAATGGCGTACGAGGTGGGGGGCGGAGGGGGCGGCCTCCCCCCGGCTTGAAAAAATTCAATGCANACTCTGTTTTCAGGGCAAGCGCAAGTTGCTCAAAAATCCTGAANGATAACAAATATTTAAATGTAGTGAAAAATTTTAGGGCAAGCCCTGTTGTTCAGGGCAAGCACAAGTTGTTCAAAATTCTGAATAATAAAAAATATATATTCAACACAGTGAATTCAGGGCACACTCTGTTTTTCAGGGCAAGCGCAAGTTGCTCAAAAATCCTGAATGTAAAAAGTATACAGGGAAAATTTTCAGGGCAAACTCTGTTTTCAGGGAAAGCGCAGAGTTGCTCAAAAATCCTGAAAGATGAAAAATATTTCAACGAAGTGAAAAATTTTAGGGCAAACTCTGTTTTTCAGGGCAAGCGCAAGTTGTTCAAAATTCTGAATAATAACAAATATATATTCGATGCAGTGAATTCAGGGCACACTCTGTTTTTCAGGGCAAGCGCAGAGTTGCTCAAAAATCCTGAATGTAAAAAGTATATTTAATACAATGAAAATTTCAGGGCAAGCGCAAGTTGCTCAAAAATCCTGAAAGATAAAAAATATTTCAATGCAGTGAAAATTTTAGGGCAAACTCTGTTTTTCAGGGCAAGTGCAAGTTGCTGAAAAATCCTGAATGTAAAAAAGTATATTTCGTACAGTGAAAAATTTCAGGGCAAACTCTGTTTTTCAGGGCAAGCGCAAGTTGCTCAAAAATCCTGAACAGTGAAAATATTTTCAATACAGTGTATTCAGTGTACATTCACTTGGGGGTGATCCGCGTAATTTGGGCTAGTGTGTATTCTGAACCAAAGTCGTGACTGGTTATAATGACTTTGATCTGGACCAAGCTCTCGTTTCTTATGCCAGGTTTTTCAACCCTTCTGTTATCTGTTGCAGCATTGATCTTTATTATCAAATTTTTGCTGACTGTCGAGGTAGGGAAATTTTGAAGTTTTTTTCGTGAATGTAGTGTGTAATTTAGACCAACCCTGGTGGCGGTTTGTGTAATATGGACCAGTGTTACAAATGACAATACTTGTATCAAGTACAGTACTTCGAAAGTGTTTTATAGGCTACATTTATAGGAACATCGTACAGTACTGTGCACGGTACAATCACAGTATACGAATACGAAACAATACGTATAGGCACACTGGCACATGCATTTTGAGTGCGGTTTCGTTTCCCGAGGTGCAATCTCTAATAGAAGCCAGACGTGCAGATTGCTAGGCCCCTTTGAGTGCGCCGTGCGCGTGCCAGGCTCAAGCGCCCAGCAACGATAACACAGGCATGTGCAGGGAGTCAGACTTCGATCCGGAACCGTCGCTTTTATTCTTTGCGTTGCGCCATTGAAGTGGCCCAGATATTTGCATCAATAAAGGCAATTACCGTAAAGTTTCTTGTCTGGGAGAACACAACATGCAAGGAACTTCACCCCCTTGAGTTAACAAGCAAAGTAACTACAGAATTTGTCTATAACGGCACCTCTAGGGGATTACACAAAGAACATTATTGCCGAATTGACGTTACTAGCGCATCGAAATCCATATAAAAGATGCCATCGGGACAGAACAAAATGTAACGTTATATAGGCGAATTGACGTTACAGAGAAGCCGTTATTGGCGAATTTAATTGTATAAAACAGATTTACAAGAGGTTTCAGGCTTCATTCGGAATAAACTACAAAAATTAATTTCAGGGCAAATGTTTTCCGCACCCCCAGTAAAATGCCTTCCCGTACGCCTATGTCTGCATACAAGCAGCAGCATAGTCAACCAAATTCGTAACTCACGCATATGAAAACTATGTGCTTACTTTTAGTTGAGGCTCTGCTTTTAGGGCACAGGCAGCTGTTCCCTCCTAGTGGTATTTCTGGTGCCATTGTCGGGTGATGCACTGTTATGTTGTGCTGGACGGTCCATGGCATGGAAGTTTTTTGAGCATCTTTCGAGCGTTTAGTGTTTGCACTCAAACCGTTTGTAGCAGTTTCTGACTGTTTTTTAACTGCACGAATAAATTCTTCGTATTCGATAATCCCGGTGCCACCTTGATCAGTAAATCTAGTAGAAAGTCGTTAAATAACAATTGTATGTTTTTGTATTGCCTCTAGTTTGTTATAAGCCAAGGCATTTGAAGAGTATTGATTGAAAGCTCAGATTAAATGCAGCTGTTCAGAGTGCAACACTATTTCGATAACAGGCAAAGAAGCAAAGACGAAAGAAGCAAATACAAATTGATAAAATCAATCAACTAAAAGCCAAACGCAAGTAAGAAACGGTTTCTTAAAGAAGATGTTTCAAGGGTCACTAGCATGCTTCTTTTACCACCAACGCACTTTGCATTTTTCTCATTCGTAAAAGANGTACTCCAGCATGCAAACTAACATAGGTTTCACCACGGTCTCAAAAACGTGGGCGGACAAAATATTTTTCTGAAAGGTAGCAAATAAGCAAAGCATGAGATATGCTTTATATATTGCCTATGATCACCGCTGGCAATTTCGCCCATCGCTGGAGGTACGCAACAAGGGTAGACTTTTCAGGTAGTTCAAGTTCCGGGTTCAATAATAACTTGGTAGTCTGTACCCCTAATAAGACTTGTAGAGCTAAGCTTTGCTGCGTAAAGCTACGAAAACTCATTACTTACAGGGACGCGCGGAAACATCCCGTGGTTAAAGGGTGATAGCATTTGCTTTCCCTTGTTACATTTTAATTTTATTGATAAACGACGAAAGATTCACTAATTGATTAGCACCAAACAAATGCGAAAAAACAGTTATATCCATGAAATTCGGCTGCATTTCTAACGAAACAATAAAGAAGTGGGCGTAAGCAACACATATGAGCAATGGAGCGAGAATAACACTTGGACAATTCTACCAGAGAATACGCAGCAATTATTTAGCTCTAGCATACCTGAGCACAAGCCTACATTTTACACTACCTGAAGCTTCTTTCTATAGTCAGTTCTAAGACTCACTTGGTCATGTCATGAATTTCTTTGAGAGTCATGCTCTGCCCGTGCGTGGTTAACAAACTGATGAGGTCTGGGACTCGAACAACTCCTTCATTTTTATGGTCCAAGCAGCGAAAGGCTTCTCTACAGGAAAGGCATGGAAATGTTCTTCCGTTTTCAATAAAGGCATGCAATTGACTGAACACGAAACACCAACTGGGCCTACCTCAATTCACCACACTCTCCTTTTGTTTCCTTCAAGTGTTCTATAATCATGCAAAATTCTCCAAAATCAATCGTTTTGTCACCATCAACATTCATCATTTCAGTCAGTTCTTCCACTTCCTCTGTTGCAGGATTGTACCCAAGTGCACGCAATGCTACGTCAAGATCACTGCAAATATCAGAAGAAAAACGCAAGGGTTCGATGGATACTAAATTCTGACTCAAATTGAGTGGCACTATATATGAAAATATTTTTCCCAACACCTAAGATTGTGCAGAGGAGGGCGAACGGGGCGATGTACCCGGGCAACCAAGGCAGAAGGGCATCCAGATCCAGGGAGTGAAATTACAAAAATTACGTTTCGTTAAAATGTTGTAATTAGATGCTTCCTGGTATTGTACCGCTACTAAAACATACTGCGTATATCTGATGGGAACTTCCCTGAAGGTGGGGAGGCAAATGTATGTCAAGTCACCCGAAAGAGAGATGAAGCACTACCATCGTTTTCTTTATACAGGGCCAAATCCGGCCCGCGACCTATTTCATCTGGGCGCAAAGACATCTTGTCAATAATGAAACAATAATGTAATTACGAAGAATTGGTGATTTGGTAGAATGTAACACTTTCCGAAACAATCACATTACGTAAGATGTCAGGCCCTCGAACTGTTGTGTAATACCTTAAGTGACCCTCTGGCGAAACCATTTGGAGACCCTGTCTTGAGGCCTTACACCGGCCTATTTCTTTTATCCCCTTTGTCGGCTGGCCAATTCTTGCTAGCCTATTGTTAATCTACGACTTGTAGTATTCAAAATATCTCTCAATTCTTTTCAAAGCAGTGTTTTTCAACCTTTTTTGTCCCGCGACCCATTGTAGCAATCCACTATAACCCAAAGACCCCCATCTAAAACTCGAATAAAGCAAATGCAGTGCAACAGTGTATATACAATATCTACTCACGACCCCCTCAAAAATTGTTCACAACCCCTCTGGAGGTAAGATCCCCAAGTTGAAAACCACTGCTCTCAGGGACGGATTTAGGGAGCGCCAGGCCCTAGGCCATCTTAGTTTTTGGGGCCGCACGCAGGTGTGACCTGTTTGGTCGCTTGTTTTAAAAGCGTGAAAGTATGTTCCTTTTGCGTGTAATGCCCCCTCAAAATTTTATCTTTTGTCGTGCCGACTTTAGTTCTACGATTGCCTTAGATCTTCAGCAGAAATTAAAGCACTTCCTACATTCTTCTCAACAACAAACGACAATGCGATTTTTTCTTGGAATTTCTAGCATTTTCGTGTAGTTGAGAAGTTCTCTTCGTTAAATTTCTGTGATTTCTAGCATTTTCTGTAGGTTTAATTTTTCGGATATATACGTTTTCATGCGGGATGGTGTTGTTGCCATCAAAAATATCGTCTAGTTGTCGATCTACTTAGCTGTACATGAACTGCTTTCCTATAGTAACCATATATTTTATGGACCAAAAAAGCACAATCCATTCAGTGGACACAGGATTTATTTACAGCATGCCGTTTTAAGTTGCCATTTCCCACGCAACACAAAATATAGTGTTTTAAACCTCTACGCTGTAGCGTGATGGTAAACCTTGATGGTAAGACAATTTTTGCACAACAAAGTATTTTCGCAACACCCTCAGCTAATCGTATGAAGTAAGCCCGATGCAGACACGTATTTCCAAGTAAAATTCACGAGAAACTGTTTTAGCTGATTTAACTAACATCTACAGTATATCTAGAGCTTCAACAAGCAAGCTCTGTATACTGGTAATTTAATTGTAAACAACTGAACGTGGGATCCGCATCAAAAACGCTACAAATTTTTCTACTAAAGCTCATATATTTCAGAAACAATGTAATTAACAAATTGCTTACTGCTAGAGACGACTGTGCTGCAATGACTAGGGCTCTAGTATTTCAGAAATTACTAATTGATTTACTGCTAGTCTGCTACAACAACTTTAACAACTGAATCTTACCAATGATAAATAAATTAATGACATTTTGCAAAGCTTCAAAACTCTACCTTTGCTATAAAGCACTATACAGAACAACAACGTATTCTGTAGAACAGGGGCGTAACCAAGGGGACACGTGGGCCACTGTAACAAATTGGCGTCAGTTTGTGAATATTTCTTTAAATTCATGAGCAAAGCGAGGCGTCCGTGTTTTTGATCAGTGATCACACCAATCAAAACGTCTGGCTACACCACTGCTCTGAGTCTTTCTGTAATGCACATTTGAAACCGTTACCACAGGTAGCCATCACTAGCACAAGCAATTATATCCATGAGGAAGAGGGCAAATATATAATTATCTGCATCAACTGATACCAAATGTTTGCCACAAACATATCTAACAGCTCACAGTCTATCACAATTTTTTTCGTGACTTCAGGCAACTGAAGTTGTCAATAAGTTTTTCGCAATTTAGGATGGCAGTAACATCAGATTCTAACGAAAGAGCGCCAGACACTGCAGACCTCCGAAGAAGTATTGTTATTCTTATATTGCGTCACAAGCAATATTATCGTGTTGTTACTGTACTGATAGGGTCTTGACCAGTGGTTCCCAACCGGGGGTCCACAGAAAGATTTTTGGGGGTCCATGGCCTGTATATGCATAAGATGAAAGCAAAATAGCAAAATGCCAAACTACGTGCTGTGGTGGTCTTGCTTGCAAACGACAAACATGAGAGAAACTCTAGAAGTAGAATCCAGGCCATAAAGCGACACAAGATCTCGCCTATATGAACTAACATGTTTATGCACTTTAACAAAGGTATGCAAGTTCTCATTAAATCAAATTCAATGGGAATTTCGATACTGTTTGTTCTTGAGTAGCTTATCTATACAAGAATAGGTTTGTGACAGAGTGCATCTTACATTATGCTATAACCCAAACCTGTGGGTTCTCTTTCCTGTCACGTTTTGGGGGGCGTAGTTGTTTTTCCAATTTGATCTTATTGCTAGCATGCTAGGATATATCTTTCACTCACCTACTAACTCCATCAGAGAGAGGAAAAGGCTTAAATACGAAGGCGTGCTTACCTACAAAAGAACTGCCACAATTATATAAAAGCTAAGAAACTACACGCACGTTGCTAGCAAGACTGAAAAGCTATTGGAAGGTGTGTGAAGGCCTTGCAAGCACTGTGCACTTTGTGGTTACCATGGAAAACACAGAAAATCAACCGTCACGTGTGTTTCACCAATAATGACAAAACGCAAAACCTTCCCACTAAAGCAAAACCTGACAGGTGGAAATTATGGTGTTTATGTAGCGACTTGTAACGTTGTAAGATATACTATCAACAATATGTTAGCCAAAGAGTAAACATATTTTCCGGTTGCCAACCCAACGAAAGTAATCCTGCTCTTTCTTACACACTTTGTCAACGCTCTATTTTGAGTAATAGCGGCGAAAGTCAAGGTGGGTTGTTGCGTTGCTCGACTAGTGGCTTCAGACAGTTTTCCAGTTTCAGCGAAAATTTATATTCAGAAACGACGTATTTTCCAGTGTTAAATGGCTGCAGCTTATGTTTGGATTTACTGATTTAAATTTTATTCTTGAATTTGTTTGAATTCTCTGCTCTTGTTTCAGCCTTTCAATTTTTACCCGGAAGTATTGCTTGCAGTTTTAAGGGCTGACTGTGTGTAGGGTTACATTTACATGAAATCGATTTCTTATAAAAAAAAATTGCAGATAGATTCACTTCTGTCGCTTTTGTGGAGACTAGTTACTTGAATACAGTTACGTTCAAGTTTGAATCATGGCAAAGTGAAAAAATCAGAGCCAGTGACGTAGCCACCCCAAATTTTTGGAGGTGCCGTATATTTTGACATTAAGCGAGGAACAGTATTTGGTTTGATACAACACCTCTCAAAGCACAAAATGAAAATGTATGCCAGAAACTTGCAAGGAGACCATGTCTCCCTGGCTACGCCTATGAGCAGAACCCAGTCGGCTGATTCATCGAAAGCCTGGAGCAATTTAACAAGCCTTGAGCTTTTAATTCGTACGTGATAAGCTTCATGAAACATTCATGATTTTGACCTGCAAATCAAATGATTGATGAACTTTTCTTGAAGAGACCACTTGCACGTAGCAACCCTCGCTCAGGTCCATGAGTGAACACTAACACTGTTGGAATCAAAGGCCAAAATGGCAAAAATTTGTCCCATCATTACCGAGTTTTACTGAAACATTTTAGGAAACCCAGGCGAGTTTTTCAACAACTCAGCAATTGCTGAGCAATTGACAAGCTCATTTCACCTGAAAAACAAATTTGTGGGATTTTGAATAAACTTTTTTTTGTGAAAAACAAAAATAATATTCCCAAAAAAGTACTCAGAGCAAAGAACCCAAAAAGGCAGGAAAAATAAAGAAATATTGGCGGTCGGTTGAAAATCAAAATCATGCTTTGCTCGAGCTTGCGGTTCTACATGCAACAAAAAGTAAATTAAGTTGATACATGAAAATGTTATTTTCAAGTATACTTTTGCACTTTTTAGCCACATAAAGGTCATCAAAGCCAAAATGTCCACATAGTTTAACTCGCAAACAAGTTAAAATGCTGCGGTTGCCTACACTAGTGCTATTACATGCGCAATTGTTATACGTGATGTACCCGTGCCTAGTGGTCATATATTCTTTTGTTACTCGACTGGTATCCATAAGCCATAAGATGCGCACATATTCCTTTTGTTGCACGACAGTTACCAAAGGCCAAACTGCGCAAATTCTTTTGTTACACGTCACGAAAGCAGGGCCAGATTGGGCATTTACTCTCCGTAACTCGAAAAATACAAAACTTATGCAGATTTCGATATGCCTGCTTGACAGAGCACAAAAAATTGCAGCTACTGAAAGAATCAGCTGCAAACGTTAATTCTAAGTAATGATAAAATTAAATTAAAGAACTACTTTCGGCCAATTAAGCCACATGTCCTTGAACAGGGTTTGAACTGGCTTTGTTAAGGGGGTCCACAGCTTTCAGCCAAATCGTCAAAAGGGTCCACGACACTAAAAACGTTGGGAGCCACTGGTCTTGACGTTTGCATTTTCGCTCGTTTCAAAGTAACTTGTGAAGTTGCTATGCGCAATATCGCCTCTACGCAATATCGCAAATATCAAGTTAGTGATGAATTTTAAGTTATTAATGAGTCGTCAAAGGAAGGAGTTGCGCGGGGTCCCTGAAAGCGCGGGGCCCTAGGCCATGACCTATTTGGACTATGCGTAAATCCGTCACTGACTGCTCTAGAGCATGGGTTCTTACACCGGGGATGTGAAAGGTTCGCAAGAGGGGTGCAAGTACGACAGGGGCGTATTGTTGAAAAGTATTAAATGCATTGCTTTCATCATTCGTAAATTTATTATCATTTCACTATAAACGCCATAATCAAAACAAAGCGGACGGTACAGTGAATAAACACTGAGACTTCTTGACCTTGCTTGTTCAAGGTTGGATTTATGAGTATAGAACGCTTCATGTTACGATGGTGTCTTGTCTGTTTGGTTTCATTTCTAGTGGAAATGCAAACTGTGTCACAGGGCTATATCAAGCGTGACGATTTGGCGATATATTTTTCGCTTTTAACATTGTTGTAAAAATGATCAAAATAATTCAGTATAAATTTTTCAGAAAGAACATCGTTCGGCGCTGTTATAACACTTTCGAAGCCAAGTACCACACGTTTCAAAATATACTATGTTTTTTTGAGCAGAGAACCCGCGTACTTTCTGAAACGTACTTCACTTTTTTCTCGCCGAACGTGCCATACAAAAGTATGTGCCCTTGCACGTGCAGTACGTTGTACAACGTTCACGTGCCTTGCTATTGTTTTGCAACGTGGTACGAGACTCGTACAGCTTTTTTCTCTTCTTTATTTTCCCTTATGGCTAAGTTTTCGTGGCGTAATCCTTTTGCACGTGGCAAAGGTCTGGGCAGGTAGTTTTGCTGTGCATGTATTTGTCATATTCCTCAACACTAGAATTTGATAGGGGGAATGCAATCAAGTATTAGTCCCGGTCATCGCCAGACCTCTGCACGCCCCTGCCAACATCATATGGACCGCTCGTAAAAATGGAGTTGCAGGCTATCTTGGCAAGCGCTGAGGCAGGTAGAGAGTGAGGAGCAAAAGGCATGTATCAAAAGAATTGGTTGAATTGTCAATGAACTCTAAAATCTTAGAGCTACTTTTCGATCTTGAAAATGCCAATGTAATGACAGAATTAATATTTTTGGTTATAACTCACGATTTCTTTGCGGTGAGGAGCCAACGAAAACATTTTTAAATGTTTTTTTAATATACTTTCTGACGAATAAACGCACCTTTGCATTTGAAAGTGATGAGAACTATGCGTTACCCTTTTTTTGTTAATTTTTGTCAAATTTTAGTAGTTTTCTACCATTTGGTAGTACGATGGCTAGCATGCATTTTCAAACCATTTTTGGGTTGGAAAACTGAAAACTTGTAGGTAGTCCAAATAACCAAATAACACAAAATAATTCAATCGATTTGTTGGGGTGAAACTTTTTTTCCACGGAGACCCAAATGAACTATTTATTTGATTCAGTATCAACGTTTTGGTCATAACTCACGTACCGCTTGGTCTAGACTCTAGACTAGAGAGACAACGAACAATATCTTTGAAAGTTGATTTAGACATCTTTCTGACAAAATAAAATGAAAATGAAACACCTTTAACTTAAATTTTTTTATAAAAAGAAGGTTTTCAAACTTGACAGGAAGGCCTAGATACATTTATAAACGTTTTTTGGAAATTTTCTGATAAATTCTGCTTGTGGAATGGCAGTAATAGTGTCTAAGACGAAAAACGAAAACATACCTCTAATTTTTGGATCTTTAGCCCCTGAATGCAAAAATACAAAGGTAGTACCAGCATTTTTTACAAAGATGACTGTGTGTGTATTGTATAATATTTCTTGTGAAGAATCAATTTTTCCAACTTCCATATTTTTAGTTGCACAGCTCTTTGAAACGAGGTCACTAGTATCGCTACCTTTCTCAAAAGGAGAAAAAACGGGGTTTCCCCTACTTTGTTGTAAAACCTGCGGGTAGTGAGTTATAACAAAAATTTCGTGCGTTATGTTGTTATTTTTTGAGCACCTCTCGCATCAAAGGGGTAAACAGAAATACTGGGTGCGCCATAAGTCCCTACTGTTGTGATGGGAAAGCCCGAGCGCTATGCGCGCAAAGCTTCACACAGTGGCAGCAAGCAACAATAAGAGATCACCAGACGAGATCACTCTTCGCTTCCGTTAATCATCACTTTCAACCGTTCACCTTCAGTATCAGCAGGGATCACACGTCATGATCACTCTATTATTTCTTGTTCGCGCCACGTGTGTGCTATTCTTAGCGCACATTCCGTTCGTGTTGAATTGCACATGCAACGTCCCGCTGACCGAGAGGTTACAACAGTACTCATTCACATTAGGTTTATTTTCCATATATTGGTCTCCAGCTTATGATGCCCTGAGTGTTCGGGATTATCCACTTTCGTCACCGGGTGACGTACCTGTAAGTTACGGGCGTTTGCACAAGGCATCCTAGAGAGACATTTTTTCTAGGTTTCCTAGGAGGCGTTGGTTGACGTAACAGAAACCATATAACGTAACAATACGTCACAGACTTCTATTGGATACAGGCTGTAATCTTTTATCTTGAAAGTTCGTACATTTATGTACGAAAACTATGAAGAGAAATAGCAGATTTAACAATTAAAGCACTCGTTTGGGCTTCAATTACAACGTATTTTATGAAAGTGGCACAAACATGGTAAATTTTCAAAACCAGCTCAGCACCCAGCCCGGTTCCCGTGGGGAGTCCCCGGTACCGAATGTTTTCGATATTTGTTCTTGCAAGTGGATTGGTCGTGGTTCTGTGACATCCCCAGGGCCCATGAAATGGCCCGAAAGAAATCCTGATTAAACAACACGCTACAACTCTGCCTGGGGATACATAAAGTTTTTTTTCGGAAAGAACAAAATCAAAATAAGTCGCAGAATTTGAAGACATTTTTAGTTGATTTTGCGCGGAGCTTTACAAATATATCAGAACCTCAGATCCATAATCTTATTGTTTTTCACATCGTAGAAGTCGAAAATTTGTCGAATGTCGTCGATTTCTGATTCCAAGATACCGGTCAATCTATTAGTTTCGTATTGCTCTTCCAACTTCCTCCGGCCATGAATAGTTTGCTTGCTGCTTGGTTTGTAACCAACTTTTCCGAAGGCGGTCCTATTCTGCCGAGGTTGATAATCACCGCTGAAAAAAATTAAACTTAAATAAATTCAAACAGAAACCAAATTGTTAGCACACATTGGATGGAACTGTGAAATGCAAAAGTAGTAGTCGCTTAGCGGAAATCATTTGTGGTGAGATGTAAGTGTTTATAGAGGCGCAAGGGAAATGTGTTCAAATTACGACATGTTAGTGGCAGACGATAGTTCTTATCGAATTACGAGCGAAATACTATGCAATTGGAAATTAGGTCAGTGCTGTGTGCATTGTTCCCCCTCTAAGAACATTTTACACTGCGCAAATATTTCTTTAGTGCGCATGCAGTTGCGCAGCCATTGACACACAACCAGTAAAGCGTTTCAAGCGTTAAAAGGGCTATTTGGAATGTTGCAAGTGCGCAAGAATGAGATTTCACTGCGCAACTGGTCTGGTGGCACTGCGAAGTTGCGCANCTNAGAGGGAACGTTGACTACGTGTGTAGCAGTCACGCTAGCGGGACCGCTACAGGTGAGCAAAGACGGCCAAAGCAAGAAGGGAAAGACCAAGCAAGCGACACTTATAAGTGACTTCCATGCACATGGAAGTAGGAGCTCTCTTCGGCCGATTCGTCTGGCGCGGAATTAACATCTGTGACGTCACAATCTGTCCATCCACATCAATGATCAATCCCACACTGAAGGTGTACGAACAGAACCGGGCCGCACACGCTTCACGTGATAACTAAATCTTTGCTTGGTATCAAATACGGTCGATTGGGCTTGTCTTTTTATAAATTAATTTTTTAGAACAAGTGGGAGTTTTACTGGTATGAAACTGTTTGGCATACTGAATTTGGTTAAACAGTTGTAAAAATATTTAATTTTTGTCAAACTTGCTCAACCAATCGTTTGATTTAAGAATTAGTCCATGTGTGCATTTAAACCAGTCACTCGGTTGAGCACAAGCCAGCTGGTTGGCTAACTTCGATTGCCGGTCTGGTCATACCGGAGACTTTAAAAACAACACTTGTTGCTTGTGTGATGAGCGCAAACGAAAGCTCCACACGCGGTGTGTTATTGGCTTGTACCCAGAGAGCAGTTGCGTGGCCCGTGGCGCAGATTAAGCGGAGGTGAACTCCAGCAGACCACTCGTGACGCTTCAAATAATGTACAAAAGCGAGTATAAGGAAACTTTCTTTTGTGTGTGCATTTTTTACTTTATACCACAGACTTCTTCCTTAGTTTCACTATATTTGTGAGGTTACAAAAGCTATAAAACTTTGTCTAAAGCCTTCCATTTGTCTTGCACTCATCAAAGATTTGATAAGCAAGAGCAATTAAGCATGTGCAATTTTGGCCAACAGTGATCAGGCAAACCGGTGATTCTCGTTGCTCATGGACAACATGACAATCGAAAACTTTCGCAGTAAAGAAAACACTTTGTAGTAGAACGAATACTTCAAGTTTGAAATCCTTGACCGTTTTATTTCAATTATTCAAATGAAACTTAAGCTGGGCACAAAGCCAGGAAAGTGAAATCATCGAGTTTCATTCTTCCTTTTTCTACGAAATGGCAAATAACAGCTTTTTATGCAACCCCGTTTATGCTGAAGCATACGGAGCGAACAGTACCAACTGCCCAATATAACCAGGTTCATCTGTTGCTCATTGTTTTCGTTTTCCAAGACCATGAAAAGATGAAAATCTGCCAATCAACTAATATCCAATCATACATTTATACGGTTGCCACAACTTAGTGGGCTTTTACAATCTTTAACGGGTATAACATTACCGTTCCGCTTCCGTAGGTCAGTTATGGTTTGAAGTGATTGTTCAAAATCTCGTGCTAAAGTTCTAGAATGAAACAGTATTTCTCTTCTTTGCGTTCAAAATATCTGATGCAGAACTCTGGAACAATTTCATTTCAATCTCATACACAATTTTGCATCAATGCACAGCAAGCCGTCTAAGTTTTAGAAATAGCGCTCTTCATTGTTTGCGTCTCCGAAAGTCAACCCTAGCGCTGTTGCTTGTGAGCTCACGCAAATTGTAAATGTTTGCATAAATATTTAATCTACAATAAGTATGTAATGCTGGTCCAGATCCACATCGTATGTCTGAATGGCGGGATCGTGTTCAGGAATCAACTGCGAAGGGCAAGTCATTCTGAGAGTGATGATGCGTGTTTTCACAAGTCATATAGCAGCCAGCGGAGACTATCGAAATTTCAACATTTGAATTTTGAACTTAGCAGGTGTAACATATTATCTGAAAAAACTCAATAACACCAATCCGTTATTTTCACATGCAAAAGTCACTTTTGAAACAAGCGAAAACTGAATACACAATTTTTCCTTAAAATGAGGACCTATATCGGCGTTACCTTTGTGGCCAAGATACTTTGTCTTACCTCGTGTGCGTGTGGATAAACATGTTGACAATTCCGGTTGTCTCTCAGACTTAGCTTTATCTTATCACGGTTTCTAAGCTACATAAGAATGAAGTTCTGTTTAACGGTCGAAACAGAGGTATGAAGGTTGAATGGTTTACATATTAACGTACTCAGAAGACATTGGGTCATGCCCACCTCAAGTCCAGTCATTTTTTGTTCGGAAGCGATTTTTAGTCGTCCTGTAGGACACTGAGCACAAAAATTGCTCATCTTTTTGCATCAATGATTTACGCCTAAGTGGATAATTGGAAAGTTAGCTAAATGTGGCGATACTATTGCGCATATAAGACCATCTTGCATCCATTTTAGACTTTGTCGTCTTGTTACCTTCGCTTGCTGTAAATCAGGGGTTCCAACCTTTCTCTGGCCATGTACACTTTCAACATTTCGACAGATGAGCATAGTACCCCTAAAATATCTCAGGACAAAAAAACTGAGTAAAATAACAAAAATCCACTGAACGTTTAATAGAACTTCTAGATTTTCAGAACTAGGTGCTAACCATTTTTATGTCTCAAAGTTAATTTGTTGCGGTTGTGCAATAAATGCACCCCTTGAGATAGGCAATTGTACACCTAGGGATACATGTGCCCCAGGGTGGGTACCCCTGCTGTAAATATATCTTGGTTTACAAAAAAGCAAATTTGCAAAGAAGACATGTGGTGTTGTTGCATTGTATCAGATCTATTTTCTTGCTCTCATGTACTATTTCGAAAACCTTCAAAAGTAAGGAGTTGGTCTGGTCGAGGTAGAGGGGCTTGAGAAATTTATAGCGCTATACTGGTGAATGAAATAAAGACGAAACGATTATAAGGCATGCTTCACAACCTCTACAATAGGTCACTTTGAATAAATAATTCAGTCAAATTTGCTTCAAATTGTGATAGACTGCCTGAATAAATAATGACCATTTTATTTTGTTTTTCGTAGCGCTGGTTCGGGTTGAGGACGACGTCTCATTGCTGTGTGGTCTATACTATTACGGCTACAAGTATTGAAGTAAATTGTTTTTGACATCATCCCAGGTTCGTGGTAGTTCGGGCCCAGCTTGAAAACTTAGCAGGTGCAAACACGGTTGCGGAGGGAGTCGGAGGTGTTTGGGTGGAGTCGGATTCCTAAGAACACTAGGAAGCGGAGTCGGATTTTTTTATCCGACCCCGACAGTCCAACTGAATAATTTTTTACATCGAACTCTTAAGTTAAGAGTCCTAACTAGTGCCTGTTGAAAGTTTCAACATTTCAACTTGAAATGGTACAACTACTTTTTTGAAACTTTTATTGAAACAAAAGAATTCTTGATATGTACCACGATTTCCACTAATTGCTAGTTGCTACAAAATTGTTGACAGCCAAACTTCATTCACGTTATGTTAAGGAGTCGTAGTCGGAAATTTTGGAAGCTATAAGGAGTCGGACATTTTACCTCCGACTCCGCAATCCTGGGTGCAAAGCTTTTTAAAAGTGCACAATGTTAAGAAATAGATCATCGTACATCATCATTTAAAGTAGATTCACTACCGAAAATCATTTTTAACGCCACGTCCTGCATTTTCTCATTCGTTCATTCATCTCATTAAAACACATTATCTGGCCAAAGATGTTATTCAAAATTATGCCGCTATTCAATGCAATTTTTATGTGTCTTCACTTTTCAGACAACGAATTTCGACATCGATTTTCTGCTCATTGGGAACAGTTGAAAATTAATGAAATATCAGAGAAGACGGTGACCGGGAATATTGACAACCATCATCAAAAAGTACTGTGGTGTTTAACATAGGTGTAGGAGCAGGCAATTTTGAGCGGTGCGAAGGATATTTTGCCCAAGTTTCCTCAAGTTTGCCCGAAAAACGTTCATGCGACAAATGTTCTCCCTACAAATTTTCTGTAGCGTTGGTACACGATAGTCGCCTCTACCAAATTGCCATAGACTTGAAAATAGAAAATTTGATACTTGAAATTTGGTTCTTAATAGCCCAACTGAAAAAGTACGCTTGGGCTGGGCAAGAACATTGTTAGAAGACAGCTGGCTCAGCACTCTTGATCGTCTGCTTCACAGTTTTGAGGTTTTCCATTGACATTTCAGCTGTTGCTGTCAGCAAGGAACCTCAGATCTAGCTGAGGTAGGCCTAAATCTGCTTCCTTCTTTGATGACTTATGTGTGGTATGTATCATATTACTTATATCATTATTATGCCGTGAGTCTCACAACATTGTCTGTTCAACTGCACATACATGCAACAAACAGTATGGAAAAATGTGTTCATCGAAACATTGTAGTCAAAATTAAAAACAAAATTTTTTCTGCACTTTCCTGGGATGGACTCTACTAATATGAAGTACAGTAGGTGCCTATACACGATTTCTTCAGTGTACAATTAGTAAAGCACATGAGTTAAATGCCTTCGTTCGCCAAAACGTTTGAGTCAGTTACTCATCGTCTCTCACCAACTAAAGCACGAAGTTACTAGAAACACTTTTTTCATTTTATATACATTTGATGTGATTTCTGTTGCACAACAAACTAATTTATACACTCAGTAACAAGGAAGTATAATTTTATTAATATTGTTAAAAAATGTCGAGACTTTTGTCCAAATTTTTGATAAATCAAAACTTTTGGGGATGCGCTTCCACCCCCAGCCCCTACACCACTGGTGTTTGACGTCTTGCTCTTGATTGCTGACGATGATCTACGAAGCTACTCAAACTTTCGCCCCGGCAGGCTGACAACACAAAATGTATATGTATGTGCTTATGAGAATCACAGGCTTTAATCATGCAGCAATTCATTTGGCTATGAATGAAACGCTGAAAGCTCAAGATAAACAGTAAAACTGATCTTATAATTTCGATCCGAACTTCAATAAAACCAGAAAAAACGCTGATGATTGCTTGCTTTCCGGATATAACAGCAAATGAATAAAGCTTTTGAAGACTCTTTTCGTGGGCTTTGTTTTGATAGCAAAACTTGATTTTGATGTCGGCTGTACTATCTACCTCTGGCCAAATCGCATTTTTGAAATGGACGACTCAAGTACGCGTTTTAATTTACCAGAAGCTTTGACATCCGCAGAAAAATGACTATAAATTATTCAGCAAAAGACTCATGATGAAGATTAATTTAAACAAAATTGTCGTCGCTTTCAACTTGTGCGGCTCAGTGTGCCCCTGCGGCTTTATGTAGTTTTCAATGACGAAAGCTGATAAAACTTTAGGGTTAAAAAGATTTGAACAAACAACCAATTAAGTCGTAACTTTGTGTAACCATGCTTTTAAACCCATGTAAGGGTGTGACACAGTAATAGTGAAGCTTCCCACGCTTCACACGCTATATGCGGCTTATACTTCAGTAAGCCTGGTTGGAGTTCGAATATTTTAACAAAACTTTAAAAGCTACCTTTCAAGAGGCAGTTGCGATAAACCTCGCGTTGTGCGTACCTTCAACAAATTTTGCATGTTCTTTGTTGCCTGCACGCTTTTTAAGTTTTAATTAAAAAATCATTTCATTGTGTTGTTCAATACGAGGACAGTTAAGGAATGAGACCGAAAAAACGCGGAACGTTGGCAGCAACAACTTTGCTAAAATTTTTGAAACCGGTTACTTCCAATAGTTTTTCTTAAACTCTGAAATATTTCTGAACACAAGCTTTAACAATATCAGTTTTTTAGCAGAAAACTCATCACCCTTTGCTGCCGAAGTTATCAGTATTGAGCTGAACACCTTCTGATTACATTAAAATTGCCACAGTTTTTCGGAAAACTTGAGAGACCCTTGATACTATCCAACAACATATCAGTTGCGAAAAATGTCTTATAAATTGTAACGATAAATAGGATTTCACTGTCAACATGCAACTGAAAACGCTTACCTTGGACTTTTTTCTTTAAGTATGTGGCGCGCGATTCCATTTCTCAGAGTTTCTGCAAAATTTTGTGCCATATATCTGATGTACTTGAGAAGACGCAAGTAACACAAATATAGCCTATGGGTAATTATCCGTCTCCTCAAAAAAATCCTAGTAATTTGCTTTGTAACGGTACGATTTGATGGATAACTTCCGTGATCAAACGTCTCAGGTGTACGACACACTCGACACAGCAACCTACGGAAAAAAACAGCCTGCTTTTTGCCAGTTGCGGACTCAAAAGCAGTTGTTCAACCTTCACAGCTACCACTGCGCAAACCGAATGGTCTGGACAAGAATAATTTTGTAACGCTACCTCCGAGCAGCCAATCCAGCCACGTAGCCTGTGTTGTAAAGCAGTTTAAACTTGTCAAATTGTCAATGCAACGCGGAACATCCGCTGAGCAATCATGCTCTTGCTGTCTATCAACTTCCTTAAGTATACGATTTTTCCTGCACAGCTTAAAAGGTTTTTAGCTAGCACGAAAATCAACCCACATTTCACGTCTACTTGGCACAGCCGGTTTGAAAGAAATTTGAAGCATGGTATTAGTGGCAAGAAAACCCAAAGCGGACTTCGATAAATATTTAATGTTGTGGCTGTGTATAACATCTAACAAATTTTATGGTTTTCCTGCTCAGATCGTGATTCTGTTTTTGAGAAGCTCCTGGCTGCGTTTTGCTTTCACATTGGCCACGGAAGTTTCTTCGTGAGGTCAGCCCTGTTCATAACCCCCAGTCAAAAAATNAAAAATAGCACGTAGTTCATCCCGTTTCTTGCAGCAGTCAGAGAAACGAAGTTTTCCCAGTAGTTTGTTTGCCAAGACTGCTGTAGGCCTGCATGTCTTGTCGATATCTGCGCAACTGTGGGGTGCTGGAGGGGTGTGGCGCCTAAAGGCGCGCTTCGTTAATTACTTGGTTGATAAACTCCAGCTCTACTAGATGTTTTCCGAGAAAATGATTGTCGTTTACTGCCATCTTCTTTCCCGTGTTGGACAACAGACTTGGAGTTATCTCACGTTCTGAAGCAGGGGATCAGCTAGATTTCTGTCGAAATGTCGCGTTGTTGCGTTTGTATTTTACTTCACCAACATCCAGGCAAGGCAAATTGTCAATGGTATAAGAAAGTGTAAAAAGCACCTCGGAATCTTAATGACTCGCATGAATTCTATGTTGTAGAAATCCCACAGCAGTAACTTTTAATCAATTTCCGTCAAATTCTTTTTTCCCCTTTGTTTATGTGACTATGGCATTTCCACAGCAAAGCTTTGCGGAATGTAACAATTGGCTGCAACAAAAAGAATCGTTTTTCGTCGTGAGTGACGCTGTGACAATCAACATCATCGGACGTGGTTTTGCGGCACTTAATAAGCTTTCTTCAAATCTCTGAAAGCGTAATCTAATCACATTTTAAGATTTGAATTGTTCAAGGTTGATTTCATTTGTTTCCTCTCACACCCGAACACAAGATATAGGTTCCGTAGTAATCCACGCAAGGTAGATTGAAAAAGCGACCTTGTGCATTTGCGAAGTTGTGAACAACCTCTGTGCACAAGGCTGACATCTTTCATCGTTGAAATTTTGGTTCGCTGACGCACACAAAATTGTTTGAGTCTTTTATGTTCATTCATAAACGAATATTGAGAACAAATCTTTGTGACCGAGGACAAGAAAACTATGACTCTAAAGACCATTTCAGGCATACACTTTCACGTGGGCATACAAAAGAGCCGTTGGTGATAGAGTTTTCCTTTCAAAATTCGAATATTTTTCTAAGATGATTTGTTACGTCTGATGAACAAGAAACTTAATTTTTTAGAAAGTTTGTTAAAAAATATTCCGGAAATTTTAAACTGAACATTTCCGCAAGAAAGACAATAAGTTTAAAAATTCAGTTTGGGGGTAAAAATAAGTTTACGGGAACAGTAAAATATCCAGCATAATTTAGCACACATATAAAGTTGAGACTTAAATGTAATAAAAGTTTACTGGAATTTTTGTTATATCTTTTTTTTGCCCACAGTGCTTTAATCAGGCAACAAAAGGCATTGCCCCCACACTTCAGCCAAGTTGCCGCCCAACTTCAACTTGCAGATTTCCGTTCTCTAGAAACAGATAAAACAATGCAATAATGCATTGACGTTCAGTTCAAAAGATAGAAAATGCGCGCTATCGTTTTTGAGTTGCAACGATGGGAAAAGCAAACCGACAACCATTTTTTTCTGGAGCGACGTAGGGTATCAAAGACAAACAGTAAAAATTTTACTGTAAAATGCAGCAACAATAACACAGCAACGAAGAATAATTTCAGTGTACACAGTTCTCTTATAGTAAAGGCAACATATTTCACTTGTTACTGTGAGTCTATCTAGGAACCGGTCTCCTATTATTGTGACTGCGTCAGTTTTATTTGAGCAGCACGGTGGTAAAGTGGAAGCGAAAAGGTTCTTCCCTCTGAGCACCACATGCCTATCGGTCGAGGAGCAGAAAACCGAAAAAAACGTATTACGGGAAGGAATACGAATTATAGGATAAAAGCCGTCACATGGCCGTACGCACGCATACACAATTTACAGGTTGTGAGACGCACATACGATACGCACAAAGAGTTTTGTGTCGTAATGGCAGTCGACGTTCAACAATATCCAGATTCCATGAACCTCTATGATAGTGGTTGTTTGGCTTTGAAAGTGTTCGACGAAAAACGGTACAAGTTTTGGCAGTACAAAGGTGCAAGGCAGAACTCCAGCGAAAGGCAATACGCCAGTTAATTTGTCCATGGGGATGATGCACATTTCAGGAATGTATTGCTAACAAAAAAGGTGTGGGAAGGCATCCAAAAAAGTAGCCATTTTAAAACAGCTTCAAAGCCATTTTAAAGCAAAGCGTGAAAAAGGTGTGGGAACGCCGTTCCCATGCGTTCCCGCCCCACTGCACTCCTGGCACCTTCATACACACCGCGGGTTGTTACAGGCAATCCTTGCAAATTGAATTTATGGCCGCTCTCCTGTAAAACAGTAGCTCATAAACTTTCGCTGGGCACAAACCACTTCAGACAAATTTTCAAACCCGCGAACCCCAATCTATCAATTTGAGAAAAACAAATCTACCCCGTAAAAGCAGCCACTACGTCAAACAGTTGGTTCCTACAACCAGGTGCGGCGAAACGAATTTTTTATGGGCGGTCCAGGTGTCCGATCTAGGGATACCACTACCACGTACATCGTGGTTTGTTTAGTGACGTCATCGGTGATCATTTAACCTTGGTAGTTCTTTTTGCACAATTTCTGAAAAAAACTGGCATGTAAACATGCACGTACTCTTGCTGTAAATGTATCGCAGATATTTTCATGCTTTGCCAGTACCACCAGCTACGATAGATACGTGCTTCTCTCTAAAAAAACTGCGGTTAAAATCTTAATTTGGGTGAAAATACTGGCACTGCTGTTCACGTAATGCCCGTAATTTATAAAACAAGAAACGCTCTCGTAATATCCATTCCTAAAACTTATCCTTACACACCAGGTACTAACCTCTTGCAATATGTATTAGGGAACTACGTAGCATTTTAAAGTTTTACTGCGCAAATGATCATCCCGAGCTTCCTCGCTGCAAACCAGGGTTGAAGAGTCGGAGCCGGAGTCGAAGGAGTCGGAGGTTTTTGGGTGAAGTCGGAGTCGGATTCCTAACACCACTGGGAGTCGGAGTCGGATTTTTTGTCCGTCTCCGACTCCTGATGTCCAATTGGATCATTTTTTACATCACTCCGCTAAATTGGGAATTCCTGCTGAAATAGTACAATTTCTTTTGAGACTCTCGTTAAAATTGAGATTTCGTGCTGTGCACCACAATTCCCATTGAATTTAACAGCCAAATTTTATTCCATTTTTGAGTCGGAGTCGCAAATTTTAGAGAGATCGGAGTTGGATATTTTACCTCCGACTCCGCAACCCTGCTGCAAACAGATAGTTTGTTATATAATTTGTCAGTCACAGATATGATTTTTATCGGGCCATCAGTGAAAGACGAAGCGACGCGTGAACGGTCTAACGTTACAGCAACGTTAAGATAAAAATATACTTGCCCTATCGACAAGGTCAGGCGTTCAACATTGTCTATGGAAAGAAGTCCTTTCTCAGCAAAGAATCAGACGTTCAACATTGTTTTTGAATGAATATGCTTTATAACTAAAAACTAAAAATTCAGTAAAATATTGCGGGAGTCTCTTTAAAAAAGTGGCACTGACACCCCCTTTTTTGCCGTCCATACCTGGGACAATTAATGGATATTTTGCATGATATGAATGATGGTTACATTTATAGGTGTAGTAGCAGTTAACTTTTTGGGAGTTCAAAGGATATTTTCCCAAATTTGCCCGAAATTTTTTTATGCAATAAACGTTATCTCTACAAATTTTCTGTAGCTTTGGTAGCTATTTTCCTCTACCATGTTACAATAGAGTAGGCATGAAAATAGAAAATTTGGTACTTGAAATGTGGTGCTTAACCCAACTGAAAAACGCATGATAGGCAGTGTATGAACATTGTCAGAAGCCAGCTGGCCCAGTACTCTGAGCACCTGCCTCAGTTTCGAGGTTTGGTGTTCCATTAAACATTCCTGCTGTTGCTGTCAGCAAGAAGCCTAGCTGAGATCACATAGGCAATATGCAACAAACTGTTTGGCAAAATGTGTTCATCCAAACACTGTAAGCGTACATTGCTTGAAATTAAAACACAACTTTTCTGTGCTTACCTGGCATGGACTCCACTAATATGAAGTAGATGCCCTGCAGGATACTCGATTCCCACAGTGTACAAATAATAAAGCACGTAAATGATATGCCTTTTTTGCCCGAATTTTCAAAGTGAGTTAGTTACTCATCAGCTCTCACACGAAGTTACTAGAAAGAGTTGTAGATTTTGTATATATTCAATGTGTTTTCTATGACATAGCAACTTTCATTAATACACTCAACATATTTTTTTTATTTCAAAACTTCTTTTCGCAGATTTTTTTAGATTTTGCCCAAATTTTCGATACACCCCTGCACCTGCAGCTCCTACACCACTGGTCACTGGTTACACTAAAGCAAGCCAGTCATCAGCAACAACGCCCGTAAAAATGTGTTGCAATGAACAGTCACATCCGTTAATACAATTAAGTAAAGAAACGCATGAATTCATAAACCGTTTTTGGGGACTCCAGGTGTGGAAAATTTATTGTAAATCTTTGTGATATGAAACTTCATCAATGTATTTGTCACTTGTGAATGTAAAATTTGCTCGTGTTTCGCAGGTTTTTTTGGACCCAAAACATCTTCCGCCCTTTCCCATAAGTGCTTAAAAGTACGTTTTGCGTACATGGGGCAAGTGTACCTACGGCGTAATGCGGTTATACGTAAAACGACCATTTAAGGCTGATTCTTCCAGTAGCTGAGATTTTGTATGCGGTCTGTCGAGCAGTCTTCTCGAAATCTGCATAAGCTTTGTATGTATCAAATAGGGGGGTAATTTCCCGGATTTGGGCAAAGTATACTGAAGTGTACCAGCAAGAAGCTTGTGAAAGCCAATTTTGCTCATCTGGGGAAAAAAATTTTTGGCATGTTGATGAGGAAACCAAGCCTGTGAAGATGAAAACAATGTGAGAAGCAGATTCAACCTGCGTTGACTCATTTCAACGTCGGTAATTGGTTGTAGGACCTCCCAAGAGGCAGAAACCTTACTGTGAGCAATTTCCCTTGGAAAGGAGTCCACCTGAATTTGCACTGCAAAGCTTTGTGATACTCTATTTGTACAGGAAATGTGTTCCAGTTGAACAGCGAGGAGTGAAAGAAGGTTTTGTTTTTTGCTTCGTTGCCTGCGTTTCGACAATATACAGGGCACTTACATTCCAAAAGCTGACGACAGATTTCCCGTAGTTCGGGAAATTTGCAACCCTTTCATAAAAATTTTTCTAAATGTGTATTGCCCTGGTGAACACACTGCGGTGGACGAACAATTACTGGGTTTTAGGGGCAGGTGTGGTTTCAGAATGTAAATTCCAAATACTGGTTGAAAAACATGGGGGCAGTGGTCTAATGTCACAGCTGACAACTGGTTCACGTGGTTCCCTTAGTGAAAAGTTTGCGAGAAAATTACGGTTTGACGTATGTGGGAACTGTTGCCCTACAAACAAACGACAAATTCCTTACAAAATGTCCACTATCCACAGCATATTTCCTGAATTGACATCAGCGATACCGGCGCAAGTCCATGAACCACTGATGGAAAAAAAACACAACCAAATCTGCCATCCAAGTACTCAGCCCAGTTATGCTTGTGAGACGTAAAGTCAATAGCACATTATTAGCCTGTCAAAGAAATTCTATTGTGGCTTTGCAAAAGGCGCGCTAACTCAGAACAAGCGTTGCCGCCACTACATATTTGAAATCACTTCATTTTTCCTTTTTATGATCGATAATGTGCAGCAGATTGCCAGATATTGTCGTGAAAGAATTTGTGTAATTTGGGCAAAATTCCCATTATGTGCAAGAATTAACAAAATGTCATAAAAATAACAAATTATCGTGTCTCAATCTAATTTTCTTTTTTTGCATGTACTTCGGCCAACTTCGACCACATCACGACATGGGCCTTGTACAGACCCGCAATAAAGGCTACTGGCGAATTTGAGATGTTTTCGTGTATTTTTCGTGTCGGTTCGAACCGTACTACCCGCGTTTTTTGGGAGTGATATGTTTTTGTTTTTGAAATAATAAATTTTTTACGACATGCAACATGCTTCTTTGAGATAAGCTTGGGAATAGTTTCTGAGTTGTTTAAGCACGTGCGTATGCACCTCGAACGTTTGCGTAAGCTTTGGTTAAGGTGGAAATAATATTGACCGGGCGGGGCAAATTGTACTGACGGTTTTAGTTTTCGCACATAGGCTCCCTGACCAGGAGAAAAGTGAGAGCGCAAAACATAGCAACTCCTTTTCAGTTGTGAGGTGATTTCTGCATCTCTGCACTGGCAGTAAACTCAATGCAAGGTTTCTTATACACACAAATGCGCCAGTTACAATTTTTACCTGTTACCCCCTGATATCGCAAGAGCTGTGCAAATGACGCAAAAGATTTGTCCAACAGCATAAATTGGACATTTACTAACACGAAATTGAAATACATAAAATTTACCAATACCATCGCGCATCGGTCGCAGGCCCGTAGCCAGGTTTTAAGGTTGGGGGGGAACTACATCTTTACGGTGTCAAGAATTTTGTTTTTATTATATGTTTGAAACCAAATTTTCCGGGCACAACAAAATTTGGGGGACACTGCCCCCGTGGCTACAGGCCTGATCTGCACCGCAATTGGCAGACATACATTGGCATGCAGTACATGCAATGCATGGTAGGCGTCAGCTTACAATTAGATTTCCTAAAAACAACAAGCATTTTAGTGTTTGTAGACGCCTATGGTACAGCCTACAATTAGATTTCCTAGAAAAAAATCATTTTATTGTTTGCAGGTTAAACTGACATCACCCCACTTGACCAATATCTAATTTCGATTCCGAGAAGTTTGTTCCCAGGCCCGATTTTATTTCTGAGGCCCTGTCTCTTTGCGCAGTCTTAAAATGTCATTTCAAATTTTGCGTATTCGTGAAACTCATGCAACAACGTAAAAGAAGCATTGCATTTAAAATCATTCAAACGTTGATATCACATAATATAAATATTGGCTTTGATAAATGGATAAACAAAACTTGTTGAAAATTTGATACTGATTCGTTGCTTCGTGTAACTCGAAAGTCTCAGTTCAAGTTTGACACAGTTAAGCTTAGAAAACGTACACAGCATTGGACAACGTAAAAACCAAGTTACGGATACTTCAGAGTCAGAGGACAGGGAAATTTTTAGCAAATACCGCCATTTCTTTAGGGGGAGCGAAAACGTTTGCAGGGGACCCCTGGTTAGGGCCTGGCCCTACGTAAAAGCAACCGCAACGAAATTTCATTTCGATGACGAACTACATATGCGCAAGAAACAGTCGTGCACTCGTTGTCCAATACGCCTCGCCTATTCACGACTTGCTGAAAATGATTGAAAACCCTGCAACTCTTTAGCGTATTTCCACAGGAAACCCATTCCACACACACATGTAGCATTTCCTCTATATTTAGGCACGTTTTAACACTCGTTTTTTTGCACCACGTTTTACACTCGATGGATGCACGTCCTCGCTTTTAAGGCGGAAATAAGAAATTTCTGCATTTGGCAGAGCGTCAGCATGCACGCTGATCGGCATGCGAAGAGCTAATTTGCACAGTAGCTTGATCTCACAGTTAATTTTCATCGCCCTTTGCCAAAAAGTGAGCAACAGCCATGTTGACGGTGTGTAGAAAGCGGTTAGTTAGCACACCCGCTTGACATAGCTGTACCGCATTATTAGGATCACATTTATTTTTTGCCTTTTTACAAATTCTACCAACAAATAGGTGCAATGCAACTATTTCGCCGTTTGAAGGTCAACCCTCATCCGTTCTTTATAACTCTCAACTTCGAGCCAGTGGAAATATTTAACAGTTCTATGGCAAACAGAACCGCATTTTTTTACTGCAACATAAGTTTGGTCATAAGGCCTGAACATCAGCATAATTATCGGGTGGTTCTTGTACTTCATGAAACCAGTCTAGGTCGCATGGCAGGCCTGATTGAAAAAGGTGTTCGACTACGTTATTATCTTTCAAAGATCATACCATCACAATTAGTTCCAGTTTTAACCAGGCGCGTTGCCAGAAATTTTGATAGTGGTGGGCAGACAACAACCAAGCCTCAACATTTAAATATATAATGCCCCTTGTTTTCAAAGTTTCATCCATGAAACGTGCATTTGTCTTTCGTTCGTTTGGCAAGTTTGAAAGATGTATTCAGTCATGTTGCAAAATTTCCTGCAGAACTGCTTGTGAAAATCTCGATGCTATAAATGAACGGTATTCGTATGATTGCTGCAGTCAATATTGCAGTTGAGCATGAAGTCATCGTGACCGACCTTGCGTTTTGGCTTTTTAGATTTATACGTTTTGATGTACACCAACACATACGTTCAATCGAAACCGAGTAGTGACCAGAGATGTAGTCGAAACCTGATCTGCGAGACAGAGACTAAAAACGTCCAATGACTCAAGACTTGAGTTTCGAGACCGACACCGAGACATGAACATTTGTAGAGCATGCCAATATTTTTCTAAAATTTCTCCAAGCCCAGAATCAATCCAGTTTCAAAAGTCAAAGTTTGAGCTTCAAGGCATGTAAAATGTATATTGCCGCCAAATTCACGCATTTAGTTTTAAAACTGTACAGAAACAAAAATCTACGATTTTCATTTAAGGCAGTGCTTCTCAAACTTTTTCATTACATCGCCCCCTTTTCACACTCAACTCGTCGTTTTCATCCCCCAAGCCTGATAAAGCAAACAGAAGGTAGTAAATTTAAAGAATTGTATTTAAAGAAATTATTAAATAGCTGAACCAAGCCATTAAATAGATGACCTGAGCAGTAGTATTATGGCGCTAATATCACGTTCAGAATTCTTGTGAAAATAATCCACAATGTAGTCGGGCACATAGACAATCCGGAGTAAAAATTAACGGAAAAATTGCTTTAGCAGCAACCTTCAACGATTATAAACTATGATAATTATCATAGTAAATTAACATTTGCAAGAAACTAACAAGTCATAATAATAGGCTACTGAAATTAACTCAATGATCGATCAGTGGTTGAGCATTTTCTCCCCTTTGTGTTGGTTTGCTCCCCTATTTACCCCTTTGTTTTTTTGTCCACTTGCCCCCCAAAATCGCCCCCAAGGGGCCGATTCCGCCCACTTTGAGAACCACTGATTTAAGGCTTATACGGCTGATGATGGATAAGTTATATTTATAGCACGCAAGAGTTCCCAGAAAGGAACTTTTGCGATGATCTTGAAATGAAGCTTACATCACCATGAGGTGGGATCAACAAGCTGTTGCGCCAGAAACTACTGCGAAAAGCATTACTCCTTGATTTTGCTTGTGGCTATTTATTAGAAACGGTTAGATACAAGTTTGTATTTCATTACCAACAACTTCCACACAGAGATTAAGCCTCAGGTAAAGGTCAACCATGACATGAATTTTCTCGCGTTTACACCTGTGCACAACATTTTGGTTAATCATGGACAAGTGGTAAATCGTATTGCTTCGATCAGGTTCGACTAAAAGCTGAAGTAGGAAAAGTTTCTTTAAGCCAGTGGTGTTGCCCATGTTGCCCAACCTTTTTCGGCTAAGATCTACTTTTCAAATAGCCACCCTCACGAGATCTACCAGTCCAATCTCAACACCGCACACCGACAGACATCACTTCCAGCAGGCAGTAACTGACTTCACAACACTTTTTCTGGCTGTCACACAACCAATAAACATTACATCACATACCTTTCCTGTCTCAAACAAAACACACACACGCGTCAATGTGTTTGTTAGCAATGACCTTGTTACGGGCATGAGCGTTGGAATGATTTTTTTTCAGTGGGGAAAAGGGAATTTTTCCAGGGGGGAACGAAGCAGTGAAATTTGATTTCATCCATTTGAAACTATGAAAACAACCTTTTTTGTTAAACATTTAATAGGAAACATTTAACAAATCCCTCTCCTAGCTCTCGTGTACTGTTTTAAAATGGCGTTCCAAATTCTCTTTGTCAGCAGTACCGCTGCTTTGCAGATCAAACATACACGCTTTGAATAAGAAAAATAATCTTCCTCTCATTCATGTGAAATGTTAGTAGGTCGTGCTCTTACTTTTAGGGATTTTGTTCCTAGATTGGAACTTTTGGCCCTTAGGAATTTGTTAGGGATTTTCGCGTACTGTAAGTCTGTAAACGTAAGTTTATTTTGCAAATCATGTTTGGTTCTATTTTTAACATTTTTCATGGCGCTCCGATTTTATGATGGACTGCCACAGATTTAGGGATTTTCTATGTAAAATAGGGATTTTTTCGTATTGTTCTTGGGATTTTTGAAGTTGCATGTGTGAGAGCCCTGGTAGTACGTCTTGGCTCGCTTCGCCACAATCATGTTAACGTTCATGTTAACGTTAACACCGCTATGATGGCTGGCGGCATACAATAAAAACGTTTTGATGATGCGCACAATAGCCCAAGGCGCTTGTGTCTTTAAAGGGAGCAGCGCATTATGGCGCCCAATCAACAAATAGCCAGGAACATTCTTACCAAAATTCAGCTTGTCATTAGCTGTATTTTAATAACATACCCACACACGTGCAAAAACAGACAAAAGTCATTGTTGGTTCCCTGAGCATGCTAAGGCTGCTACGCACCTCCTCTGGCCTAGCATCTGTCTTCACGTGAGACAGCTTCCTACGAAACGGTCGTACAGACAAGTATTTTAAACTGATTGTAACGACAACTTCCTGACCGAAGCAGGCGCCACCGTCAGGTCCGCAACCAGCTAATATTTTTGAGGGGTCAAAATGATTGCAACCAACAAGTTTTTGTCGATTTGAAGTTGTTTTTTTTAATATCGGGAGGTCAATTGCCCGGTTGACCTCCCTGGTTGCGGGCCTGGCCACCGTCCAATAAGCACACTAAATTGAGAACACAATCGCATGCACGTACACACGCAGTTCTAAAATTTGGTGCTAGTGCTCACTGTCTTTAACACTGGCATAATACTAATACTTCCAATAAGTTTATTTAGTCTCAGTAACCAGCACATTATTTTATCCCGCCATCACGACAGGTGACTGATAACTGCTGGAGACTTCCATTGTTAGGGGTTTTGAAATATCATAATGCCATTTACTGAGCCACATTGCCTCAAAGAAGAAATCCTTACAATCATTATGACGCAAATATTAATTAGAAGCCACTCTACAATTTTTTCCAACAGAACTCGCGGTCGACTTGCGAACAGCCCGCGATCGACTGGTTGGGCACCACTGCTTTAAGCAGTTTTGTTGATTTGCACTGAAGTATTTCTTAGGCTCACACGTCAAACGTTTGATTAANCGNAATTTTATTGATGCAACTTTTCGGAATTGGGGGGGGGCACTTGCCCCCTCTGGCTGCGCGCCTGGTTTTAACCTTTCATTCTATACNTTCTGTGTATTGATTTCGAAATAATTGAGTAACACCAGTCTTAAAGCACTGTACCAGCATATCACACGATGTTAATGAAATGTTGCATTCGTATCTGGATGATTACGAATAACGAGGCTTGTCCAGGGGACACCTTTTTCTGTCTTTTGGGTTCGGATTGTTAGCTGATGACTTCAACCAACGGGTGATTTATCATTTGTTACACATTGACTCTCACTCGCAGAAAGGAATGGGTCATGATCACCAGTCGTGCAGTGGGGCAGGAACAGTGTTCCCACACGTTTTTCCTGGTAACCTGACTTGAGGATGTGTATTTTTACTCAGGTTTTCTGTGTGAGCTCTAGACCAGGGGCGACGAACCTATTTGCTATCGCGGGCCACTTTGTCAGTTACCGCTGAATAAGCGGGCCGCACAACTTTTTAGTCATACTATGAAACCTGTTAAAAACAAAAAAAATTGTTCATGAACAGAAACAAACAAACAAAAGTAATAAAAACACCTGCGAACCATAGAACTGCTGGTCTCGCCTGAATGCTTCGCGGGCCGCATGTTCGTCACCTCTCCTCTAGACGTTGCACAAACGAAAAATTGGCAAACTATCTGGTATCTGCACCTCAGCCTAATTGTGTAATTACTGATAATATTTGGGTGCGTTCCCACAATTCTTTTTTAGCACCACACCCCTGATGATAGCACCATCCACTTGCCCTAGGGCAATTTGGCCGAGTCTACCATACGCATGAGAATAACCTTAAGGACTATTTCCACAAGCCCGAAGGTTAGCGAAACCACCATAGCGCGCTCGCTGCCAATGTTTAGCAAGTATGCGATTCGTGACGAGCAAACCTGGTGCAGTACAATGAAGCTGCGCTGAAGAGAATTCAACAGAAACAGATTTGAAAGTTTCTGTTGAATCTGGTATCTGCTTTCATCTTCAGTGATAAAACATGCATGAGAAATTTTCGAAACGTTTTGTAGTATGCCACAAGTGACTTCGCATAGTGCCAATTAGCATTGCAAGTCTTGTTTCGACTTGATTATAATCGGTAGTGATGACCGGTACGAAACGTTTCTAGGGTAAAAGGGCGTTCCTCACGCATGTGGCAACCTATTGGCGGTTATGTTTCTTTAAAACCTGCACAAAACTTCCAATTGTGTTGAATGGCGGGAAAGCATATTTTTATAACAGTGCGTTTTCCTATCTTAATTTTCGGCATTACACCCAGGGCTGTGGAACCGTAACTCACTCCTGCTCTGAATCCAGGCATGTAAAATTTTTTGGCTGCAGCTCTAAAATCTTGAAATTTTTCGCTCCGGCTCCAAAAATGATTTGATCTAGTGCAGGAGTCATCAACCTTTTCGAAACTGCGAGCTACTTTTTGTGCACCGATTAATGCGAAGGGTTACTAGTTTCATACACATGTCTGAAATAAAAATTTTGCTCGATTTATCATTAATTATTATTTTAGTATTGATATTCGTTAATGTGAAGACATTGATCATGCTACTGTTATTTTTAGAACAGGCCCGCGGGCGACGTACATGGTCCTTGCGGGCGAC